>Ga0247838_1001525_pt1 | contig 32636 bp, 18 predicted proteins | sample LaCruzMarch2015__5_FD_189097 | JGI IMG/M metagenome (GOLD analysis project Ga0247838, IMG submission 189097) | Freshwater microbial communities from meromictic Lake La Cruz, Castile-La Mancha, Spain - LaCruzMarch2015_15m | ecosystem: Environmental > Aquatic > Freshwater > Lake | place: Spain... | reverse complement strand
TAACTTTCCAGTTTGCGTCCAGGCCCAGTAGTGCACGATAATGTTCAGTGGTTAATTCGTTCATCCCAAAAGGATATCGAATCCGCCGCGTTTTCACACCTAGCCACTAAAATTGGCGAAGAACCCTACAACGAACGGCCAATCTGACAAGTGAATACAGCGAAAATTTGGCAAGAAATGAAACCGCTTGTACTGCTCATCAACCAAGACCCAACTCCGTGTGAGCTTACCATTACCGTCAGCAGTCTGGACTGACGACCAAACTTTCCCCTTGACCACAATGTGCTCATCCGTGCAGGGCGTCGATAGTGGATTTTCGCTTTTGACCTTCCGGTCATCCGTCAGAACTTCGGGGTTGACTACACAAACCTCATATTCTCCAGTCTTAGTTCGCAAGCGGCGCATTTTTCCCTTACTTCTAAACAGTAGTAAAGAATCGGCCGATGATTCTGCCTCAAATTCCACGACCATAAAATGCTCTTGTAGAAGTTCGCTGAATGAAAAATCATAAAGCTTAATTTCGTCTATTACCGACTTGGTCAGCGAATCATCAGCCACGGAAGTCAACGGTATCTTGATCGCAAAAATCGCTGAGATCAAAATAAGAAGGAGCGTCTTGATCGGTCTCATGGCTGTATTCCCCCCTCACCAATTTCCCTAATCTGAATTACCAACCCGATCGGCTGAAGCCACTCGAATCGTCGGCCCCTCCGGAACTTGCACCACCTCCTCCGCCACCACCGAAGACGCCTCCACCTCCACGTCCTCCGCCGAATCCACCTCCACCTCGACTTCCTCCGCCGAATCCTGGCCCAAAAATGAAGGGACCAGACGAACCTCCAATGGCTGCGCCCCCGTAACGAGCAGCTTCGGCTGCCGCTCGCTCGCGACGAATGCGCTCGGCCCGCTGCTGTTCTTCCATGCGACGCGCTGCCACTTCCCGTTCTGCACGTTGGATGGCCAGACTGGCTGAGTTGTATGCCTGTCGACTAAAATCCAAGGCGGATGGATACTGACCGCGTTGCAGAGCTGCCCGCGCGGATTCGAGCTGCTGAACACCCGGAGAGCCTTGGACTCGGATCCCCCAGGTCCCAGTCCAATGCTCCGCGTCGTACACAGCTTGCGAGGCCTGCTGGAAGGTTTCGAGGGTTGCCGTCGCCTGCTGCAACTCGACATTCAATTGCCGCGACACCTGGGACAGATCCGATTGCACCGCAGCCGATCGTCGACCGATCGATTTCCAATCCCCATGATCCTGAGCGAAATCCTGTTGGATGCTGACCAAGTTCTGTTCGAGCACATCCACGCGTCGCACCCCTTCGCTGGTTGCGGGTGAATCGGGGATATTGTCGGCTCGAGCTTGCTTGACATACTGATTTGCTACTTGCCACTGCTGGATAGCGCCCTCCAATGCACGATTCGCCTCGGCATGTCCATGACGATCCGACACGACCATTCCCTCCAACTCGGCGATGCGCTTTCGCAATACGATCAGAAGCTGGGTGAACTCAAAGGGATTCGACCGACTGCCTGCGTTCCCAACCTGACTCTGAACCTTGGCCATTTGCCCGTTCAGCGTCTGGATCTCCTCGATCGTTGGGATGGTGACCATGCGATCGCGATGGGCCTCGTTGAGTCGTCCAACGGAACTGACACATTGCGTCAGTATCTTTTCGTTCTCGACTACAGTCCGCTCGAGTTCGTTCAAATGCTCTTCGACCCGCTGGAGCCGATTGTTCATATGGACCGTCAGCGCCTCCGCCTGCTGGACCTTGCCCATGGACGTCAAAATCATCCCTTCATGAAACATCTGTTGAGCCGATTCCAGGATGCCACGGCACTCGCCCGCCCGCTGCTCGGCACGCTCCAGCAATTGCGCCGCTACGTTGCCGTCCTGCTCAACTTCTACGACTTCTTGGTTAACGTCTCCTTGGTCCACGTTTGCTGAATCCACGTCTCCCGCAACGATCGGATTATTGTCGGGCTTCGTCCCGCTACGTCTAGCCGCAGCTGAACTCGTGTAGGCCAATCGCAGGGCTTCGGTGCTGTAGTGTTGTTCGGCATCGCGGATTTGCTGCCACAGGTTGCGGCAACGCGTCAGGGCCTGCTGCAGGTTCTCTGACTCCCTGTTCAAATTCTGATCAAAGTCGCGAGCCGAAACCTTAGACGCCTCGATTATCTCAACTCCTCTGGCGACCTCCGCATCGCACCCGTGCATCGCTTCTCGGCAGGCGTCGGTCTTGCCTTGACGGAGCATGGTAGCTGCGGCTTCGATGTTCCGCTTAGCCTGCAAAACCGCATCATCAGGGTTCAAATTGGGCTCCGCCAACATGCGCGAGACAGGTACGCCCAAGCGTTGCGACAACTCTTGCCGAGCGTCCTGAATCTCCTGTTGAAGCTGATCGACACGAGGTTTAGCCTGATCGCGAATCTGATCGGCCAAGGCGGCGGCATCGCGAGCAGTCACCATCAATTGCTGCAGCGAGTCCTGGTACTGGTGCAGGTCCCCGTCGATGGATTCCGAGGCTACTTTTTCAAAGAGCTGATTGGCCCACTGGGATCTCTGTCGCAACTCGGCTTCGATCCATTGCGTGGGATAACTCATCTGTTGGAGCTTCTCCGAAATCGTATGCAATTCCTTCAAGCCGTCGGCGCGGAAGCCTTCGATGGTTTTTGCCAACCGCTGGGCTTCGTCTAGTTTTCGGCTGGCAAGCTTGATAGGACCTTCGATAGCAGATACGGCATCGGCCGTGGCGATAGAATCGGCATCCTTGACATCCTTCTGAGCCGAAGGGATCAAGTGATCAAAATAGCTTGGTACAGGAAACAAACTATCCTCGGCGGCGGCATCGGCAAGCAGACTTGCTTGATCGAGGGCCGATTGCAATTGCGATTGCAGACGATTCAAGTCGTCATTGACGTTCATGAGGGAATCTTCCAGCGTCTTGATCGCGTTGGTAGCGCGTTGGCTCCGTGATTGGATCGCCGTATAAATCTCGTCAAACGTGAGGATAATCTCATCGGGAGTCCCCTCTGGTTCCGGCTTGCCTTCGGCTTTTGCCCGCTCTCGAACGATGTCCTTCAGCACCAGCGGGATACCGGTCGCTCGCGTGAATTTCAAGGGCTTGCCCGAGATACGGCGGCATGTCTCTTCGTAGCGATCGCGGCTAAACCAGTTAACGATCGTATCCCAAATCCCTTTCGGCTCGACGATTTCGCGAGACTCCTTTAGCACGCGGCGAATCTCCTTGTTCATGATCAACAAGTCATCGATATCGTTCAGCGCGCCATAGCTCAGATCGCGTGTGGCTCCCGCATACCCTCGTTCGTCAATGCGGTTGCGTGACCCGAGCAGATCCGAGCTCTGCGTGAACAACTGGTCCAGGCCATCGGTCTCCTTGGCCACGGACGCCTCTCGCTCATGCAACATACCCATCGCACGATCCATGGCTGGTTTTCTGGCACGGTTGAAAAAATAGAGCACACCGCTCAATAGAGCCATCAAGGCCGCACCTACCCCGAGCAAGATCTGCCGAATCAAACCGGACCTAACCTTTTCCGCTTCGATCCGCTTCAATTCGGCTTCTCTCAGAGCTTTGCCCTGTTCCGCTTGATCTTCCGCTTGCTTCAGGACTTGAGTCAAATCCAGATCACCGTTTCGCATTTTTTTATCGGCGTTCAGCATCAGCTTTTCCATCTCTTGGATGGAGACCTTCGCAGCCGAATTAGGAGTGTTGGCTAGTTCCGCAGATACTTGCTGAATCTCCTCGCGGTTGGCGTCGTAGCCTTTCCAGGCGGCGTACCCATTTAAGTACGAATCTATTTCCGTGCCAAGCTGCTTCAAAGGCTGGCTGGAAGGCCCGGCGTTTTCTGGCTTGAGTCCACCCTCGAGGGCACCCAACCGCTGACGCCATTCATTCAATGGAGGCGTGGCTAACTCACCAGCAGCTTGCGGATACTGTAACCGGAACTCGGCGCTGTTCGTTTCGACTTCAATCATGAGTTCATTGTAATGCGCGATCGATTCTTTCGCTGCTTGCAAGTCGCGGAGCCGCTCCAATTCTTCACGCCGCGCCGACTCCGCTTCCTCGGCGATCGAGCGTTCCAATCGCTGATTGATGGTTCGCACGGTATCCTTGACCGCATCCACAACACGGCCTCCTCCACGCATGGCTCGAAAAGCGGGTTGATCTAGCTCGCCTATCCACTTGGAACGACCCAACCCTCTCCGGTCCTGCGCTTCGGAAGAAAAGTAACTGAACTTGCGCTCCTTCAAGAACAGCACGAAGATCGCGCCATCGGTCTCGCCCGTCACGGGGTGAACCAGCTGGCCGAAACCCGTGCGGTTGCTGAGCCCCTTGCCCAAAGCCGACTCGACCGCATCCATGCCGAAGTAAGTCCGTCGATCGGCAGCCACGAACGACTCACCCTCGGCATCCGCCATCAAGACGACAGTCCAGTGGGGGCCATTCGCTGCAAGCCACCCCTCAAGACTCCGGAGCTGGCTTTGGCCGACCCCAACGTCTCCTTTGACGTAAAGGTGTTGATCAGCCGACCAAATCTCGGCGACTTCCTTCGCGGAGCCGATTTGGGCGTAACCTGAAAGAGTCGGCGTCGCCACCCGTTGGGCCAGCGCCGCAGGGCATAATGCAAACCAGGAAACAATAGCTGCAAGCGCAGCCGACGCAACTGATACCGTTTTCATAAGATAAAAATCATGCCCAGACCATAGAACCAAAAATCGCTCGACAGTATGTTACCATTCGATCGCCGCAAGTCCACTTCGAGACAGCGAAACCGCTTGGGAACAGGCCTATAGAATACACGCTGCGGGGAGACTCGTCGCGTCACCTTTGCAGTTCGAGCCGGTGCTGTCAGCTCGAGGTCAAAATCCCGCTAATCTTCTGGCTTGTCTCTCAAAGCCGTTGTCCAAATAGGCATCCTCTCCGTGAATCCAATGCCATAAGCTATTGATCGCGTACGCAGGCAAGAACAAGGGGCCCCACCAAACGTATTGGCGTACGTGGATCCACTCATGCTCAAACGTCTCGTCGAATCGCCCTTGGTCGATGGCTAAAATCGCATGCCCAAAGGTTATTGCGGCTGCGCCACCCTCGATGGGTATTCGTCTCAATATCCGTTGGATTCCAGGACCATAAATCCCGATCGTACCGCGTCGAAAAACAACCGATCGTTTTCCAAGGAACGGCAGCAACCCAATCGCGATGCCGATTAGGGTACAGGGCAGCGGCCACACATAAGTAAGCAATCGCATTATCGTAAAAATCGTTGATTGGCCCACAACGTAAGTTTCTCGCGGAAAATCTTGGAGTTATGCCGAATATCGGTTGGAAGCTTTTTCGGATAAACGACGACGCGGTCGATGTTCTGACCTCGCGGGTTCGTGGCGAGTAACTTAATTACTTCCTCCACCAGTTGCTTGTTACTGCACGTTGCTTTGTTGGAGCGGCGAGGCCAAGGCTCAACGATCACCATGGGTGTCTGGTCCGTTCGTGGGCCAAGCCCGATCAGGGCAGACCGATACACGGCTGGGTGCGTGTTGACGATCGCCTCGATCGATTCGGTGTGCAAGGTATCTGTAGCAGTGATCAAGCGATGGGTTTTACGACCGCAAAACCAAAACCGATCTTGTTTATCCAAGTAACCGACATCGCCCATGCGATGCCAAATGACATCTCCATCTTGAACCTTGTGAATCGCATTTTGGTCGCATCGCGTTACATACTCGCGCGAGATGACCGTTCCGCTGACCATCAATTCCCCAATCGAACCAACCGGCAGAACTTTCGCTTCCCGCAATTGCGAGATTGGATTGTCTGAAATTTCAATGACTCGCCACTGGATACCAGAAAAGCGATTCCCGACACAAGTCCCTGCACCCTGCGATGTTGCGAGCGAGGTCTCCTGAAGAACCGTTCGCGACTCAATCGATGCGATAGGCAGTGCCTCGGTTGCTCCGTAAGGGGTGTGCATACCACCGTCTGGATGCATTGCGTCCCGCATTTGCTTGAGAACTCGTGGCGGCACAGGCGCACCGGCCGAAAGGACAAGTCGCAAAGATGGAACCTTTCGTCCCGATTCTTGGCAATGGCTACCAACCTTGGTCCAAAGCGCGGGCGATCCGAACGATTGATTGATTTGCCACTGGTCGATGGCATCCAGCAACCGAGTAGGATCAACGTCGGCTGGTCGAATTGGATTCATGTCGGGCAAAACGGTTGTCGTTCCCATGACTGCGTTAAACAGTCCAAACAATGGGAAACAACTTAAGTCTATGCCGCCAGGTTTGATCTCGTAGTGTTCCGCCACTTGATCGATTTGGGCGTTGAACGTTCGATGCGTATAGAGAACTCCCTTGGGGGGTCCCGTACTACCGGTCGTGAAAATGATGGCGGCTGGATCATCCAACTCGGTGCTTGGAGGACGAAATTCGCTTGGAGAAACGTTTTCAAGCTGTGCCAACGTGGGCGAAGGCATGCCAATCCACCTTCGTCCGGCCGTAACATTGAGCTTTGCATTCGGGAACTTGGATGCAAAACACTTTAAAATCGCATGTGCCAGCGGAATTGCAATAAAGCCATCGGGTTGGGTTGCAGCCAGGCAGTCAATCAGATTTTTGCGGCCCATGCCTGGATCGATTAGGACGAGCGTGGCTCCGGATTTAAGAACCGCGAAGACCAAAGCAATGAAGTTTTCGCCGAATCGCACGAGTAATCCAATGCGTTTACCTGGTCCGATACCCATGCGTTGCAATCCGGCTGCAATCGAAGAGGAGCGTCGATCTAAATCCCCCATTGAAATCGTCTCGTACGAACGATGGTCGCGTTGTCGATGCGAGCCAAGCGGTGACGCGATCGCATTCCGATCCGGAGCCAAGGTCGCTTGAAGCGTTAGTCTCGAACCTACGTTTGTGCTCACATCTGTCTGTTGTTCAGCCACGAGTTTTTACTTGATTTTCTACTTAATCTGAATCGCGATTTCTTGCACGTCGAGGGGCCGCAGCGTTTCTTTGTCGAAGGCAATCAAGATCGCCGTCTCCTTAAACTTGGGTGGCCCAAAGCCTCGTTTGGGATTTTGTGAAAAGCCATAGAGCTCCGTCGGAATACCAAACGAGTTCTTATCCAATTTTGAATTTTCGTTCTCGTCGTGATAGGCACTAATGGAAATGTTGAATTCGAGCGAGTCGGCGTTTACGCGTTGCGCAAGAGGTAAATCGATATTCACGTTCCATTCGGCGTGGGAATCGACAATTTCCAGCGAGGTTTTTGCCAAAGCATGTTCTGGGTCGTTGAAATGATCCGCACTGCAGTACAACGCGACTCGGCAGGTGCCAGTATCCTTCTTGAATCCCGTAATTTGAACTCGCATGGGGAGCGAGCAGTTTGAGATTCGCGTGGACGACGCATCGGGTTCCGATGGCGACTCAAGTGGAACGCTTGCGGGGCCTGTCTTTCGTACAGCAGATGCGGACGAAGTGTTCGAGGAAATATCACGAGGCGAATCGCACCCGAGTGCAAGGAAGAGCAAATAACATGTAGATGTCAGGAACACTTGCAACCATTTCAGCATTCGTACGCCGCGACGGGTACGCGAAGCGGAGCTTCGGGTGAGCGCATTCCCAAGCAGAGCTTGGGAACGAGGGGACGATGAGGCTTGTGGGCAAGGGGTGTGGGAGGGGCGCGTGCTACACATAAACAACAAACAATTAGATAAAGACACGGCGATTAAAGACGATCCATTCCACAACGAGCAAGGCTAAACCTAGCAGTAGAATCCATCGCCATATCTCTTGGCGGGCCTGAACCAAGGCGCCTGAGGCTGCCACCTTTTCAAAACCCATGCTAACGGAATCGGAGACTGCCAGATTGCTCTCCCTGCTTGAAAACAAATTGACGCAAAAGGTCTCAACCGGCCGCTCGAAACCCTCTGCAAAAACTTGGTAAGCTCCCGGAACATCGGTTTTGGTGAAGTTGTATCGACTCTCGTCGCCACGCGTCAATTCTGTCTTTTCGCCATTCGGTGCAATCACTTGAAAGTTTTTGAATCGATTCGAAAGTTGTAAACCTATCGGCCATCCAGGTTGGACAGTTGGAGCCGAAGATTCCGTGATGCCACCCCCCAAGTACTCGACAGCCGAATAGACAAAGACAGGAAAGCTCCGTTTGATGCCCCAGTCGGTGTTGATCGAAGAACCCTCGCTGGTCGCTTGCACAATCGAAAAGCCCAAGACTGCATCTTGAAAAGGCCCACGAGGTGCGACGCTCAAAATGGGTCCAATGTCCGCTGACATCAAGACGACGCCAGATTCTGGTGGAGTAACCGTCCTGGCTTCCACAATACTGACCGCTCCCATTTCCAAATATTGCGTGATCGTGTTCGATCTGTTGACGTCAAGAACGACTACGGGTCCTTGCGGTTGTCCGAATTGCCATCGATCTTTGTCGGTTGCATCTCCCGGATTTGCAACTGGGGCAGCAGGAAACGGAGGAATACTGCCGATGAACATCGTATTGCTTGCCGGCATTTCCTTGGGTGCGCATTGATCAAATAGGATCAAATCAAAATTCGCGTCTGCCGTTGCGGTGAGGTACAAGGGATCCGTCATGAACGAGGGTGGTTCGATTCGGACGGATGCAACCAGTTGAACGCGAGGCGTTTGCAGGGCTGTTTCCAGAGCGGAGTTGCCTGGTGTAATGAGCAGCACATTGATGGGTCTAGCCGGGCGGATGGCTGCGTATGCGGTATTGTCAACGGCCAGGCTGTCTGTGTAGTCGAGCTGAAGTTTGAGCTGACCTTGCTCCACATCGCTCAGTTCAAACAAGAGCCCCGATTCTTGTCCCGCCTCGATGCTTCCGGTCGATGCGTCCAGAAGTTGTCCATCCAGTTCCAGCGACGCGCTGAACTCGACCTTGTCGTCGCTGTTGTTCACAATGCGGGCAAAGGTCTCCAGTTGTCCGTTTTTATCCTCGTTGCGTTGAACGGCGAAACTGATGATGCCGAGGTTTGCAGCCTTGGGTTCGCCAATGGGTAGGTATTCGAGCTTCAGTTTGCCAAGGTCAAAGTCACCCAGGTCGCCAAACGCTCCGTCGCTGAGCAAATAGACGGTTGCCGGGATGGCATCTGCGACCATAATATCGTTTAGATTGTCAAAGCTAGAGCGGCCCGGGTTGGCGAGTCCAGCAGCCGCCCTCAATGCTTCGCCAACATCGGTAGCATGGGAAGTTGGCTCAATGGAGTCGACCGCGCTCAGCAATCGGTTGCGATCGTTGGTAAAGCCCTGTCGAACATCCGCTCGATCGGAAAACGCAATGACCATTCCGACATCATCCCCCGTCGTATCCGAGAGAAGCTCTTTCACTTTTTTCTTAGCCATTTCAAGTCGGGAAGGTTGAACATCCGTCGCTTGCATACTTGCCGAATTGTCGATGATGTAGATACGTCGCTCACCGACGCGGTTCTGGCCACTCCAACCTGGTCGTAAGCATGCCAAAACAATGAGCGCCAGGAACAGCAGTTGCAAATAAAGAAGCAGGTTTTTTCGAAGGCGTTGCCAAATACTGTTGACGTGAATGTCTTCCATCGCCTTCTTCCAAAGAAGCGTGCTTGGAACTACGAGCTCACGGCGTTTCAGTTTGAGAAAGTAGAGGCTTAGAACAGCAGGTGGAATGGCCATCATGAGCAGCCATTGCATCGGACTCAACGCGCTTATCCAATTCATCGCACAAGCCCTCGACTACGCAAATACTCGTTCACCAAAATGTCCGCAGCTTGATCGCTCCTGGCTGGAACGTAGGCGATGGCCCGCTTGTTGCAAAACGTTTTCGCATGCTCGATGAAGCCAGCTAAAGTTTGTTGGTATCGATTCAATAGAGATGCAGAGATGGATACTTCGCGACGATCGTCGTCTTCGCAGTCAACCAGTTTCAAATCGCCTTGAACGGAAGGCGAAAGCTCTTCGGGACTCAACAAATGAATCAAGAAAACATCCATTTCGCGGGCGACCAGCATACGCATAGCCGATTCATATCCGGACTTGTTCATCAGGTCTGAGATGACAACCACAATTCCTTTACCGGTGTTCTTTAAACAGAAACGCTTGATCGATTCCTCCATGGTCGGCGACTGTTCAGCGCATGGCAGTGCCTCAAGGTGGCTTAGAAGTCGGAATGCGGAGGATTTCCCACGCATGACAACGGGACTGCCGGAGGTCGCAAAGCTGGAAACGGAGACGCGATCGCCGCGACAAAGACCGATGTAGGCCAGACTTGCAGCGATTTGTTTGGCCACAAACAACTTGGTTGGATCTCCGAAATCCATAGAAGCCGAATCGTCGATGATCGTAAAAAAGTGGAGGTCTTCTTCCTCAAGAAAGATCTTAAGATAAAGTCGATCCATCCGTGCGAAGAGGTTCCAATCTATGAAACGCAAATCATCACCGGACACATAATTGCGAAAGTCGGCAAACTCAACGCTCTGCCCTTTTCGCTTGCTGCGTCGCTCACCCTTCATTCGACCGCGAAAAATCTTGCGACTCACCAACTCCATGCGTTCCAGCTTGCTCATCATCTCGCCCGTGAGAAGCGTAGAGGAGGGCTTGGCAGATCTGGTTAGGGAACTTTCAGGCATGTCGAGTACAGTAGTTAAGGTTTTTGGATGAGTCCGCACAAGTCTAGCAAAAAATGACTCAGTTCGCACTATCCAACATGTGCCTACGAGTCGCACACTGAGCCAAACTGCCCTGGATATTCGTTTTGGCGCACCATTTGCAAGTGGGGAAATTCGGTTTTTCAACTGCCAACTTCGAGAGAAATCCACCCCGTCGGGCCTGGGTGGCGACGCTCTAGAAAGTGCGGCTGCTTGCGTTATTAACTTCGACCCTGGAGATACCAATGTCTTTTCGTATGGATAAACTGACAATCAAGGGACAGGAATCGATCGTGGAAGCTCAATCGATGGCTTCCGCTGCCGGTAATCCAGAAATCGAAGGATTGCACGTCTTTGCCGCTTTGCTCAAGGATAACGAGGGGGTCGTCGTTCCGCTCCTCAAGAAAATCGGGGCACCGCTCGACAAACTCCAGTCCACCACCGACGCCGAGTTGAAGAGACTGCCTCGAAGCACCGGCGGTCGTCAGCCCACGGTTAGCCCTTCGCTGCAAAAGGCACTTGAGGCAGCCGCATCCGCTGCGGAGGCGATGAAGGACGAGTACGTTAGCACAGAGCACTTGCTTTTAGGGCTCTGCCGAACGGAAAACAAAGCCAGTGGACTGTTAAAGCTCCTGGGAGTTGCCGAAGCCGATATTCTGACCGCATTGCAAAGCGTTCGAGGTAGTGCTCGGGTTACCGATCAAAGCCCTGAAGGGAAATTTCAAGCTCTAGAAAAGTATGGTATCGATCTTGTTGCCCTGGCAACGAAGAACAAGCTCGATCCGGTCATCGGTCGCGACAACGAAATCCGCCGCGTTATCCAAGTTCTCTCTCGACGCACGAAGAACAATCCAGTCCTCATCGGTGAGCCTGGAGTCGGGAAAACTGCGATCGCCGAAGGGCTGGCGCAGCGAATTGTCCAAGGGGACGTTCCGCAGACGTTGAAGAACCGACGTGTCATTTCGCTTGATATGGGTGCTTTGGTTGCAGGTACCAAATTTCGCGGCGAATTCGAGGAGCGGCTCAAAGCCGTCATTCGCGAAGTCAAAGATGCCGAGGGGGAAGTCATCCTCTTTATCGATGAACTGCACACCGTAATCGGTGCAGGAGCCGCCGAAGGTTCGAGCGATGCTGCCAATTTGCTTAAACCTGAGCTTGCTCGCGGGCAGTTGCGATGCGTGGGTGCCACCACACTCAATGAATACCGTAAACACATCGAAAAAGATGCCGCTCTCGAACGTCGCTTTCAACCAGTCTACGTTGGCGAACCGAGCGTCGAGGATACCATTACTATATTGCGAGGTCTCAAGGCGCGTTACGAAGCCCACCACGGAGTCAAAATCCGAGATGCTGCGCTAGTGGAAGCAGCCAAACTGTCGAATCGCTACATCACCGAGCGATTCCTACCCGATAAGGCAATCGATTTGGTCGACGAAGCATCCGCCCGTATTGCCATGGAACGCGATAGCGTCCCCACCGAAATCGACACGTTGCAACGCCGCTTGCGGCAATTAGAACTTGCTCAACGCCAACTCAATGACGAGTCCGATGATTCTACGGAAGACGCGTTGGAGGACGTTGAACAAGAAATGGCGAAGATCCAACGAGAGCTGGCGAGCCTTCGTGAGCAGTGGGAGTCGGAAAAGCTCGGTCTATCCGGCGTCGGCTCTGTTCGCCGTTCACTTGAGCAAGCCGAAGGAGAATTTCGGCGGCTTGATTCACTCATCAAGGAAAAACAATCCACAGGTGCAGGTGTTTCGGAATCCGACTACCAAAAGCTTTTTGAGCTCGATCAACAGCTGCGCAAACTTCGCGAGCAAATCGCAACGGAAGAAGAGGTCGAAACGAAATCGAGCAAGGAACCCGGAAAGACGCGACTGCTCCGAACCGAAGTCACCGCAGATGAGATCGCAGCCGTGGTGAGTTCCTGGACGGGGGTTCCGGTGACTCGCATGTTGGAGACCGAGCGAGCGAAGTTATTGGTGATGGAAGAGCGTCTGCATCAGCGAGTCATTGGCCAAAACAAAGCGGTCGAAGCGATCAGCAATGCAGTGCGTCGCAGTCGTAGCGGTATGCAAGATCGAAATCGACCGATCGGATCCTTTTTATTCTTGGGGCCGACCGGAGTGGGTAAGACCGAACTTTGTAAAGCCCTCGCGGAGGTCTTGTTTGACGACGACACAGCCATGGTCCGAATCGACATGAGCGAGTTCGGCGAAAAGCACAACGTCAGCCGTTTGGTCGGAGCCCCTCCTGGCTACGTTGGATACGAAGAAGGTGGCCAATTGACCGAAGCGGTCCGCCGCCGACCCTACAGCGTTATATTGCTAGATGAAATTGAAAAGGCCCACACGGATGTATTCAACATCCTTTTGCAAGTGCTCGACGACGGTCGATTGACGGATGGCCAAAACCGAACCGTCGATTTTACGAACACGGTGATCGTCATGACCAGCAATATAGGCAGCAAAATGATCCAACGCGTCGCCGACGAGGGTGGTAGCGAAGAGGACATGGAGCAGGCGGTCCAAGATTCGCTCAAAATAAAATTCTTGCCGGAATTCCTAAACCGAATCGATGAGACGATTATTTTCGAACCACTCAAGAAAGATCAAATTCGAAAAATCGTGAGCTTGCAGATTCGTAAACTTGAGGAAATGCTTGCCGAGAACCACTACAAACTGAACATCACGGAAAAAGCCATCGATGCGATTAGCAACGAAGGTTACGACCCAGTCTATGGTGCTAGACCACTCAAGAGAGTCATCCAACGTCGACTTCAAAACAAGATCGCATCGGAATTACTCAAGCGCGATGAGAACGAAGGGGGCAGTATTCATGTGGACTTTGTAGACGATGAATTCCAAATCGCCTCCTATCCGTAAAGCATTATTTGTGGCTGTGCACATCGGTATGAGTCTTCGTGTGAAACAAACTGATAGCCGAAGGTCGATAGCCCCGGTTCTCGACGAATGTCGAGCAATTGGAAAACCGGGGCTATCGCCCAACGGCTAATTCCTATGAAAAGCATATGCGGATGTGCTTAGCTGATTTATGTCGCATAGCTCTGCTACTATCGAACCAACGTCTCGTTTTGATTCCCGTCAACGAGCCGCTCAACTTCGACGCGATTTATCAACGGTAAATCGCCTGGGATACTATATTTGAGCCTAGCTGTGGCTATCGCCCAGCTTAGCGAGCGATCGAGATCGGGCTTGTCCAGCCAAGCGGACAAAAAGCCTGCTGAGAATGCGTCGCCCCCTCCGAGACGACCGACCGGCTCGACCGGTTGGCACGCTTTGCGAATCGAATGCGTCGAATCGCTTGCCATGGCACCACGTTCACCGAGCGTCATCACAGTTGGCCTACCCGCTCGCATGCTCAACAGTCGGTTCATGACCGACTCGTCGCTTTGACGGTTATCTAGACTCCATAGATTGACTGCATCGCGGCGAGGCAGAAAAACAAGATCGGCCGTCTCGAAAAGCGACTGGCTGTAAACTTGAGCTGCCGAAGCAGAGCATAGTAGCGTTCGATGGTTCACGTCAAAGCTCACTTGCCAACCGGCTTCACGTGCAAGTTGAACAGCATTTCCAATCAGATCTCGAGCACACTCGCTCAACCAGAGTGAGATGCCCGTGACATGAAGCCATCGAGACCTGCCTACCGAGAAGATTCCGGCTGGCAATTCGGATGGAATAAATCTTGAAAAAGCAGAGTTTGCTCGATCGTAAATGACGTGGCTGCTGCGCGGTGGAGAACCTGTTTCGAGGAAATACAAACCCACACGATCTTGATCGGTCCAAACGACGTGCTGCGTATCAACCCCGTGAGCAGCGATGGCTATGGCAATCCGATGCCCCAAGTGGTTGTCGGTCAACCGCGAAATCCATGCAACACGCTTGCCCAATCGCGCAAGCCCAACGGCGGTATTGGATTCGCTTCCGCCCACATGCACTTGGAGCGATTCCGCTTGCTCCAGACGCAAGAACGCATCTGGAGTCAATCGCAGCATCGTCTCGCCAATCGTTACGACATCGTAGACGCCGTGTACCTGGAGTTTGTTTGCCGTCTCGTTCTCGTTTTCACTCGCGCCCATCGGTATGCTCCGTTCGGCAAGCAGCAACATATTGCTGTGCCAATTTTGCGATCGCGTTCCAGTCATTATTTCGAAGAGAGATTGGGTCAAGTAGTTGACCGCCAATACCTACGGCCGCAGCCCCCGCTTCCAAGTACGCAGCAATGTTCTTCAAATCGACACCTCCGGTTGGCATGAGTTTCAAATAGGGCATCGGAGCGAGCACATCGCGAATAAAATTTGGACCGAGTGCACGGGCTGGAAAGACTTTGATGATGTCAGCACCAGCATCCCAAGCTAATGCGATCTCGGTTGGCGTAAATGCGCCCGGACACACCGAGACATTGTTTTGCTTGCAATAGTTGATAACGGGAATGGACACGATCGGAGAGACGATGAATTGAGCGCCGAAGTCGACTGCGATCTTGGCTTCTTCGAGCGATCGAACGGATCCAAGGCCGATGACCGCGTTGCCCTCGCGAATCGCTTGATTGGTTTCCCGAATCAACTTGATTGCAGACGGGGAATCGGGATTCGTGAGTGTAAACTCCAAGGCTCGTATTCCCGCTCCGATCAAGGTATCGGCGATTTGGGTGGCCGCGGACAAATCGTCGAGACGAATGATTGCGACAAGCCGGGATTGAAAAATAAGTTGTTTTGTCATAATCCAGGGAAAATGGTTTGCTAGCAAGCAAGTTCAGGAAAGATTTGCTGATTGTATCGATTGTACTGGCCGATACAAACAGTATTCGGGGTCGCTACTCATCTGATGGGCAATCGATCCATTGGATTTGCGTGCAAGCAAACTTAGGGGCGCATGGAAATGAAATCAGTCGTAGTTGGATGGATGTTTGGTTTAGGGCTACTTTTGAGTCACGTTGGATGTTGCTCGATTCGCATGATGGGTGATGGGTGCGGCTCGGGAACTTGTGGAGGTGGATGCAGTGACGGTTGCGATTCATTTAGCTTTGGCGATCACGTGGCACCGTTTGCTGGCATCGGACATCGTGTGGCCGACCATATCCGCAGCAAGCATTGCAGTTCTGGTTGTGGCGAAATCTATTGGGACGAACAGATCAACGAACCGCCTGTTTGCGATCCATGCGGATGCGATGGCGAGTTCACAGGCGATACGTGCAGAAGCTGCCCAACGGCACTTCGGCGACTGCGAAACCTTTGGAGCCATCATCGCTATCAACCGTCGAACTGCGATTCTTGTTCGTCGTGCGGCGGCGATGCTGGATTTTTAGGTGCAAGCACTTGTTCAAATTGCTCGTCTGGGAGCGTTGAAAACGTTTCAATGCACACCAATTTGGAACCAACTCAGTCGATGCGAACTCAGTCGATGCAATCCCAGTCGATGCAATCCCAGTCGGTGCAATCCCAGTCGGTGCAATCCCAGTCGAAACAGTCGAATCCATCGCGCCGCGGCGTTGCAACGGAATACGATTCAAGTCGCACTCAGCCGACGCCCGCCGTTCGCCCTCCCCGAGCGGCTCCACCGGAGCTAAGGAGTATGCCGGTTCCGGATCCGGAGCCGAATGCCATGATTCGTTCTCCATCGCAAAACGGGTCAAGCGTCGGCTCAGGTACATCAAACAAGGGTACGTCGGCCGCATCGCAACAAGTTGATTTGATCGTGCGTTTGCCTTCTTTCCAGAGTGAACGGCAAATCCGAATCGAATAAACCACCTCAGAGCGTACAAGGCTAGGAAAAATGGTAGGGGGCGTGCGGGTGCTCGTTCGATTCGCGTCGACTTGGGCGATTTTTCCGGCAAACTCAGTTCTTCGGGCTGTTCGTTGCCGGTGGGAGCATGAACGGTAACGTCTCCGGCTGTCGACGAACTTCGACACGAATAGGTGGCCGATCGTGAAGTTGCCAAGCTCCCTCGACGATGGACGAACGTGACCGGATCGTCAAGCGAGAGCTTTCAGATTGCAACAACGCCTTCATCTCGGTTGATTCAAATTCAAAAGTATGAATTACCAGTCCACTTTCGGACTCGAAACGATGGGTCACTCGCTTCGGTTGGATCAAATCTTGGGACTCGAAATAAATGCCGATTGATCCAACACCCAATGAGGTAGAGTCATGTATTTCCGATAGCCTTACTTCGAATTTGCCGATCCCAGGCCGATTTTCATTCAGACTCATTTGCAAGGTAACGCCATCGACTCCTTTCAATGAGACTCCGGACAAAGATAACTGAGCGTTCTTTTGAATTTCCGAAATCGAAATGGTCTGCAGGGGCTGCGTGACTCCGTACTTGGCCCAAACCTGAACATCCGCTTTTTGGGCCAACTCGGGCCAATTGGATGCAAACCAAGACACCATTGGGACAGGTGTCTTGCTCTCATAATTCGTATCGTAAAAAAGATAGGACTGACGCGACTTAACGGCACCTTCAAGAACTGGAGAAATCTCAATCCATAGAAAGTCGGGACGAGGCGTAAAATGGCTATCTGGATCTTGAATTGAAATCGGAAAAACGACTCCGTTCTGGCGCGGCAAAGGGCGATGAACACGTGCAAGCAAGCGGCCGTTGTCTCCAACTCGGCTCAAAGTACCCGTTTGAGGGGTCGAGCGATCGTATGGCTTGCTGACGATGTCTTGTCCATCGTCTTGCACGAACATCTCCAAAGACTCACCACCCTTGAGTTGAAACAACTTTTGGATCGATTGGAATTCCAGAAGGTATTCCGAGGATTCAAGTGATAGTGGTTTTAATTCCATTGGGCTATTTAGCTTTGCCTCGGTGGGTTCGTTGGATTTCTTGAATCCGGGGCTCGCTTCCGACCTGGTGACTTGGTATGTCCCCATGGCCAACTGTTCGTTTAAAGCCCGGATTAGATCGTTTCCGTGTTCGATGTCGTAGTACTTTCCTTGTGTTCGGTTTGCAAGTTCTTGAAGCGTCTTTCGAGTGTTGCCGTTCTCCGATTCGGAAATTCCGACACCCAAAATGAAGACGGGAATTTTTGTGTTGTTCCAGGCTCGGTACACCGTTTCCAGGTTTGTTGTACCCCCAGGCTCACCACCTGGACGATTCGAAGCATTGAATTGAAAGTTATCACCGTCGGTTATAATTACGATGCTTTTCGCTGTGGCATTATCATCGGCGGTGAAGTCCTTGAACGAATCCACGATGGAAAGATAAAGCGGTGATTGTCCCCATGGGACGATGTTGGATAGTTTCTTGGCCAATCCTCCAATCATTTCTGGCGTGAACCGCCCCAGCGGCAAAATGGCTTCGACATCTTTGCTCGGCACGAGATCCTCTGGGATCGATGATGGATAATTTGGCTGAACCAGAATCTGCGACTTGCCGCTCACCATTCCTGACTTTCCGTCCGTCGGCCGCGACCATCCCATCCGGTGTCCAAACAACCGGACACCGACGCGTGCATCGGGTCGTGAAGCGATTTGCGAGAGCATTCGAAGGATACTCTCCTTTGCAAGCTCTAGGCGGGACTGCGTGCGAAGGTCAATGGCCTCCACTGGAATCTCCTCCCCCATGCTCCACGAACAATCGAGAACAAATACGATGGATGGCTGCTGTTGTCGATCTCCGAAGAGGATTACCTCTCCACTGTCGACTCGTTTCGGTTCAAAGTCAACGACGATGCCAAGTCCTACAAATATTGGGGACTTGAACTCGTGTCCTCGATAAACAATAACGGACTCATGGGCAAGCGAAGACTCAAACGTAGGAAACGTCATGTTAAAGCTAGAGCCGCTTGCGACAGTAGGCATGGGTATCGGGATTCGAGCGCTCGGCAATATTCCTTTGGGTGTGCGAACCAATGCGGTCGCTTGTCCCGCTGGAACCGGCATGGCCCATGCCTCGCCCGAACTCAAGCTGGAGACCGTCGGTTGGACCGAAATTTCGAGGGAACTTTTGTCCGATCCCGATCCTGATCCCGATATCGGAGGCCCCAGCTTTGCCGTTGTCTTGAAACCGTTCCTTGCGATCGGCCCCAAAACGCCCACGCGTTTCTGAATGCTCTGAATTGCGGCATCGATTTCGTGCGATGAAATCGGAATTGTTTCAGCATAATTCAAAACATCTCGCACGGCATTCTCAAAGTAAGTGCGGGCTGGACTTATCGAACCGGAATCCTCCATTGCATTTGCATAGAAGTCGTCGAGCGTCCGTCCGGCGTACCAAGCCAAAAAGTCTTTGAAAGCAATCTTTCTGCAATCCAAAGTTGCATACCACTCACTACGAACCGGACAGACCGACAAATTCGATCTTTCAACATGCTCTGCAAACCAGATCTTTGTCCAATTCTCGGAGTCATCCGTGACAACCGCGTCCCCTTTTAGATCCAAGTGACCCGCCCAATCTGATATATGCTGGACATTGAATTTGCGCATCGAGTCGTAATGTTGACGCAACTGTTCGTTGATGAGATCGATTGCATCAAGTTCAGGGTTCGCTTCGCGTTTTTTTGTTTTTGCGACCTCGTTCGAGGCCAGCTTTAACAAAACTCGGATTGGATGTGTTTCCCAATTGCGGATCCGATCCAAGTATCGTGTATGTTTCACTTCCTTGCGAGAAGAACTCGGTGAATCGACTGGCAGACTCTTGTTCAAATTAAGACTTGGGATGATCGAGGGTAGTCCTGGCAGTAACTCTTTCTGCACAGGAGGCTTACTTTTTTCGAGCGATGTTCGGCACACTTGGTCGTGTCTGTTCCATAACGCGATGCGATCCTCGGTTGAAAGGAAGGGCAGATTTAATAGCGATGGAATCTCTCGAGCAACTGTCCCATATGGAGTAGTCTCGTTGCAAGCTCGTCGCACATGATCCTCGACCAACAAGGAAAGGGATTTCCGATCTTGCTCGACGCTGGTCACGAGACCGTTCAATCGTTCGACATTCATGGCTCCGTCAATGGGCGCTTTACCCAGCATTTCCCCCAATTCATGCAGCCCCTCCATCAGTCGTTTCAACTGTTGAATCGCGGTTTCTTCGCGAATCATCGGATGAACTTCCGTCAGAGTGTCGATCGATTCAAGACTGTTAGAAATTGGCTCGGATGTCGGCTCGAGGTTTGTTTTCCACTTACCCAAATTTTCCATTTCCGTGTCGGGTGAGCAGATCCAATTGGCAAGATAACTTACCTCGGAAAGGCCTAGGTCTCGAAGTCCCAAGGCCCTTTCAATAAGAACAGATGAGCTATCTTTAGCTGTCTCCAACGAATCCAATGCCAGTTGCAAGGAACTCCAGTTGACGCTACCTGGCACGGAGGCGGCATCGTCCGGGCCCAAAATAAGTCGATCTTCGGCGTTGCGTCTGGCTCGATCCGCAATCAACAATTGAGGTCGACGCCAACGGTGGCCACGGACATCGCCAAAGACTGCAAGCCGTTCGCATCGATCACGCAACTTCAAAAGTTCATCGACCACCGACAAGTCATTCCAAATGGACGAGCAATCGTACTTCCGCAAAATCCCGATAAAATTGAGTTCGTTCCAGGTGTTTGCTTCGGATGTGAGTCCAACCGATGCCGCAATGGAATTCAGTGGCACTTGGGCGTCTGAAGAATTCAATTCGAGCAGGCGTTTTCTCAATTCGATCGCGGTAGTCCCAGAAACCTCGCCCGTCAATTCCATCATCGCGAGCGATGGTAAATGAGCCGGCGATTTATCAGCTTGGCTAAAAGCTTGAAGCGACTGAGCTTTCGCGAAATAGTTATTGGACGATGCTGTTGCTCGCGCCCGGTCAACCGATTCCTTGAGTTGCTTACTTAGTTCGGGAAGGACCCTTTTGTCTACCAATTCAAAGTATGCCTCGCCTGAGCCGGAGAGTTGCTCTAACCAAAGAATCTTGTGTTCGAGTTCAGCCCAATTCCTGGGGTCTGTTCGAAAGACTTCGAACTGCCGCAACTCCTCCATCATTCGCCATAGATCAGTCAAAGTATCAGCCGAAACGTTTGCTTTAGCCAAGTCCGAGTGTTTGGGCGGTTTCGATTCGCCTGACTTGAAGGCCAAGGCGACTTGAAAATTCGGATGCGACGATGGAATCATTTTCGGTACTTGATGTGCACCGCGCGAGTCTTGCGACCAGCGATCCACGTGTGATGCAAGATACGTCGTCAATTCGTGCAAATGAACAATTCCATCCCCATTTCCAGAAGATGGATTTTCATCGCGACTGGTTTGGTCCGCCGCACCCGCTAGGCCGAGCCACAACTCTTTTCCAAACGCAGAGGCGTGCAGTTCTGGGCCCCCCCAAGACTGCTGGTCTGGCGAATTCGATGTCAAAAACACAATGCGATTTTGAAGGATCTTGACCACCTCAGGTTCCAATACCCAAGAATCCAAGCGGTCTACGAATGTGTTGTCCACTTGAGCCACATTCCAATTGACGCTCTGATGCACGCAGTCAAGGACTACTAAAACGTTGACATTCGCGGCGGTATCCTTTGAGAGTCGATTAACGACATCTTCGATTGAGATCCATTCTTTCGTCTTCAGGGCATTCGCGCCTGGTGGGATTAGACAGGGCTGTCCACTTTCGTTGACTGCACCATGCATGTTCAGGTAAAGTACCAGCGAACCCGTTCGCTTTGTCAGCGTCGCTACTTCCTTCAATTGAATACTGAGGTCATCCAAGGACTGGGTTTTTGTCTGCCATTCATCACTTGAATCCCTAAACTGAATGGTCTTGCCGTTCAACGAAGACAGACCGAGCAAGTCCTCTTTTGCCCACGCGATCGGAGGCATGGGCCAACTGTACTTGGTTGCTCCAACCGCGATGACTGGGGTTTTTGCCGGAGAATACAGAATTAGAACCACGAAAGCGGACAACAAACCAATTGCCAGAACCAGCCAAAATTTCAAAACGAGATCGAGTGATCGCAACGGAGATTTGTGGTGCTCGGCATTGTCTGTACCCAATTGAGACTGCCAACGATGCCGTACCGTGTCAATAACCTCCGGCGATTTCCCCTTCCAGTTTCGCTGGGGTTCACTATTGCTGTTCATGGTTGATTCGCTGAAAATTAGTGTAGGACGGGATCATTGTCCCGTCCAAACAACGGATCGGGATATTGGTCCCAATCACCTGTTGGTAGTTTCCAATCTGCTTCTTGCGTCATTGGCATTTTACTTTACTTCTGCAGAAACTGGAAATCCATTCAACGCATCTAGTTACTCGAAAGATGTCGGTATTGCATTCTGTTCCATTTCCCTTGCTTGGTCGGACGGATTGTCTTCCGTTTTTCGGCCGCCTGCCGCAGAATCAAAAACCGTCCATATCTTGCTCTGAGCCCGCAGTTGGGAAAGGACTCGCACTTCCATCGCTTGCTTGCGTTCGCTCAAAATCTCTTTCCTAATCTGTTCTGCAACAGAATGGAGTGGCGCAACGGCCTGTTCTTGACGTTCAAGGACTCGAACAACATGGATTCGGTTCTTGTCTTCGATAGGATTGCTTACCTGTCCTGGCCGCAGTGACCTTAAGGTATTCCGTATTACCACTGGGTCGATGGCGGTCACATCGGTCCAGCCCTTGGTGAAAATGTCGACGGATTCGCGAGAAAATCCGGCAGGCGGTTCGACAGGGAGACCCATTGCTTTGTTCTTGAGGTAGTTGGCATTTGCAATCGCAGCATTTCGACTTGAGCATTGATCGACATTGACAACGACATGTTCCCACCGAACACTTGTATTCGTTCGATAGCGATCTCGATGAACTTCATAATGTGCAAGCAACTGCTGGGATGAAACCGTCGTGTCGAGTGATATATTGCGTTCGAACCATGCTTGAATCTCGTTTGCATTCATGGGCTGGATTGAGTTGAATGTACTTGTCTGACGAACTCTACCTTGAGCCTGCTGGCTTATCAGTTTCCAATCGATGACCCGGTACGTTTCGGTCCTTAACTCTCTGCGCCGAGCTGCTGCATCATACAGACCAGCAACCAACTCGCCCTTGGCCTGAAGTTTGGCATCTACCAGAGGGAGAACTTGACTTTCGTAGATCGCTTCGCCGTTGACTTCTGCGAGAATCATGTCGCCAATCGGTATCGATGAAGCAGGCGAGTGGAAACTGACCAATTCGATACCGTTAAAGAGCTCCGGAGCAGCAGAACGGGTCTGCTGTTCTGTTGAGGCAATTGCGGGTGGCCCTTCACGCGGAACATCGTCCTCGTCGATTGGTTTGGTTGAGCAACACTCCAAGGCAATCCGTGCCATTCGCCGAATCCGTTCCGAAGGCTCTTTCTCACACGTGGTCAGTTCGCCGAGTCGTTTTCGAATTTTGGGGCTGCAACAAGAAGGAGCATTGCAGTATTTGCATCCGCATTCTGGTTTGCATTGCAATGCCTTAACGGCTTCGTAGCGAACCGCTTCGGTGCAGTCGCTCATGCCTTCGAGCAGAGCATCTTCTACTTTGTCATAACATCCACCACAACCCAAGGTAGCAAGGTAGCGAAGCGCCATAATCTTTTGAGGGGCTGCGTCTTCTTCGAGCTTAATCGCAGCCGCAGCTTGGACCGCTGGTGGTGCGCCTTCTTCAAGATTGGCAGGGGCGGTGAGAGGAAGAACCGGAGGCATCGGCTGCAATCCCGGAAAACGGCCCGTCAAATCAAGTTCCGCTAATAATCGGCTCCCCAGGCGATGCAGAACCCCACCAACCCCCTTACCAATACCGGGCAGTCCGAGGAATTGAGGCAATGTGCATGAACTTGCAACAGGAGTTGACGCAATCGCAACGATCGTGGTGTTGTTCCCAACCGCTGCACTCGTCGGCGGCAATGGGGACGCCGGCTTTGGCGCCGAAGCGCAACCCGTCAATGCCGCAAGTAGGCAGCCAACGAAAAGGGTTAGGATGGAGTTATGGTTGGCCATTTCAACTGCCTTAGGGCGATACAATCGTTAAAGTTCTCCCAGTCTATCGTCCTGCCCCTTCGCGTTTCTTGAGTCTTTTTGTTGCCGCAATTGGGTCGTTTCGAGTCAAAATGTTGCAATTGAAGGAAATAAGTCGATGGAATCCTTGCAAGCTGGATGCGGCAAAATTTGCATGCATGTGTTTCTTGTTGCTAGCAATTCCTTGTCAATGCCGACGGGAAACAAAGCTATTGGACCGTTCATAACCAAGCACCATTCATTTGCATTTCGCCGTTTCCGCCGAACCGTTACTTGGCTTGAAGTCGAACCCGAGCAACCGGAGCGGGTGGAGGTAGAACCTCGATGGGCCGTTCCGCTTTTCTTGGGCGATTCTTGACGACCCCAAGCGCTACAAGCTTGTACTTTCCGGCTTGAACGTTTGCGAATCGAAACGCGCCTCGTTCATTCGTGGTCGTCCGATACGCTGTCTCACCCTTTTCATTCTCCAACCAGACCTTGGCATTGGTCATTGGATCGTCGGAGTAAGTTACAGCCCCTGACAATTCCTGAACTGCATTACTTTGTTTCTCATCCCACTCCTGCTTGGAAACAATTTCGACCGAAGATTTCGTTACAAGACTCTTATTTCCTGCGCGATCCGTGGCGCGTACCAAAAGCGTGGCTCTGCCAGGCAAAATCTCTTTGGTTGGAAGCAAAGCAAGCCAAGAACCATCCGGCTGGCGTTCCGTCGGTTTCGGTCGCCCACCGCTCGCCTCAAAGGTACCGGCTCCGTTTGCATCAAGCAGTACTTCTACCATAACAACTCCACTTAGATTCGCATCGTCGGCACCAACGCGAACCGTTAGGTCCATACCTTGCGCAAGGGAGGGCCCAGGCAAAAGTTCAACTCCCGATATGGTGGGTGGATCGGAGTCAGAAATGATCTCCACAGGATCGCTCCACACAATTCTTCCGCCGGAATTGAGTTTAGCTAGCAGATTGACACGTCCCTTCTTAATTGCTGGGGTACTTAACTCGAGTTGAATATCTGAGACCTTGGTCGACATCAGCAAGCGACCAACCGGCGATGTCAACAGCCGTATGTCTGCTTGTCGATCCGACGTGAATTTCGTGGTTTGTTCGTTTGCAAATTCGCGATCCCGATCCAGATCCCAACCGACTTCGACAGAATCCCCTCGGCTATCAAATGCACCTGGAATTGCATCGATCTTTAAGATGACCGACTGCGATTTGGACTCCGGACCAATACTGGTTCCCTCGCTAGGCTCGACTATTTCTATGCGTTGCAGATCTGAAGAGACGGGAATGTTTGTTTTGGTTTGCCAACACGGCACTTCAAACACGTAGGCTCTCGGATAGCCATCCACATCGACTTCCATGGTCAAGACACGTGGAGAATTCTCAGGAACTTGGCAATACAACTCCAGTTCATCGCGACCGAAAACGGTTCCCTCCAGTTTCATTTCCGTCCCGCGAGGCAACGGCTCTCGAATCCTCGCTTTTACCGGAATTCCGTCGCTGAACAAGGATTCGCCGACCGAGGACTTAAACCGCATCGTGATGCGTTCGGAAACAGCATCAAAACGGACAGTGGGTTCAAGATAACTTCGGGGATGACGTATGCGACTATCGATTCGTCTCCAACATTTTTCGTTCGTTTTCTTGTCGGTTAACACGACGACAATTCCATGATGAATTGAGGCCGAACCATCTCCCGTTGTGCTGTCGCTTGCAACCGGGGCTTTTAATCCCCGCGGTACGAGTCCCGCCGCATCCAGGATGGGCAGCCACTGGATGGAAGTGCCTTCGTTCAAATTCACTTCTGGTACCGATGCGATCTTTTCTAATTCGCCGATTCGATCTGCAATCCTGTTGGAAATCTCGTCATTCAAAAAACCATCAGGCAAGAAAGTGCTTTGATTCTCCAAGCACGCAAACAAATCGATGGACAGTACCTTGGATTCTCCGCTTTCGTTGCTCAGCCCGATACGAAAATCCGTGGTTCGATTTGGCCATGGAAACAACACAATACCCTCTTCGGTTTCGCTCCATGTGTCGCCCGGTCCTTCGGATTTTAGGCGAATCCTCCTTGGCGACGGTAACTGCACCGTTGTTTCAAACCGTTGGTACGCGCCATCACTCACGAGTTTCCAAACGATGGTTGTTTTCTCGGGACCTTTTCCAATACGTCGGGCACGAAATGGTAATGCAACCTCTTGCCCGAGCGCCATTCCCAAACTCGGTTTAATAATCGAAGGGATGGGCTGCACGGGATACTGTTGGCTTGATCGAATGGAATCAAGTCGTTGCTGGGCGATCGCTATTTCGGCATCAATCTCTTTGCCTTCTGATGCACTCGCCTGCGCGGCTATCCATTGCTGCTCTGCATTTCGGACCCCATCATCGAAAAGTTGGGGCAACAAACCGACGCGAGTCAGCGCCTGCCCCGATGTGCTCTCGACTTCGAGTAGTTCGCTATCGTAATCGACCAACAACCAAGCATTGCTGATCGGCTTACCAAGGTTCTTCCATACAATTTCGCCTGTTACGGTTGGGTCCGAAATCAAGGACAGAGATGTCGTTCCTCGCGATTGCAATCTTACCGTTTGCTGGTCGGTCGCTTCCGCAATGCCCGATAAAATGCCCGATAACTCGGATTCAATAAACGCAAGACGGTCGATGGCATTGCGAAGGAATGGTACTTCTTCCGGAACTGCATCCCGAAGCATTTCACGCACAAGATTCTTTTTACTTCTCAGGCACAAGGAAAACTCAAGGCTCCACAACTTGCCAATCGAAGCCTTGCTATCGATGTCGCTTGCGTTTTCTGCGTGCATCAATCGCGTACAGTGGTCGGCGATTCGCAGTCTCGATAACCGCGTTTTCAAACTGTCGCTGACTCGCGGATTTGCGTCGGCTTGCTCTGCTATGGTTGCGAGAATACGATCTGGAAGATTTTGATAAAATGTCTCGATTTGAATGCGATGAGCCTCAGGATCTAAAGCCTCGATTTGCCCATTTTCAACAACAGCATGATCGCGTTTAAAAAAAGGGGGTTCGAGCCCCAACTCAGCCAAGTGGGCTACATCATTCACGAATCGAGCATGTTTGATTTGACTGATCTCGGTGGTTTCTCTCGATGGAAGTTTTGGAAGCGAAGTCGCGATGACTTTCTCTTCGGTAGGCGGTGTTGGTGAGGGGAGGGTTAAGACGATGAGTCGGTTTCGATTGGGCCCCCGAACCAAGGAAGTGGACAGAAGAGAGTCCACGATCCAATTGGGTGCCACATTCTTTTTTTGGTTGCCTGTGATAACGTTGTTGGCTTCGCTATTCCAGAAGCCTTCGATCCGACTCGTGGCATTGACGAGTTGTCGCTGATAGCGGTTCAGTTCGTTGAGGTCGCAAGTCTCTCGGTACAATAACAGTGAGGAAATCTTGGAAAGTGCCTGAATGCTAACCGCCACATCCTCGTCTAGAGCATCCGTTCCAAATCGATCGATGGCGATTTCCCTCCATGGGAGCAATGCTGGCAGGTTGTTCAAATGATTGTTTCTCAATTGGATCGCTGTTTGAATTTGCGCCAATTTTTGAGCGGCGGATACCAACGTCTGCTCTGCGCTATCCAAGATCTTGAGGCAACGCGATTCCCAATCGGCTCCGAATTGGTCGCACGCAAGCCTTGTGCTCTGCAACATCAATCGATTCGCTGCAATCAAGTCCAGTTGTATTTGCGAATTGGAATTCAACGGATCAAATGTCAGTCGTTCCAATTGCCGCCATTGGGATAGAAGTCTGCGTTTTACTTGCCAGTTCATTGCTGGTCGAAGCGACAACAGTTTGGGGACGAAGAATTCCCAGTATTGATTCGAAACCTCGGCAGGTAGTTGGCTTAACCATTTATCGTAGAGTACCTGATCATTTGCCAGAACCGCTTCGTCCATCAACTGCATTTGCCGTCTAAGCAAGTCCGGAATGGGTGGACCGCCGTAATGGGAGAATCGTTCGAGCAACGCAAAGCTTGGCACAGAACCGACTGGAAGTCCTATTGAGGGAATCTGTTCGACGAGACTTTGGATCATTGGCCCAACGCTCGCTCGTTTGGTCGTCGCCAATTGCAAACTACCGATGATTTCCGAAAGCAATTTCACGCGGAGTTCTTTGGAATCTATTACCGCGTCTTTACGGAGTCGCTCTTCGATGCCGTGCAGCGAATTCAAATACGACCGCCATGCAAGTGGTGCAAGATCGAGCGGCCGAGTCAATGAATCGGACGGTTCTTCGAAAAAATCGGCATATTTCCATGCGAGTTGGATCAACTCCGCGTTGGTTTGCTTGGGTGTACCAAGATTCGACAAGTCGGGTAGCGAAGTGCGGTTGGTTTGATTTTGAGACGGTGATTGTTCGGATTTGGGGGGCTCAACGGGTGGGACCAACGAAGAAGTTTCATCTGGCTCTCCGTTTGACGATGCGGCTTCCTTACCCCCTTTTTTATCCGAGGTCGCATAATCACTGACTGATTCCGCCTCAATTCCAATCGTTTTCTTGACTCGCTTGGCAATGAAGGTAGGCAAGAAGTTGATGTTTTCGTTTAATTCATCCAGTGCCATTTCGGAAACTTGCTCTGATTTTTTTTCCCAATACGCGGTGAGCCAACTTTTTTCTTTCTCCTTTCTCTCGATCTCTTCTTTTGAATGCGCTGGTTTAGGTTCTGCTTCGTCCGACTCGTCCGTTTCGACTTGCTTGGACCATCCTGGAATCATCGATTTCCAGGAGAATTTGTTAACAGGCTCAGGTACACTTGCAATCAAACGCGAGGAAGCAGCAGAGACTTGATTCACTCCTGTAGCAAACAGGAGAGGCGTTTGCTTGGAAACGCCGCCGGAGTTCCTGTCGATCGTCGAACCGGTGAAACCAACCACGTAGCGATAGAACTCTTCCAGATCAATCGATTTGTCTTCGTTGAGGTCCGCTTTTCCTTGCAAGCCCTGAGAGATTGCATACGAGAATACGGAAGCTCTTAGTTCGGATGAAGAATACGAACTCTCGTTTGGCGAATTGGAGAGCATTATCCAAACGGATGAACTCGTGCTTTTCTTCATCAGGTCTTGAACGGAAGAAATAAACTTCTCTTGCTCTGCCCCGACCAAGGAACGTTCCTGTTTGGGCCCAATATCCAACAAGAGTACGGTTGTCCCGGCAGTAACTCTCTCCAGTAATTCGATGATTTCTTCTAACGAAATCGCAGCTAGTGTGGGTTTCGAATCATCGGCATTACCGCATTTAAGGTATGGACTTTCAGAGATAAGCGTGGGATGGGCACTCAAACTGATGAGAACGACATCCGAGGATTGTGAAATCGTTGAAGCGATTTGTTGGAGAGATTCTCGACAGGCTTCTGGAGATTCCAGCAGGAAGAATTCCTTGGTTGCATCGATTCGCTTAAATGGACCGTCGACGGACAGAAATCGGATGGCGTCTTCTCGAAAGTACGGAACGGGCTGAACGTCCAGCCGATCATAGGAACCAGCGGTTAGAAAGTACAATCTGGTAGTTGGATGAAAAAAGGGACTGAAGAGCAGATACGAAAAGACAATCGACAAAAGCCCTAGCAAGCATAGGAATGCGATACGGCGAAAAAGGATAAGGCGTCTGCCCCGCAGATCCGTGTTCGAATCGGGGCGCCAAGATTCCCTGAGAACTGCCGGCTTGGTCGCGAGTTTAGACATTACAACGAATCGTTCCTTGAGAAATGGGACAAAACTAACTTTGGGAGCGTTTCAAAAATTCTCGCAATCGCGCCGCTGATTCCATGGGTGTTCCGGCACCATCGACCAGGTCGAACACAATGGAGGCGCATCGACCGGTCAAGCGATCATCGGGCGGAATTTCCGTAAGTCCTGCAGGTGCCAAGCTACCACCGCTCCAACCTGCGGCCGCTGCTAGTACTCCTCCTAGCCCTTCGAATTTGGCTTCCTCGGCAAGGCTCGCTGACTTGACTCGATTCTCTTCCGTCGGCTCGTTTGCCCACGCGAGAGCAGCACCGAAGGCCGACAGTTGGACCTGTGACTTTTCCGATTGCATTTGTTCACTCGCACATCCGCCTACCCAAAGCACGGCGTCTGGTTTGGGCATCGTGTGAGCACGCCATCGGATCGCGTCCTTGAGCAAGTTTTCCCGCACGAGTTCACTTTCAAAACTGCTTTTCACTTCACACGATTGGGCCACTGCAATCGCTTTCGCGGACAGGCCAAAGTAGGTGGCCAATTCGGTTATTTCCACGCTTTCGGATGCGAACATTTCAGGTGGAACAACGGCGATGGTCGCATCGTTTTCGACGATTGTCGCTCCGTCATTGATCTCGACGACGAACTGTGTTTGACCTGCCGTAACGACGTCTCCGTCAACCAAACGCGCGATTTCCACTGCCGCACCATTGACGAACGTCTCTCGCTCCACCGCCAAACGTTGGATCGAGCATATTTCTGTTCCGCAACGAATCGCGAAATGGACATCCGCCATTGCTGCATCGCTCGGAAATGCGAAATCGGTCCATTCCGTTCGGCCGAATCGAGCTATCTGCCCCCCTCTCAGAACGATCCTGCGTCCAGTGGCTGAGCCTGAGTTTGCGACTATTGCAACGCGCATTGCATCTGTTCCCTTGGGTTTACGGCGTGACTTGAATTCAGTTCATCTTGATTATTCCGCCAGCTATCTTGACCATCGCACTCCCTTGAATGTCCGTTGTAGCGGCAGTCACCTCGGCTTTCATGTCGGCTTGAATCGAAACCGTAGCGGCCTTGATGAGAATCTTGGTTGGAGTGATTTCAATACTACTACCCCCTACGGTCAGAACGATTTTTTTGCCTGCGGTAATTTCACAATTTCCTGCCGGGATACTAATGGTCTGATTGCCGGCGGAAATGGTCAGTGTATCGTTCCCTTTGGTAATGGTTGTCTCCCGATTGCCAGCAGAAACGGTCAGTGTATCGTTCCCTTTGGTAATGGTTGTCTCCCGATTGCCCGTATGAATCGTTTCTTTTTGGTTTTTCCAAATCTCGATGGTCTGCCCGCCATCGCTTTCGCTCGTACCGATCTTTACATCTTGGTTTCTGTAGATCTCGATCGTTTGATCACCTTTGTCTTTTTTGACGAAACCGACCTTGAGGGTGTCATTGTTTTCGACAACTCTCTCAAAATCTTTCTCCGCATGGAAATAGATGGACTCATTATCTTTTTTGTCTTCGAAACGCAACTCATTGAACGTTTCTTTGTCACCTTCTGGAGTGCTACGCGATTTCAATCCGCTTTGCGTTGCCAAAGTTGGCAGATCGTAGGGCGTACCTTGCTCGCCGTTGTAAACGCGACCGATGATTAAAGGTTGATTCGGATCCCCTTCGAGAAACTCGACGATTACTTCCTGCCCGATGCGAGGAATATGCATGCTTCCCCAGCCTTTGCCGGACCAAATCTGCGAAACGCGGATCCAACATGAGCTTTTTTCATTTTTCTTCCCTTCTCGATCCCAAGGAAATTGGACTTTGACTCTCCCCAATTTATCGGTCCAAATCTCCTTGCCGTCTGCACCGACGACGATGGCTGTTTGAGGGCCGGCAATGATGGGTTTGATAGTGGTGCGCGGAGAACGGTATGTGGAGTCCTTCGGTATTGCAATAAAGACAACCTCCATTTGATTCCGGGAATTGGCGCTGAACTGCTCAATTTCGCCGGAGCTTAGGGTTGTTTCCGCCGAGAAAACCGTGTACTCAGCATTCTCCCCATTACGTGGGTGCTCGCTCAATTCGAATTGAACGCCAGCAAAAAAATTGTACGACCTTGCCACACCCGAGATGTGAGAGTGTTTCGCCTCATACTCTTCGTTGCGAATTTTTAAGTAACGATTACCGTCGGCAGTCGTAGTGTAATGACCTGGGTATTCGTACTTCTCCAGTTTCGAGTGCGGGTGAGAACGGCTCGACTCCAATCGAACTTCTAGGTCTGCGCTGGGTTTGTTGTAATCGAAGTCCCTTGTTGCAAACTTTCCAGGCTGAAAAGAAACTTGATGCTTCCATCGATAGATATGCTCCTCCCCGGCTGCAACTTCGTTCGGAGCACGAAAAAGTATTTTTCCATTCCCGCTCAGTTTTGGATGGGATGATGGCGAATCCGCAATCACCAAAGTGTGCTTTTCTTTTTCATGCAAGAAATAGTAGTATATCCCTTCTTGCTCCATCAGTCGGCTGACAAAACTGAAGTCGGACTCCTGGTATTGGACACAGTACTCCTTGGGTGAATACTCCGCATTCAAACGCACACTGTAGTCCGAGAAGCCGTTCTTGTCTTTCAGGACTTTCTCAAAGATAGCCGGCACCGACAGTTCTTGGAAAATGCGAGAATCGAGAGAGTGAGATAACAACCAGAACCAAGGTTTCAAAGTGAGCTGGTAGAGCTGATACCCTCCAACAACGCCAGCATTCAAAAAATCACTAATGATTCCATGAAAGTAGCGAGTTTTACCCTCTTTCAAATTTACTCCGACCGACATGTCTTTGCCGATCATGTCCAATGGATCAAGGTCTACTTTGCGGCTTAGGACTTCCACGTCGTAATTAAAAGGTTGCCCCAAACAATCGCTCCCCTTCAATCCTCTAAAAATGCAGTCGGCGGCCAAGGGACCAGTGATTTCATGCAAACATTCCTCAGCCATTCCGATTTCCTTTTACGACTTTGCCTTTCGGCATGCAAGCACATGAAAAATCTTTGCCAGAGCTTTGTTTGAGCAAAGACTTAGGAAGGTCGCTGAGCGGTGGAAACTGCCGCAAGCGCCCATCTGCACTCATTCCTTCCTGCGCTTCTCAACCTTGTTTTGCTTAACCACTTTGCCAATCCGCGAAGACAAGCCGGTTACGTTTTCTGTCATGGTACGGGCGTCCTCTAAGCTATGCCCGACCTGCTCTTTCTTACTCAATAACTGTCCATGAACACTTTTCAAAAACGATAAGCCCGGAATATCTTTGAGTTCGTTCAAAATACCTATGAGTA
>Ga0247838_1001520_pt1 | contig 32743 bp, 36 predicted proteins | sample LaCruzMarch2015__5_FD_189097 | JGI IMG/M metagenome (GOLD analysis project Ga0247838, IMG submission 189097) | Freshwater microbial communities from meromictic Lake La Cruz, Castile-La Mancha, Spain - LaCruzMarch2015_15m | ecosystem: Environmental > Aquatic > Freshwater > Lake | place: Spain... | reverse complement strand
AGCGGGCCAGTCCCCAAACATGGTGAGATCAGGCTCATTCCAGCCTGATCTCTGCTGAAATAGTCCAATCCGAACAATTGGTGGACCGCGACTGGCTATGCGGACGTGTTGTCCAGAGCTTCCCTAATGCTGTGTATTGCAACAACAGCTACTGGTACTTTACTCAAGGGAGCACTACGCTCACCAAAATCCCCTTGAACTATTCGATTCCTTCTGCACCCACGGCTGGCACCAAGACAAAATTCACGATTGCTGGAATCACAGCGTACCAGAACATTTTTGGCGACATTGCTGTTGACCGCTTCCGGCATTCTGTATGGAGCCATCTCAGGGGGAGTTTTTTTTCTCCATTGATCTCGCCAATCCCAACCGCCACCTACACCCAGATCAAAACGGGCAACCCCAGCCTTCAACTCTCCTTCAGCGCCGATTTCAAGGCCCATTTTACCCAGAACTACGCGGGTGGACAATGGTTAAAAATCAAGACGAGCACAGGTGTGCCCACAGCCATTCCGGCTTCGTCACGCCTCTCGTGAATGGAAACGCCTTTCGTGACCTTGGCGGTGCCATTCCGATCCAGGTGCCCGACCCGCTGCCGCTGGCAGGTGCCTCCATGACCTTTGCCTGGTCACGCCAACGACGTCGCAGGATCAGGCTGGGGAGCCGCCAAGCCTGAGCTGGTGGCGCCGCAAGGCTGCGCGGTGGAATGTGCGGAGCTGGGTCACCGTCTTGCTGGGTTGTCCATAGGCGCTGCCGCCTGAGGCGGTCGGGAAAGACGCCCATTCCTGGGCCAGTCGATCGATCGCACGGTCGGAGAGCACGCCCCGATCCACGTCCACCAGGGCCCCGCGACTCTCCACCAGGTGGAGGGCGGCCTGATCCTGGCTGGCGGGACCGAACCCGGAGAGGCCGAGCTGGCGCTGGGCCGCCTGCCAGGTCCCCGGCAGGAATTGATAGGCCCCGGCGGCGGCACTGGCATACCGCTTCACCACCACCCTGTCGGGATGGCGCTCAAAGCTCTGGAACGATCCCCCGCCGTACAACATGCGATAGCCCTTCGTGCTGCCGCCGCTCCAGGTTCCCTCCGCAAAGCGGATCGTCTCGAGGGCGGCGCGGCGCTCGGGCGTGAGCGCATACAAGCCCGGTCCCTTGGCTGTGGGGAGGATCACGCTGGCGGGCTTGGGGGTCGGGCTCAGGTCAGACGCGGCGGACGAGCAGAGCAGCGGCAGACCCGCCAGCAGCAGCGACAGGCTCAGCGGTTGGAGCGACAAAACCCTGGGGGGCCATAACGGCATTGTCTACGTGTATCGATATCCAGACATTTACTGTGTCTATCGACACCGTTTGAGCGCAAGACTCCCGAGGGCCCCCTTGACAAAAGTCCTGTAGGATGCTTAGAAAGCATCCTTCGGTCATGAGGGAACTGCCGGGGCCCCTTTCCGCGGCCAAATGATCAGCACAGCTGATCTCAGCGCGGCTGATCTCAGCGCGGCTGATCTCAGCGCGGCTGAGGATCAGCCTGGTTGATGAGGGTCAGCCTGCCGCCAGAAATCCCAGAGCAGCTCGGACCCGTTGCAGGGTTGCCCCAGCCACCGCAGAGGCCCGATCGCCCCCTTCCCGCAGCACCTGATCGAGGTAACCCGTCTCGGCGCGGATCTCGGCGTAGCGCCCCTGCAGCGGCCGCAGCGCCTCCACGGCCGCTTCGGCCAGCAGGGGCTTGAACTGGCCCCAGCCCATCGCCGCGCACGCTGCGGCCACCTGCTCCCGGCTCTGGCCACTCAGCAGCCCGTAGAGCCCCAGCAGGTTGTCGGCCTCGGGGCGCTCAGCGTTCCCGAACTCCAGGCCGAGCACCGCATCGGTTTTGGCCCGTTTGATCTTCCGGGTGATCAGCTCGGGCGGATCGAGCAGGTTGAGGCGGGAGCCCTCGTTGGGGTCGCTCTTGCTCATCTTGCTGCGGCCGTCGCTGAGGCCCATCACCCGGGCCCCCTCGGAGAGGATCAACGGCTCGGGCACCTTGAGAATCGGGATCGGCTCGCCATCGGGGCCCTTGGCGCCGAAGCGGGCGTTGACACGCTGCTGGGCGATGTCCCGGGCCAGCTCAAGGTGCTGCTTCTGGTCCTCACCCACCGGCACCAGATCGGCGTCGTAGAGGAGGATGTCAGCGGCCATCAGCACCGGGTAATCCAGCAGACCCACCGACACCTGGTCGCCCTGCTTGAGAGCCTTCTCCTTGAACTGGATCATCCGCTCCAGCCAGTTCAACGGCGTGAGGCAATTCAGCAGCCAGGTGAGCTCGGCGTGGGCCGCGACCTGGCTCTGCACGAACACCGTGGAGCGCTGCGGATCAATGCCGCAGGCCAGGTAGAGGGCGGCTGTGCGAAGCGTGTCCTCCGCCAGCCGGGCAGGATCGTGGGGCACGGTGATCGCGTGAAGATCCACCACACAGAAAAAGGTGTCGTGGGACTCCTGCAGGGCCACCCAGTTGCGGATCGCCCCCAGCCAATTGCCCAGGTGCAGGGCGCCACTGGGCTGCACCCCGGAGAGCACCCTGGGGCGATCGCTCACGGTTGCGGTTCGATCGTGACCGGCAGGATCGGCTCCTCGGCCACGGCTTGATCGCCAAGGCCTTGATCGAGCAGGGCCGGATCCAGCAGTGGTGCCACCTCCACCAGAGGGGTGTCATCAAGGGGCAGCGGCTCGGGTGGGGCGGGCTGGGGACGGCTGGGGCGGGCGAAGGGATCGGGCCGGCCGCCGCGCCGCTCGCCGCCCCGGGCATCACCCCTTGTCTCGCCCCTGGTGTCGCCGCGGCGTTCGCCTCGCTCCAGCCGGCGCACCGGGGTAGCCTCGCGGGACGGGTCCCGGGACACCTCCGGGCGGCCGCCACCCTGGGCCCTCTGTTGAACCACCAGCTCATCGAGCTTGCCCTGCTCCAGCAACTGGGCCACGGTGCGGATCGAGAAGCCCAGGGCGGCCACGGTGGAGCGCAACTGAAAGCTCTCCTGCACCAGCTGGGCGGCCCGCTGCTCGTTTTCACTCAGTCGGATCCGGAAGCCCCCGACCTCCCGTCCGCCCTCGCGCCCCCTCTCGCGACCTGCGCCGGTTGGGCGGCCCCGCTCGCTGCCGGCGGCGGGCCGGGAGTCGGGCGAAGGCTCCGCCTCGCTCGACAGTTCCGGCTCCGGGGAGATCCCTGGGACCGCCGCCACCTCGCCCGTTTCGGTCATCTCGGTGTTGCTCTGTTCGGCCATGGCCGCACCCCTTCAATCCGGGGGCAAGTTTGCCGCATCAACGGCGCCGGGGTCAGGCAGCCAGTGCAGCTGGTGCGGGTCCGGCTGGGAGCTGCGGGCCAGCACCACCAGGGGAAGCGGTCGCCGCCCCGGCCGCTCGAACACCGCCCGGTAGCGGGCCAGGAAGGCCAGATAGGACGCCAGGGTCCAGCCGTGGTTGCCACGGTCCCGGGCCTCCCAATAGCGTCGCAGGGCCGCCTGGCAGGCCTGGGGGCCGAACTCTCGCCAGCAGAGGGTTTCGGCTAGCGCCGGATCGATGCCGTCGTGCCGCAGCCCCCGGAAGCGGGCCAGCTCCGGGGCCTCGGCGGTGCTGTCTGGAGGCAGCAGCCGGGCCAGATCGGCCACCGGCGCCACCTCCAGCCGCAACCAGCAGCGGTTGAGCAGCAGCACCGGCAGCTGGCCGTGCCAGGCGGTCTGCCGTTGCAGGCCGTGCCACTGCTGGGCCAGCAGAACCCTCTGGCGGGGGGTCAGGGTCCCCCAGCGGCTGGTCTCAACCATGGACACCCCGGAAGGTGATGTCGGAGCTGGCATATTCGCTGGGCTCCAGGTGGATCGTGCAGCGCACCGGCCCGAAACGGGCCTCCAGGTGCTCCTCCACCAGCTCAGTCACCCGGTGGGCCGTGGGCAGGTCGTTGGCGGCCACCACCATGTGCATGTCGATGAACACCTGCTGTCCCAGCACACCGCGGCTGGCGATGTCGTGGCAGTTCAGCACCCCCGGCACCGCCATCGCCACGGCATGGATCGCCTCCGGGGCAATGGCGATCTGGTCCACCAGCCAGGGCAGGTTGGAGCTGAGCACCTGCCAGCAGGCCCGCACCAGCAGCAGGGCGAGGGGCACGGCCACCGCCACGTCGAGCCAGTTCATCCCCAGCAGCAGCACCCCGGCCAGGCCCACCAGCACCATCAAGGTGGTCCAGATGTCGCTGGTGGTGTGCATGGCATCGGCCAGGAGCAGGCGGCTGCCGAGCCGGTTGCCCTCCCGCCGCTCGTAGGCCGCCAGCAGCACGTTGCAGGCCAGGGCCAGCAACAGCAGCAGCAGCTCCAGCCTGCCGATGCGCAGCGGGGCGAAACCGTTGATGAGCCGTTGGGTGGCCGTCTGGAGAATTTCGAAGGAGGCGAAAAAGATGAAGGCGGCGATCGCCAGGGCGCCCACCCCTTCGTACTTGTGGTGGCCGTAGGGATGGTCGCGGTCAGGCTTCGGATCGGAGAGCCCGTTGGTGATCAGTCCCAGCAGGCTGGAGAGGCCATCGGTGGCGCTGTGCATCGCATCGGCCAGCACCGCCAACGAGCCGCTCATCAGCCCCACCACCAGCTTCAGCAGGCTCATCAGCACATTCACCGCCAGGGCAGTGAGCAACACCCGATTCACCTCCGCCCGGCTGTCGCTCGAAGGGGAGGCGCTCCCTGGCGGGGTGGAGATGGCCATGCCGAGGGCGGGATCCACCCCAATTTATGGATGGCCTGGGCAGAAAGGCGCAGCTGAGCTAGAGATGCTCACCTGGGTCGGCCCCGCCGGATCCCCACTGGCACCCTTGCCCGCCCGCCTTGGCACCCCTCTCCCGCTCCGACCAGGCCGCCGCCGCGCCGGGCCGCTGGCCGATTCCCTGGCTTCCCGCCGCCGGCCTGCTGGCGGGGGGCTGGCTGGTGACGGAGGCATTGCACGGGCCGGGTTCCGGAGCCCTCCTGGTGGGGGCGATGGCCGGTGGCTGGTGGTGGCTGAGCCGTGGCCGACGAACCATGTGCCCCGCCCTGCCCCAGACCTGTGAGGCCTGGCTCCGTCGCTGCGACGGGCTTCTGCTCCAGTTCGAGCGGCTTGAAGCGGCCGGCCCCGCCGGGGAGCATCGGTCCACCCCGGCCCAGCGCAGCCGTCGCGAGCGCCTCGAGCGCCTGCGGCGGCGCCAGGATCGGCGGCAGCTGGAGCTGGCCGTGGTGGGGGTGACCCTGCCATCACCAAGCCTGCAGCCGGTACTGTTGGCGGCCCTGCGGGGAGCCCTTCCCCTGGCCCTGCACTGGGGCCATCCCCTGCCTGCCTCCAGCCCGAACTGGCGATGGCCCGCCCCGTTCGCCGAATCCGACCAACTTCTGTACTGCCTTGGCTCCAGCCTGGGGGGCGCCGATCTGCGCTGGCTCGACAGCCTGCCGGCCCAGCAGCCCGTCTGGCTGCTGGTGACCAGCGACCCTGCCGACGGCGAGCGGCGCCTTGCGCAAGAGGCCGAGCTCCGCGCCCAGCTGCCGGCCCGGCTGGGAGATCGCCTGCTGTTCTGGGGGGGGGCGGCCCGTGAGCTGCACCACACCCTGGAGCCCCTGCGCCAGCATCTGCAGGGCGGCGGGCAGCAGCAATTGATCGCCACCGATCTGCGCTGCCTCGAAACCCTGCACCTCGATTGGCAGCGGGAGCTGGAGGTGCTGCGCCGCCAGCGGCTGAGGCCACTCGTGCAGCGCACCCAGTGGCTGGTGGCCGCGTCGGTGGTGGTCGCCCCCCTGCCCAGCCTGGATCTGCTGGTCCTGGCCGTTGCCAATGGGGTGATGCTCCAGGAGATGGCCCGCCTGTGGGATTGCCCCTGGGGAGCCGACCAGCTGCGGGAAGCCGCCCTGGAACTGGCCAAGGCGGCCCTGGCCCTCGGCGTGGCGGAGTGGAGCAGCCAGGCCCTGCTCACCCTGATGCGGCTTGAGGCCAGCACCTGGCTGGTGGGCAGCGCCCTGCAGGCCCTGAGCGCGGCCTACCTCACCCGGGTGGTGGCCCGGGCGATGGCCGATGTGATGGCCCTGAGCAGCGGCCTGCCGGAGACCGATCTGGCCGAGCTGCGCCGACAGGCGCCTTTGCTGGTCGCCCGGGCGGCGGAGGCGGAACGGCTCGACTGGTCGGGCTTCCTCGCCCAGGCCCGCACCTGGCTGGCTGGCGGCGGAGCGGCCCGATCCCCAGCCGACCAAACACCATCACTTCAGGCTTCTTCATGAAGCAACAAAAACATTCTTCATGGAGTTTTTCAACGGGGTCTTGCGTTTCCTGGAGTGGCTTCTGTCCCACCCTGGGCCCTTCCTAGGTTGAGACATCCGGCTGTCTCTTGGGCCTGTCCCTTGGATGTCCGGATCATCCCGTCCTCATTCGTCTTCGTTTTTCCGATGACAACAGCTGTTCGCAGCGGACGTTCCAGCTCCTGGGAAGGCTTCTGTCAGTGGGTCACCTCCACCGACAACCGCCTCTATGTGGGTTGGTTCGGTGTGCTGATGATCCCCTGCCTCCTGGCAGCCACGATCTGCTTCATCATTGCCTTCATCGCCGCTCCCCCCGTCGATATCGACGGCATCCGCGAGCCCGTTGCCGGTTCGCTTCTCTACGGCAACAACATCATCTCCGGTGCCGTCGTTCCCTCCAGCAACGCCATCGGCCTGCACTTCTACCCGATCTGGGAAGCGGCCAGCCTTGATGAGTGGCTCTACAACGGCGGGCCCTATCAGCTGGTGGTGTTCCACTTCCTGATCGGCATCTCCGCCTACCTGGGCCGCCAGTGGGAACTGAGCTACCGCCTCGGCATGCGCCCCTGGATCTGCATTGCCTACAGCGCCCCGCTCTCGGCCGCCTTCGCCGTGTTCCTGATCTACCCCTTCGGCCAGGGCTCCTTCTCCGACGGCATGCCCCTCGGCATCTCTGGCACCTTCAATTTCATGCTGGTGTTCCAGGCTGAGCACAACATCCTGATGCACCCCTTCCACATGCTCGGTGTGGCCGGTGTGTTCGGCGGCAGCCTGTTCTCGGCCATGCACGGCTCCCTCGTCACCAGCTCCCTGGTGCGGGAAACCACTGAAACCGAGAGCCTCAACTACGGCTACAAGTTCGGCCAGGAAGAGGAGACCTACAACATTGTGGCCGCCCACGGTTACTTCGGTCGCCTGATCTTCCAGTACGCCAGCTTCAACAACAGCCGCAGCCTCCACTTCCTGCTGGCCGCCTGGCCGGTGGTGGGCATCTGGTTCACCGCCCTGGGAGTCAGCACGATGGCCTTCAACTTGAACGGCTTCAACTTCAACCAGTCGATCCTTGATGCCCAGGGCCGGGTGGTGAACACCTGGGCCGATGTGCTCAACCGCGCCAACCTCGGCTTCGAGGTGATGCACGAGCGCAACGCCCACAACTTCCCCCTCGATCTGGCCCTCACCGAAGCCCGTCCCGTGGCCCTGGTGGCCCCGGCGATCGGCTGAAGCCGCCAAGCAACGGCCCTACAACACGGTTCTGGCCATTCCTCCGTCAAGCCCCCTCCTGCAGGGGGCTTTTTTGTGCCCGTTCTGCCGGGCCGCCGCGCAGGGATGCCAGGCTGATGGATTGGGTTGGCGCGCCTTGCGAGGCTTGCGGGGATCGAAACCAACAAGGCCGGTGCGGCAGCTGGCGTGGGCCTTGACGGCCTTGCTTGGCATCGCCCTGGCGGGCTGCCCTGCCCCCCGCCCGTCGGCTGCGCCGGAGCAGGAAAATCCCCAACCTGGCGCAGCGGTCCCAGACTCCCGCCCCCTGGTGTTCACCACCTTCACGGTGCTGGCCGACATGGCCCGCCAGGTGGCAGGCGACCAGCTGCAGGTGGAATCGATCACCAGGCTGGGTGCCGAGATCCATGGCTATGAGCCCACCCCCAGTGATCTCAAGCGGGTGGGGGATGCGCAATTGTTCCTGGATAACGGCCTGCATCTCGAGGCCTGGGCCGCTCGGTTCTACAGCTCGATTCCAGCGGTTCCGCGGGCCACCTTGAGCGAGGGAATCGTGGCCCTGCCGATCGCCGAAGACAAGGCCGCCGGCAAGCCCAATCCCCATGCCTGGATGTCCCCGAAGCTGGCGGAGGTCTATGTCGAGAACATTCGGCGGGCCTTCACGCGGCTGGATCCAGCCCATGCCGACCACTACCGCGCCAATGCCGAGCGATACCGAGCCAAGCTCCGGGCCCTCGACCGGGAGCTGCGCGCCGCCCTGGCCGCCGTTCCGCCGGGCAAGCGGGTGCTGGTCAGTTGCGAGGGGGCCTTCTCCTACCTCGCCGCCGACTATGGTCTGAAGGAGGCCTACCTGTGGCCGGTCAACGCCGAATCACAAGTCACCCCGCAGCGCATGGCACGCCTGATCGAGCTGGTCCGCACGCGGCGGGTGCCGGCCGTGTTCTGCGAAAGCACCGTCAGCGCCGAGACCCAGCGGCAGGTGGCCGCGGAATCCGGCGCCCGCTTCGGCGGCATCTTCTACGTGGATTCGCTCTCCGCCCCCAGCGGTCCGGCCAGCACCCTGCTGGAGCTCCAGCGCCACAACATCCGCACCCTGGTCGATGGCCTGAAGGGATCCTGAGCCGATGCCAGAGAACAGGATCTCCGTTCAGCACCTCAGCGTCGACTACCACGGCGTGGTCGCCCTTTACGACGCCTCCCTGCAGGTGAGGGCCGGCAGCATCTGCGGCCTGGTCGGCATGAACGGTGCCGGAAAGAGCACCTTGATCAAGGCCCTGATGGGCTTTGTCCAACCCTCCTACGGCCAGATCGCGATCAACGGCAACTCCCTGCGCCAGGCCCGCCGCGACCATGCCGTGGCCTACGTGCCCCAGGCCGAGAGCGTGGACTGGAACTTTCCGGTCCAGGTGGCCGATGTGGTGATGATGGGCCGCTACGGATCGATGAACCTGCTGCGGATCGCCCGGCGCTCCGACCACCAGGCCGTTCGCGACAGCCTGGAGCGGGTGGGGCTGTGGCCCCTGCGCCAACGGCAGATCGGCGAACTCTCGGGGGGCCAGCGCAAGCGCGCCTTCCTGGCCCGGGCCCTGGCCCAGGGGGCCTCGGTGCTGCTGCTGGATGAACCCTTCGCCGGGGTGGACATCCGCACCGAAAAACTGATGATCGAACTGTTCCAGGAGTTCCGCCGCGAAGGGCGCACCCTGTTGATCTCCACCCACGACATGGCCCATGTCACCGGCTTCTGCGATCAGGTGGTGCTGATCAACAAGACCGTGCTGGCCTACGGCGACACCTCCGAGGTGTTCACCGAGGAGAACCTGGCCCGCACCTTCGGTTGGGGCCAGAGCTGATGGGGGCTCCGATCTGGCTGATCGAGCCCCTGCAGCACTCCTTCATGGTGAAGGCCCTGCTGGTCAGCTCCCTGGTGGCCACGGTCTGCGGAATGCTCTCCTGCTTCCTCACCCTGAAGGGCTGGGCGCTGATGGGCGATGCGGTGTCCCACGCCGTGATGCCCGGCGTGGTGATCGCCTACGCCCTCAACCTGCCCTTCGCCCTGGGCGCCTTCGTGTTCGGGGTGGGCTCGGTGGCCGTGATCGGCTACATCAAGCAGATGACCCGCATCAAGGAGGACACGGTGATCGGCCTGGTGTTCACCGGCTTCTTCGCCCTGGGCATCACCCTGGTGTCAAAGGTGAGGAGCTCGATCGACCTGACCCACATCCTCTTCGGGAACGTGCTGGGGATCAGCGCCTCCGACATCGTCCAGACGCTGCTGATCAGCCTGCTGGTGCTGGGCGTGCTGACGGTGTTTTACCGCGATCTGGTGCTGTTCTGCTTCGATCCCACCCACGCCCGATCAATCGGCATCCACACCGGTTTCCTCTATTACCTGTTGCTCTCGGCGCTCTCCCTGGCAGCGGTGGCGGGACTGCAGACCGTGGGGATCATCCTGGTGGTGGCGATGCTGGTCACACCCGGGGCCACGGCCTACCTGCTCACCGACCGCTTCGATCGGATGACCTGGATCGCAATCCTCTCCGCCGTGCTCTCGAGCCTGGTGGGGATCTACGTCAGCTACTGGCTCGATGCCTCCACCGGCGGCTGCATCGTGCTGGTCCAGACCGGCCTGTTCGTGCTCAGCTTCCTGTTCGCTCCGCGCCACGGCCTGCTGGCCCAGTCGCGGCAGCGGCGCCAATCCCAGGGACCCGCCTCTTGAGCTCCGGGCCGGATCGGGGCTGGCCCTGGTGGCCGCTGCTGCCTCTCTATCCCTACGGCCAGCGCCACACCCTGGTACGAGAGCTGATTCCAGACCAGGCCTGGAGCTTCGAGCAACTCCAGGGCCTGCTCTATGTGGCGGTGCCGATCCGGATGACCGTGCTGCGCCTGCGCGGGGGCCTGCTGCTCTACGCGCCGGTGCCCCCCACCGGGGAATTGCTGGCCGCCCTGGAGCCGCTGGTGGAGCGCTGCGGGCCGGTGCTCTCGATCGTGCTGCCCACCAGCTCCGGCCTCGAGCACAAGCTGCCGGTGCCTGCGATGGCCCGGGCCTTCCCCGAGGCCAGCGTGTGGGTGAGCCCATGCCAGTGGAGCTTTCCGCTGCCGCTTCCCCTGGCCTGGCTGGGCTTCCCGGCCCGCCGCACCCGGGTGCTGTTCGAGCAGGGCCTGCCCCACGAGGAGGAACTCAGCTGGCTGCCGCTCGGACCCCTGGACCTGGGCCTGGGCACCTTCATGGAGGTGGCCTGCTTTCACCGCGCCAGCGGCGCCCTGGTGCTCACCGATGCCCTGGTGGCGATTTCAGCCGAGCCGCCGGCGCTGTTCGAGGCCGATCCCACCCCGCTGCTGTTCCATGCCCGCGAGCGAGGTGATCAACCCCTGCGCGACGACCCGGAGCAGCGGCGGCGCGGCTGGTGGCGCCTGGTGCTGTTCGCTTCGTTCCTGCGGCCCGAGAGCGTGCGGATGCCCCCCTGGCGGGAGCTGCTGGCCGCCTGCTGGCAGCCCGGACAACGCCAGGCACGCCTTTACTTCGGCCTCTACCCATTCCGCTGGGAAGCCGGCTGGGAGCGGGAATGCGCGGCGCTGATCCGGCCTGGGGAGGCGCTGCTGCAGGTGGCGCCGGTGCTGGAGCGGCTGGTGTTTCCTCGGCAACGGTCCCAGCTGGTGGCCTGGCTGCGGGAGCTGGCGGCGATTGAGGGCCTGGCCTGGCTGGTGCCCGCCCATTACGAGGCCCCGCTGCCCATCCGCAGCGTCGACCTGGAGAAGCTCGCCACCGAACTGGAAAGCCGGGCCTGGGCCCCATCGAGCGGCTCCTGGGCCTTTCTGGCCCAACTGGACCAGACCCTGGTGGCCTGGGGCCTGGTGCCGGGAGAGCAGGAGCCGAAGAAAACCGACTAGCCGGCCATCAGAGCTTCAGCCGCTCAGAGCTTGAGCTCACCGGGGTCGTCCTCACCGCCTTCGCCGAAGAGGGTGGTTTCCAGCTCCATGCGCTGCTCCATCTGGCGCAGGAAGTAACCGGTCATCATGGCCGAAGCAAGCAGGCCGGCGAGGTTGTCGCGGCTGGCCTGGATCTTCACCTCGAACTGTTCGCCGGGCAACATGCCGAGCAGACCCTGGACGTTGTGGCGAATGATGTCCTGAATGTCGCCGCTGGCGGAGCGGGCCACCCGCTGGAGCACATCCGGGGACTGATCCTGAAGGTACTGAATCAGCAGGTTGCTGCTGATCGCTTCGCTGTCGGTCGTCAGGAACTCCGGGTTGAACATCTCCGGTGTGCTCTGCATCACGGTCTGCACCCTACCGCAGGCGATCAAGCGGCACCGAGCGGGTCCGGGAGGGAGAACCGAATCGGGCCGAGGTGGTTCAGGGGCCAGTAGCGGAACACCGCCGTGCCGATCACATGGTCGGCGGGAAGAGGTCCCCAGAGGTGGGAATCCAGGCTGGCATTGCGGTTGTCCCCCAGCACCATCAGATGGCCGGGCGGCACCAGCAGCGGCGCCAGGTCGTAGTCGATCGGCGCCGGGCGCCAGGGCTCCACAACCACCGAACCGTTGCGGCGCAAGGCGCCTTCGCGCACCTCAATCCGGTCCCCCGGCCCGGCCACCACCCGTTTGATCAGGGCGGCGCCCGGGTCGTAGCCGGCGGCCAGCAGCGGATCAGGCGGGCGAAACACCACGATCGTCCCGAGCGGCAGGGGGCCCGGCAGCCGCGGCCGAATCTTCTCCACCAGAATCCGATCCCGCAGCTGCAGGGTGGGCAGCATCGAGCCCGAGGGGATCCAGCGGGGCTCGATCACCAGCCAGCGCAGCAGCAGGGCCAGGGCGGCCCAGAGCAGCAGCGGCAGCCACTGGCGAACAAAATCGGAACGGGCTGGGGCACCGCCTGAACCACTGCCAGGGCCATGGGGGGTCGTCATGGGGCAGGTCTGTCCGGGGCATTGGCGATGATCCATCCTGAACAGGCCAGGGCCAGGGTGAGCGGAGCCGACAACCTCAAAGCCTCCCTGGCTTTGCTGCGGGGACTTCAGCGGCTTGGCCTGCAGCGGCTGGTGCTCTGTCCGGGCAGTCGATCCGGCCCCCTGGCGGTGGCGGCCGGGATGCTGGAGGGGCGTCAGTTCAGCCTCCACACCGGCATCGACGAGCGCTCGGCGGCCTTCTTCGCCCTGGGACTGAGCCGGGCCGACGGCCAGCCGGCGGCGGTGGTCACCACCTCCGGCACCGCCGTGGCCAACCTGCTGCCGGCGGCGGTGGAAGCCGACCACGGCGCCATCCCCCTGCTGCTGCTCAGTGCCGATCGGCCCGGCCACCGGAAGGGGTGCGGCGCCAACCAGACCGTGAACCAGCAGGACTTCCTGCGGCCCAGCTGCCGCTGGGTGGGGGAAGGCGATCCGGCCGGCCTGGCGGTGATGGCCCCCGCAGCTCTCCACCAGCTCGCCCTGACGGCGTGGCGGGCCGCCACCGGTGCGCCCGCCGGGCCGGTGCACCTCAACCTGCCCTTCGAGGACCCCCTCCACGCCGCGGCGGCGGACGTGCTGTCCCTGGCCTCAGGGCTGGCAGCCGGCCAGGACAGGCCCGCCCCGGACGCTCCGGCCGGGGACCGATCGGGCGAGGCCGCCAGGCCTGGGGTCACCCCGCTGCTGGATCCGGATCGGCCAGGGGTGATCGTGGCCGGTCCCTGGCGGGGGCCACCGCAGGAGCGTGCCCCCTTCCTGGCCGCCCTGGGGCGCTGGCAGGGGCGCACTGGCTGGCCCCTGCTCGCCGATGGGCTCTCCGGCCTGCGGGGTGAGACCGGCCTGGCGGCGATCGGCGGCTACGACCTGGTGCTGGAGGACCCGCCCGAGGCGTTGGCGGCGGATCAGGTGCTGCGGCTCGGTCCGCTGCCGGCCAGCCGTCGCCTGCAGCAGTGGCTGGGGGGCCTCGGGGGTCGCCAGCTGCTGATCGGCGAAGCCGAGCCCCGCAACCTGGATCCCCTTGGCACGGCGTCGCTGCGCCTCGGCGCCGGCCTCGATCGCTGGTGCCGGTCCCTGCCCGAGGGGGTCTGGCGCGGTGGGGCCTCCCCGGCCAGCCTCACCCACCAGCACCATTGGCGTCAACAGGAGGACCACTGCCAGGCCCTGTTGAACCGCCAGCTCCCGGCCAGCGGGGTGCCCAGGGAGCCGGCCCTGGCCCGGGCGCTCAGCCGGCTGCTGCCGCCGGGCTGGCCGGTGATGCTGGCCAACAGCAGCCCGGTCCGCGACTGGGAGAGCTTCTCAGACCCGGCCGCACCCGCCCGGGAGCTGTTCGGCTTCCGCGGCGCCTCCGGCATCGACGGCACGCTCTCGCTTGCGGCGGGTCTGGCAGAGAGCCTCGGGCAGCTGGTGCTGCTCACTGGGGATCTGGCCCTGCTGCACGACAGCAACGGCTGGCTGTGGCGACGGCAACTCACCGGCCGGCTCACCGTGGTGGTGATCGACAACGGCGGTGGCGGCATCTTCGAGCAACTGCCGATTCGCCCCGCCGCCCCGAATGGCGAGCTGATCGACTTCGAGCGCCTGTTCGCCATGGCCCAGGGCTTGGATCACGGCGCCCTGGCGGCGGCCCATGGGGTGGCCTGGCGCCGGGTGGAGCGCCTTGAGCACCTGGCCGACGCCCTGGCCTGGAGCCTGAGCCAGCCCCTGGCCCTGCTGGAGCTGCGCACCGACCGCCGCGCCGATGCGGCCCTGCGGCAACGGTTGCGGGCCGCCGCCGCCCGCGGCCCAGAATGACCTCCCCGTCGCCTACGCCTCGATGAGCGCCGAGTCCACCCCGGCCGAGCCGCCCGTGGCCTGGACCCCGGCCGGCACCTACCAGGACATCTGTTTCGATCGGGGCCCGAAGGGTGTCGCCCGGATCGCGATCAACCGCCCGGCCAAGCGCAACGCCTTCCGGCCCCGCACTGTCGTGGAACTCTGTGACGCCTTCTCCCGGGTGCGCGAAGACCCGTCCGTGGGGGTGGTGCTGCTCACCGGCGTCGGACCGGCCGCCGACGGGGGCTACGCCTTCTGCTCCGGCGGCGACCAGAGCGTGCGGGGGGACGGGGGCTACCTGGACGGAGCGGGCCTGCCCAGGCTCAACGTGCTCGATCTGCAACGGCTGATCCGCTCCCTGCCCAAGGTGGTGATCGCCCTGGTGGCCGGCTACGCGATCGGTGGCGGCCAGGTGCTGCACCTGCTCTGTGATCTCAGCCTGGCGGCCGACAACGCCGTGTTCGGCCAGAGCGGGCCGCGGGTGGGCAGCTTCGACGGCGGTTTCGGGGCGAGCTACCTGGCCCGGGTGGTGGGGCAGCGCAAGGCCCGCGAGATCTGGTTCCTCGGCCGCCAGTACAACGCCGAGCAAGCCTTGGCCATGGGGCTGGTCAATGCGGTGGTGCCGCTCGCCGAGCTGGAGGCGGAGGGGTTGCGCTGGGCCCGGGAGGTGCTGCGCCAGAGCCCCACGGCGATTCGTTGCCTCAAGGCCGCCTTCAATGCCGAAACCGACGGCATGGCCGGGCTCCAGGAGTTGGCCGGCCAGGCCACCCATCTCTTCTACCGAACCGCCGAGGCCCAGGAGGGCCGCGATGCCTTCCTTGAGAAGCGGGATCCCGACTTCTCAACCCAGCCCTGGCTGCCCTAGCAGTTTCGCTACGGTGGAGATATATCACCAACAGCCTTGGTGCGGCCGGTGAGGTGATCAACGGCGTGCCTTCGCCTGATGGTTCTGAATCCAACCGTGCATCGACTGACGCCCCTCCTGCTCGCTGGCTGCATCGCCACCGGCGGCCTGGTCAGCCCCCTACCGGCGGCAGCGGAAGGCTGGCTCGGAGACAGTCCGGTGCTGCGGCCATCGGGCGATCTGATCACCCAACCCGCCCTCCAGCCCTCCCTCCAACCCCCCTCGCCGCCTGACCGCAAGCTGGTGCTGCTGCGCGGCAAACGGCAACTTCTGGTGCTCGAGAACGAGCGGGAACTGCGCCGCTTCCCCGTGGCGGTGGGCATGCCGGGCTGGGAAACCCCCGTAGGTCGCTTCGCGGTGATCGAGAAGCGCACCGATCCGGCCTGGAAGCACCCCGCCACCGGCGAGGTGGTGCCCGCTGGCCCCACCAATCCGCTCGGCAGCCGCTGGATCGGCTTCCTGCGCGACTGCAAGGGCCGCAGCGGCTTCAACGGCCAGCAGCACCTGAAGGTGGAAGGCTGCGTGACGTCCGGCTTCCACGGCACCCCCCAACGGGGCAGCGTCGGCAGGGCCGTGTCCCATGGCTGCGTGAGGCTGTTCGAGGAAAATGTCCAGGAGCTCTACGACCTGGTCCAGGTCGGCACCGTGGTCACCGTGGTGCCCTGATCCACGGCCGGAGCATCCCTTTCGATCACCGGGGACCCCGGTTGATCACCCGTAGAGTTCGCTCGATCCGAGCGAACTCCCATGCGCGTGCTGTTTGCCGCCGCCGAGTGCGCCCCGATGGTGAAGGTGGGCGGCATGGGGGACGTGGTGGGCTCCCTGCCGCCCGCCCTGGCCGGCCTCGGCCACGACGTGCGGCTGATCCTGCCGGGTTACGGCAAGCTCTGGGGCCTGCTGCCGATTCCCGAGGAGCCGGTCTGGCGCGGCCGGGCGATGGGAACGGATTTCGCCATCTACGAAACCAGCCATCCTGGCAACGGCCTGACGATCTACCTGGTCGGCCATCCCGTCTTCAACCCGGCCCGCATCTACGGCGGTGACGACGAGGATTGGCGCTTCACCTTCTTCGCCAACGCCACGGCCGAATTCTGCTGGCACCACTGGAAGCCGGAGGTGCTGCACTGCCACGACTGGCACACCGGCATGCTGCCGGCCTGGATGCACCAGGATCCGGAGATCAGCACGGTCTTCACCATCCACAACCTCCAGTACCAGGGACCCTGGCGCTGGAAGCTGGAGCGCATGACCTGGTGCCCCTGGTATATGCAGGGGGAAACCACCATGGCGGTGGCCCTGATCCATGCCGATCGGATCAATGCCGTCTCTCCCACCTACGCCCGGGAGATTCGAACCCCGGAGTACGGCGAAGGCCTCGATGACCTGCTGAACTTCTTCGGCGGCAAGCTCAGCGGCATCCTCAACGGCATCGACACGGTGGCCTGGGATCCGGCCACCGACGTCAGCCTGCCGGCCCGGTTCAGTTCCGTCGATCTCGCGCCCCGGGCGATCAACAAGCAGGCGCTGCAGGAACGCATGGGCCTGAACACCGCCCCAGAGAGCTTCGTGATGGGGATGGTGTCCCGGCTGGTGGATCAGAAGGGGGTGGACCTGCTGCTGCAGGTGGCCGAGCGGGTGCTGGCCTACACCAACAGCCAGATCGTCGTGCTCGGAACCGGGGATCGCAGCTACGAAGCCGGCCTGTGGCAGATGGCCTCCCGCCACCCCGGCCGCTTCTCGGTCTTCCTCACCTACGACGACGCTCTGGCCCGGTTGATCTACGGAGGCGCCGACGCCTTCCTGATGCCCAGCCGCTTCGAGCCCTGCGGCATCAGCCAACTGCTGGCGATGCGTTACGGCTGCATCCCCGTGGTACGGAAGGTGGGCGGGCTGGTTGACACCGTGCCACCGCACGTGCCGGATCAACAGAGCGGCACCGGCTTCTGCTTCGACCGCTACGAGCCGATCGATTTCTACACCGCGATCGTGCGGGCCTGGGAGGCGTGGCGCCACACCGAAAGCTGGCGGGAGTTGCAACGGCGGGCCATGGGGCGCGACAGCAGCTGGAACCGCTCCGCCCTCGACTACGACGCCCTCTACCGGGATGTGCGGGGCATCCAGGAACCGCCCGCGCCGGCAGCGGTGGAGGAACCGGAACCGGTCGCCACGAACCCTTCGCCGGATTCAACCCCCGAGGTCCCGGCCGCGGCGCCGATCCAACAGCGCCTCACCCAGTTGCTGCGCCGCGGCATCGCCTGAGCCCAGGCCGCCATGCCCCCCGCGCCGGACCCCAGCGACCTGCCTGCCCCCTACCGCAACCCCTGGGGTCTGCTCGCCAGAGATCTTCGGGCGGTGGTGGCCAGCCTCCGGCTGAAGGTCCAGGAGCTGTGGCGCCGCAATGGTGAAGGGGACCTGCCGGTGGCGGGTTTCTGGCCCCGCCGCTTTAGGGCCTGGTTCTGGCCCCTTGTGCTGCTTCTGGTGACAGGGATCCTGGCGCTGCTGCCGCTCGCGACGGCGCCGCCGGGGTGGCGCCGGCCGATGGTGTCACAGCCGGTGGCCCAACCCAGCGCCGAACCTGTGGGCCCCGACCCTGTGGGCGCCGAACCACGGCCTCCCGAGCCGGTGCCCCCAGCGCCGATGGTCCCACCTGCTCAGGCTCCGCCCCTGGCGATCGAACCGCCACCGCTGCAGCTCGATCCGCTGATGGCACTGCTGGCGGAGCAGGATCCCGATGGACTGATCACCGCCGCCCGGCCCCAGCCGGCCAGGTCGTTGCTGGAGCTGGAGCTCAGCGATCGCTTCGCCGCCCTTGCCCCCCCGCTGGGCAGCCAGTGGGCGGAGAGCTGGCTGGAGCGGGCCAGCGGCCTCGGCTACGGGAGCCTGGAGCTGGTCGATCAGGGCGGACGCCTGCTGGGTCGATCCGCCCTGGTGGGAGGGGGCATGATCATGTTCGAACGTTCCACGATGGGCTGAGGGCATGCGGTTGGGCGAGCTGGTGGCGCTGTGGGGGCCACCGATCGGGGCCGAAGAGTTCGGAACCGGCCAGCTCGCCACCGAAGCGCTCGATCCGGAGGCGCCGCTCGGGCCCGTCTGCACCGACAGCCGGGCCCTCGCCGCCGGGCACCTGTTCGTGGCCCTGGTGGGGGAGCGCTTCGATGGCCACGATTTCCTGGCTCAGGCCCAGCGGCTGGGTGCCCAGGCCGCCGTGATCGAGCGCAGCCAACTTGCGGCGCTCCCTCCAGGGCTGCCGGCCTGGGCGGTCGACGACACGCTGCTGGCCTACCAGCAGTTGGCCCGGCAATGGCGGCGCGCTTTGGCGGTGCCGGTGGTGGCGGTCACCGGCTCGGCCGGCAAGACCACCACGCGGGAGCTGATCCGCGCCGCCCTCGAACCGCTTGGCCCGGTGCTGGCCAGCACCGGCAACGACAACAACGACATCGGCGTTCCCGCCACCCTGCTGCGGGCCACGGCGGCGCACTGCGCCCTAGTGGTGGAGATGGGGATGCGGGGGCTGGGGGAAATCGAGCGGCTCTCCCGCTGCGCCGAACCCGACGTGGTGGTGATCACCAACATCGGCACGGCCCACATCGGCCGGCTGGGCAGCCGGGAGGCGATCTCGCGAGCCAAATGTGAGATCACCTCCGCCCTCAGGCCCGATGGCCTGGTGGTGATTCCAGCCGGTGATCCCCTGCTGGAGCAGACCCTGAAGGGGGGCTGGAGCGGCCCGGTGCGGCGGGTGGCCCTGGCCACCGACCGCCAGGAAGCAGGCCTACCCCCCGCCGACTGGGTGGGCCAGCTCCAAGGCGGAGCACTGCTCTGCAACGGCGAGCGCATCGGCCTGCCCCTGGAGGGGGAGCACAACGCCCGCAACCTGCTGCTGGCCCTGGCGGTCGCCGACCATCTTGGCGTTGACGGCCCGGCCCTGGCGGAGCTGCGCCCCCAGCTGCCGGGTGGGCGCAGCAGCCGCCTGCAGCTCGGTGCCATCACCCTGCTCGATGAGACCTACAACGCCTCACCAGAGGCGGTGGCGGCCGCCCTGCGGCTGCTGGCCGGCCAGCCCGGCCGCCACCTGGCCGTGCTTGGCACCATGCGGGAACTGGGTGATCACAGCGTGGAGCTGCACCGAAGCATCGGCGCGTTGGCCTCGGACCTCGGCCTCGACGGCCTGGTGATCGTGGATGGGGGCGCCGAAGGGGAGGCGATGGCCGAAGCGGCCGTCGGCGTGGCGCGGCTGGCGCGGGTCGCCACCCCCGAGCAGGCGCTGGAGCCGCTGCTGGAGTGGCTGAGGCCCAACGATCAACTGCTGCTCAAGGCCAGCCGGGGCGTGGCCCTGGAGCGGTTGATTCCCCTGCTGGAGGCGGGCCTGGCCAGTCGGTCTTGATGCGTTGGGGTGCCCGGCTGACGGCCAGGGCCCCGGCCGGCACATTGCGGGTGAGGGTGGAGCCAGCCCCCACGGTCACGTTGGCGCCCAGGGTGATCGGGGCCACCAGCACGGAGTTGGCGCCGGTCTTGCTGCCGGCGCCGATCACGGTGCGGTGCTTGCGCACGCCGTCGTAGTTGGCGGTGATCGTGCCGGCGCCCACGTTCACGGCGGCACCGAGGTCGGCATCGCCGATGTAGCTGAGGTGGTTCGCCTTGCAACCCGCCCCCAGGTGGCTCTGCTTGATCTCCACGAAATTGCCGATCCGGCAGCCGGGATCAAGGCGGGCGCCGTTGCGGAGCTGGGCGTAGGGGCCGATCCGGCAGTCCTCCCCAACCGTGGCATCGCTCAGCACCGAGAAAAGCACCTCAACGCCGGCGCCCAGGCTCACGTTCTCCAGCAGGCTGCCCGGGCCGATGCGGCAGCCATCGCCGATCCGGCAATCGCCGCGCAGGTGGGTCTGGGGTTCGACGACCACATCACGGCCGAAGCGGCAGCCATCGCTGAGGCTGCAGCTGGCCGGATCCCGGAAGGTCACCCCCTCGGCCATCCAGTGGCGGCGCAGGCGGTCCTGCAGCACCGCTTCGCACTGGGCCAGCTGGAGGCGGTCGTTGATGCCGAAGATCTCGGCGCAATCCCCCACCTCCACATGCTGGGCGGGATGGAGCAGGGCCACGGTGTCGGTGAGGTAGAGCTCGCCCTGGTCGTTGTTGGCTTCAAGCTGGGGCAGCACCGCCTCCAGCCGGGGCCAGTGGAAGGCATAGATGCCGCCGTTGATCAGGTCGTTGGCGCGCTGGGCGTCGTTGCAGTCGCGGTGTTCGACGATGGCGCTCACCTGCCCCTCCCCATCGCTGAACACCCGGCCGTAGCCGCTGGGATCCTCCAGCCGCGCCGTGAGCAGGGTGACGGCCGCGCCGCTGCGGCGATGCTGGCCCAGCAAGCCGGCCAGGGTGTCCGGACGCAGCAGGGGCACATCGCCGTTCAGCACCAGCAGATCGCCGCTGAAGCCCCGCAGGGGTCCGAGCAGCTGCTGGACGGCATGGCCGGTGCCGTTCTGGGGTTGCTGCAGCACGAACTCAAGGCCCGCTCGCCCCGCCAGGGAGGCTTCGACGCGGCCGGCCTGGTGACCGAGGATCAGCAGGCGGCGATCCGGCTCCAAGCTCTCGCAGCAGTCGAGCACCCGCTCCAGCAGGGTGGCACCGGCGAGCTCCTGCAGCACCTTGGGCCGCTCACTCTTCATCCGGGTGCCCTTTCCGGCGGCCAGAACGGCAACGGCGAGCATGGCAGGCAGGGCGATCTGGGCGGAATCTACCGGCAGCCCATTTTCTGGCTCAGGCCTGGAGGCGCTCCAGGTCGGTCCAGAAGCCCGGGTAGGACACCGCCGCCGCCTCGCTGCCATGCAGCTCGGTGCTGCCAGTGGCGATCTGGGCCGCCACCGCCAGGCTCATCGCCACCCGGTGGTCGGTCTCGCTGTCGACCAAGGCGCCCCGCAGGCTGGTGCCGCCTTCGATCGTGAGGCCGTCGGGGGTTTCCTGGAGGCGGGCCCCCATCGCCTGGAGCTGGCGGGCCATCACCGCCAGCCGGTCCGTCTCCTTGACCCGCAGCTCCGCCGCATCGCGAACCCGGCTCACCCCCTCGGCGCAGCAGGCTGCCACCGCCAGCACGGGGATCTCATCGACCAGGCGGGGAATCAGCTCCCCGCCGATCTCGAACGGCTGCAGGGGGCCATGCCAGACCCGCAGATCCCCCACCGGCTCCCCCGCCACCTCATGCAAGTTGAACCGCTCGATCCGGGCCCCCATCTGCTCCAGCACCTCCAGGATGCCGGTGCGGGTGGGATTGAGCCCCACGTTCTCAAGGGTGAGCTCGGCGCCGGGGGTGATCGCGCCGGCCACCAGCCAGAAGGCCGCCGAACTGATGTCGCCGGGCACCACCACCTGCTGGCCCCGCAGCACCGCTCCGGGATGGACGGTCACCTGGCGGCTGAGATCATCACCGATGCTGAGGTCGGCGCCGAAGGCCCTGAGCATCCGCTCGCTGTGGTCGCGGGAGCGGGCCGGCTCGATCACGGTGGTGGGGCCGCTGGCGGTGAGGGCGGCCAGCAGGATCGCCGATTTCACCTGGGCCGAGGCGATCGGCGTGCCGATCACGGTGCCGTGCAGCGGATGGCCTTCGATCGCCAGGGGGGCCAGGGTGCCCCCGGCGCGCCCGTGGACCCTGGCCCCCATCGCCGCCAGGGGCTGGCCCACCCGCCCCATCGGCCGCCGCCGCAGGGACCCGTCGCCGCTGAGCACGAAGTGACGGCCGCTGCGGCCGGCCAGTAGGCCCAGCAGCAGCCGCATGGTGGTGCCGGAGTTGCCGCAATCCAGCACGGCGTCAGGCTCCCTGAGCCCATCGAGGCCCACCCCCTGCACCCGCACAGGCAGACCCGCTTCGATCGGGCTCACGGCCACCCCCATCGCCCGCAGGCAGGCGGCGGTGCTGAGCGGATCCTCAGCCGGCAGCAGGCCGTCGATCTCGGTGGCGCCGATGGCGATGGCGCCGAACAGCAGGGCCCGGTGGGAGATCGACTTGTCGCCGGGAACCCGCACAGTGCCCCGCAGGCTGCGCAAACCGTTGCTTCCCAGACGGCGCGGCTTGGGGAGAGCGCTGCTGGCTGCAACGGCCATGGATGCGGCTCGGAAGTGGTGGGAGCCTAAATCTCGGGTCGCTCCGAGCCGAACAGGCGGTCGCCCGCATCGCCGAGGCCTGGCACGATCCGGAAGGCCCCATCCAGGTCGGCGTCGATGCAGGCGGTGTACACGGTGAGCTGGGGGAACCGTTCAGCGAGGCGCTGCAGGCCGGGGCTGGCCGCCAGGGCGGTGATCACCCGCAGGCGGTCGCCGCCCACGCCCCGCTGCTCCAGCCGCTCCAGCACCTGGATCAGGCTGCCCGCCGTCGCCAGCATCGGATCGAACACCAGCACACCCACCTGGGCGCCGATCGTGGCTGGCAGGGTGTCGAGGTAGCAATCGGCCAGGCCGGTGGCTTCATCGCGCCGCAGGCCCAGGTGGGCCACCCGGGCGGTGGGCAGCACGCTCTGGGCGCCCTGCCACAGGCCCAGGCCCGCCCGCAGGATCGGCACCGCCAGCAGGGGCACGTCCCCATCCACCACCGTTCCCTCGCAGGGGGCCAGGGGGGTCTGCACCGTGACCGGCCGGTGCGGCAGCCAGTCGCGCACGGCCTCGTAGGTGAGCCAGCGGCCCAGCTCGGCCATGGCGCTGGCGAACAGGGCCGGCGGGGTGGCCTGATCCCGCAGCACCGTGAGCCAGTGGGCGATCAGGGGATGGGGCGGCACCACCACCCGCAGCGACATGCTCATGCTGAAACGCGCCCGGGCCTGGCCCTGCCATAACTTGAAGGCCCAAGCTACGGCTGTGCCTGTGTTCTCCCCTCTCAAACGCGGCCTCGCCGCCCTGGGGCGGCTGTTGGGGCTCGCCGCCCTGGCCCTGGCCGTCACGGCGGTCGCCCTGGTGGCACCGCAGCCTCCGGCCGCCTGGGCGATCATGGCGCCGGAGCTGCGCGGCCAGCGGGCCCTGCAGGATCTCCAGCCCGACATGCACGGCCTTGATCTCAAGCAGCAGGAGTTCCTCAAGGCCCCGATGCAGGGCTTCGATCTCAGCGGTGCCGACCTGCGCGGCGCCGTGTTCAACTCCAGCGACCTGCGCGAAACCAACCTCCAGGGCGCCAACCTCGAAGACGTGGTGGCCTTCGCCACCCGCTTCGATCGCGCCGACCTGAGCGGCGCGGTGTTGCGCAATGCCATGCTGATGCAGAGCCGCTTCACCGATGCGGTGATCGAGGGGGCCGACTTCAGCGAAGCGGTGCTTGACCTTTCGCAACAACGGGCCCTCTGTGTGCGGGCCAGCGGTGTGAACCCCAGCACCGGGACCGCCACGGCCGAGAGCCTCGGTTGCCGGTAGATTCACGGCCCGGTTCCCCGGGGGAGCAGTCCGGGGAAGAAAGGGGGAAAGTCCGGTGTGAATCCGGCGCTGTCCCGCAGCTGTGAAGATCCGGCCCCGGTGCAAACCGACCTCTGGATCCAGTCAGAACACCCGCCGGATGCCCCCTCCAAACCCGGCGCGGACCGGTCTCCCCCAATGATTTTTCTGTTTCGGCTCACGGCGGCGGCCCTGGCCCTGCTGCTTGTGCCCCTGCTGGCCGCTCCGGCGGAGGCACATCACCTGATGGGACTGTTCCACATCAAGGCCGGCCCCCTCGGCGGCTTCCTCAGTGGCCTGGGCCACCCCCTTCTCGGCCCCGACCATCTGCTGTTCTTGCTTTCGCTGGGGCTGGTGGGCCTGCAACAACCCAGCCGCTGGCTGCTCGGTCTGCTGGCCGTCGGGCTCGGCGCCAGTGGCGCTGGCCTGCTGCTCCCCAACCTGCCGGGGGCTGAGCTGCTGGTGGCGCTCTCCCTGGTGGCCCTGGGCCTGGTGGTGATCGGCCGCTGGCCCCGCTGGGTGCTGCTGCCGGCGATCGCCCTGCATGGCTACGTGCTCAGCGACGCGGTGATCGGTTGGGAATCCACCGCGATCGGCTTCTACCTGCTCGGCTTGCTGATCAGCCAGGCAACCCTGCTCCTGGCCGCCATCACCCTGGTTCGCCCCTGGGCCAGCCGGCTCAGCTCCAGCGGTGTGAAGTTGGTGGCGGGCATCCTGATCGGCATCGGCGCCACGTTCGCCTGGACCACCCTGGTGCCCTGACCATGGCCCCTGCAACCCAGCGGCGCCTGCCGGTCACCGTGGTGACCGGCTTTCTGGGCGCCGGCAAGACCACCCTGCTGCGCCACCTGCTGCTCCACAGCGGACGGCGGCTCGCGGTGATCGTCAACGAGTTCGGCGAAGTGGGCATCGATGGCGCCCTGCTGCGCGATTGCGGCTTCTGCCCCGAGGAGGAGCTCGAGGGCCGCTTGGTGGAGCTGGCCAACGGCTGCCTCTGCTGCACCGTCCAGGACGACTTCCTGCCGACCATGCAGACCCTGCTGGCCGCTGCGGATCGGCTCGATGGGATCGTGGTGGAAACCAGCGGCCTGGCCCTGCCCGAACCGCTCGTGCAGGCCTTCGCCTGGCCCGAGATCCGCAGCCGCACCCGCGTCCATGGGGTGGTGGCGGTGGTCGATGGCGAAGCGGTGGCCCAGGGAAGCGTGGTGGGCGATCCCGCTTCCCTGGAGCGCCAACGGGCCGCCGACCCCAGCCTCGACCACTTCGATGACCTTGAGGAGCTCTTCGACGAGCAGCTTGAAGCGGCCGATCTGGTGCTGGTCAGCCGGGCCGACCGGCTCGACGCCGGCCAGTGGGAGGTGGTGCGCGGGCGCATCGAGCGGGCCTGCCGGCCGGGCACCCAGCTGCTGCCCATCGAGCAGGGCCGCATCTCCCCCGACCTGCTGCTCGGCCTGCAACGCTCCGAGGGCCCTGGCGGGGATGGCAACCCCACCGACGACCACGACCACAGCCATGACCACAGCCATGTGCCCATGCAGTCGGTGGCGGTGCGGCTGGAGGGCGACTTCGATCGGAGCCGGCTGGAGGCCGTGCTGCGCGAGCAGATCGAGCGGCAGGCCATCCTGCGGCTCAAGGGCTGGTTGCAACAACCCGGCAAGAGCCGGCCGCTGCAGATCCAGGCGGTGGGCCTACGGCTGGATTGCTGGTATGAGGCCCAACCAGAGCAGGTCGGTGGCGGGGCCCGGCCAGCCGCAGCTGGCCTTGAGCTGGTGGCCCTGGGGATGAGGCTGGACCGGGCCGAGCTGGAGGCCGCCCTGGGATCCACGCTGGCGGTACAAACCGGGGTGGCTCAAACGGTGGCTCAGTCGAGGGGGAACTGACCCAGGGCGCAGACCTCACCCCAGCAAAGGGCCTGCTCCTCGGTCCAGCGGCTGGGGACGGGGCTCCAGCGACCGGAGGGCGGCCGCTGCATTTCCACCTTGCCGGTGCCATCATGGCGAAAATCGATCTGCTGGCCCGGCAGCTCCAGGCTCCAGCGCTGCCCCACCGCCTCGATCCGCATCACGCAGGCCTGCCAGGGCCCCGGAGCAAAGCGGCAGCGCAAGGGGATCCGTTGCACCTGGGCCACCGCCACGCCGACACCAACACCGCCGCCGCTGACGCCAACCATCAGACCGATGAGCAGCGCGTTGCCGGCACGCCACAGCCATTCCCGAGCGGCTTCCGGGGCACCTGAGCGAACCACTGCCTGCCGCGCTGCCCGAACCATCGCCGGAACCCCCGCTCTCCCACCTCTTCAAGCTGCTCCGGCGACTCCGGTGCGGCTGGCCGGGCTGGCAAGATTTAACAACCGCGACGCACCGCCCGTGCCCCGCTTCCACGCCCGCGTCCTGGTTCGCCTGAGGCCCTCGGTGCTCGATCCCGCCGGCGAGGCAAGCATGGCCGCTGCCAAACGGCTGGGGGTGGAAGGGCTCGCCAGCCTGCGGATCGGCAAGGCCATCGAGCTGGAGATCGAGGCCCCGGATGCGGACGCGGCGCGCTCCAGGCTGGAGCTGCTCAGCGAACGGCTGCTCGCCAATCCGGTGATCGAAAACTGGACCCTGGAGATGTTGGACCCCGCCACCTCCACGGCGCCATGACGATCGGTGTGGCCGTCTTCCCCGGCTCGAACTGCGACCGGGACGTGAAATGGGCCGCCGAAGGCTGCCTGGGCATCCCCACCCGCTTTCTCTGGCATGAGGAGCGGGATCTGGCCGGTGTTGACGCCGTGGTGTTGCCGGGAGGCTTCAGCTACGGGGATTACCTGCGCTGCGGGGCCCTGGCCCGCTTCTCGCCGTTGCTGGAGGAGGTGGTTGCCTTCGCTGCGCGGGGCGGGCCGGTGCTGGGCATCTGCAACGGATTCCAGGTGCTCACCGAACTGGGCCTGCTGCCTGGAGCCCTCACCCGCAACCGCCACCTTCACTTTCTCTGCGAGCCGGCTGAACTGACGGTGCAGCCAGGCACCTGCCGCTGGCTAGGCGGCTACGGGGCCGGGGAAACGATCAGCCTGCCGATCGCCCATGGTGAAGGGCGCTACCAGGTGGATGACGTCACGCTCCACCGCCTCGAACAGGAGGGGCTGGTGGCCTTGCGTTACCGGCGCAACCCGAACGGCTCGGTGGGCGATGTGGCCGGACTGAGCAACCCCACCGGCAACGTGCTGGGGCTGATGCCCCATCCCGAGCGGGCCTGTGACCCGCTTACCGGCGGCCTCGATGGCCGCCGGCTGCTGGCCAGCCTGCTCGGCTGATCTCAGCCGAGGGCGGAGAAGAACTCCTTGCTGCCGACCGGATCAGGCTTCATGGTCTGCTCGCCCGGCGTCCAGTTGGCGGGGCACACCTCATCGGGGTGGGCCAGGGTGTACTGGAAGGCCTGCAGAACCCGCAGGGTTTCATCGACGTTGCGGCCCACCGAGAGGTTGTTGATCGTGGCGTGCTGCACGATGCCCTCGGGATCGATGATGAACAGGCCACGCAGGGCGACGCCTGCCTCCGGGTCAAGCACGTTGTAATCGGCGGCGATCGTTTTCTTGAGATCGGCCACCAGGGGGTAGGCGATGTCACCGAGGCCGCCCTGGTTGCGGTCGGTCTGGATCCAGGCCAGGTGGCTGAACTGGCTGTCGACCGAAACGCCGAGGATTTCGGTGTTGAGGCTGCTGAAATCGGCGTAGCGGTCGCTGAAGGCGGTGATTTCCGTCGGGCAGACGAAGGTGAAATCCAGGGGGTAGAAGAACAGCACCACGAACTTGCCGCGGTACTGGGAGAGGGTCACCTCCTTGAATTCCTGATCGACCACGGCGGTGGCGGTGAAGTCCGGGGCCTGCTGACCAACGCGAAGGGAAGCGCTGACGGTCATAGCGTTGCGAGTGGGGAAGGGGGACAGCTGGGGAGAGAAAGCCGAACTCGGACCGACTTCCACTTACAGCTGATCACAAGTTATCACGGATTCCGGCCTGAAGTCCGGGTCCTAGGCTCAAGGCTCGATAGAAAACTGACCCCATCAATGCCCTGGGATCCGGCCCTGCTTCGCAAGTTCAACGCCACGGGCCATTTCCGCCTGCTCAACCAGTTGCGCAGTGAGATCAAGGCCCATCCCCTTCCCCGCCAGAAGGGCGCCCTTCAAGACGATGGCCGCGACGGAGCCGGCACCGGTCCAATCCAGTTGCGTCCCCAGCCAATGGGCTACAGCCGATCGCGTCGCTCCGGTGGTTATGGAGCACCTGCGGCCGCCTCGGCCGGGTTCAGCCAAGCCCTCGACAACGGCGGCGAAGGCTCGTCGATGAGCTTCCGGGACCGGCTGAACGCCATCGAGATGCGCTGATCGAGCTGCGCTGAGGTCCATCGGCCCAACCCGCCCAAGCCGGACCTCACCCCCAGCCAGCCATGACCTTCCGCAAGACCGCTTCGATCGGCCTGCTGGCCCAGGCGAGCCGATCTCCGTGGCGGCCGATCGGCTCGCCTGGGGAGATCTGGCCGTGTTCATCACCTCGGCCATCGCGATCCTGCCGGTCGCCATCTGGCTGAGCACCGCCACCGAAGAGCTGTCACTGTCGCTGGGCCCCTCGGTCGGCGCCCTGCTCAACGCCGTGTTCAGCAATGCCACCGAACTGATCATCGCGGTCGTGGCCCTGCGGGCCGGGCTGGTGGACATCGTCAAGGCCAGCATCACCGGCACGGTGATGGCCAACCTGCTGCTGGCCCTGGGGCTGTCGATGCTGGCCGGTGGTGTCGGCCGCCGTGAACAGGCATTCCAGCCCGTGGTGGCCCGGGTCAACGGATCTGCCATGACCCTGGCCCTGCTGGCAATCCTGATTCCGAGCGCGTCGGTTCTATCGGCCGGCCGCACGGCGGCCATCACCAAGGGGTTCTCCACCTTCGTCGCCTGGGTGCTGCTGCTGGTCTACGGGCTCACCCTGCTGTTCTCGCTGCGCACCCACTGCTCCCTCTCCGAGGTGGCAGAGGCGGACCTGGCCGAGCAGACGGAGGCCCATCCCGGCCAGAGGCCCGCCGCGCTCCCCTGGCTGCTCGTGTTGCTGGCGGCCACGGCGGCCCTCGCCTACGAGTCGGAACTGTTCGTCGGGGTGGTCGAGACGGTGACCGAGGGCTTCGGTCTCTCGGCCCTGTTCACCGGCGTGGTGCTGTTGCCCCTGCTGGGGGGCACCGCCGAGTACATCACCGCCGTGTCGCTGGCCCGGAAGGACAAGATGGATCTGGCGGTATCGGTGGTGCTCGGCTCCACCCTGCTGGTGGTGCCGGTGCTGGTGCTGATCGGTCCCCTGCTCGGCCATCCCCTCGATCTGAGCTTCGACGTCTACGAGCTGGTGGCGGTGATCACCGCGGTGATGATCAGCAACCTGGGTGACCCTCGACGGCCGCTCAGACTGGCTCGAAGGGGTGTTGCTGCTGGCCGCCTACCTGATCGTGGCGACAGGGTTCTATTTCCAGGCAGGCTGGGCTGCAAAGCCTTCAACTGTAGTAAAAGCCGCCATCGTGATCGGCTCGGCTCACCGTGCTGCAATGCCGACCGATTCGCCACAGCGCCTGATGGATCGTGGTGGGATCGCGTCTGACATGGTTTGGGAAAGCCTGGCGGATCCGTCCCCCCCCGTCCGTGACAGGGCTTGAGGGCGTCGCGGTACCGGGCCACATTCTTGGCTGGCCCTGAGATTCATGCTTGCGGATGCAGTGCCACCTTGAACAGCTCGTCCTGGGTGGTGACGATGTTCTTGGTTTCTGAGCTGTCCTTGGCCTCCTGCAAAGCCAGGGTGTCGATCAGGATGGCTTGATTCGGGATCGACGCTGCCCGGCCTTTGAGCTCGGCCAAGCCCAAGGCCCTGCTGCATTGCCGCTACCAACGCCAGCTGTTTCCCGACCAGCGCTGGTGGGACGTCTGGCAGCACCTGCTGGGCAGCGGCGACCGTGATGCGGCAGCGCGGCCCATGGTCGAGGCCTTGTACGTGGCCCCGTTTGAGCTGGTGCTCGCCTTCCTCGAGCAGGCCCATAACCGCCAAAACCTGGCCCTCTCTGGCCTACAGCAGCGCTTCCGCATACCGCCTAGCCGCAGCGCTCTGACTGATCCCGTCATTCCCCGACACCTGCTGGCCTCCTATGACAGCCTCCTCCCCGGTGCCCCGCTCAGCAGCTGTGGAAGCGGCGCTGCCGCTGCTGCTCAAACAGCTCAAACTCGCTCGCTTTCGCAGCCACTGGCAGCCGCTCGCTCAGCAGGCTGAGACGGAGGGCTGGAGCCCCTGCCAGTTCCTCCATGCCCTCTGCGAGCAGGAGTGTGACCACCGTCTGGTGGCACGGCGCCAACGGCTGCTGCGCGATGCCCACCTGCCCTGGCAGAAGGGCCTTGACGGGTTTGATCAGCAGCAGATCGAGGCCAAGCACTGCCTGCAGTCATGGAAAAAGGATCGGCAGTGGCCGACCTCTTGCAAAAACTGACCTCCTAACTTGGCAGCTTTGCCAAGTTAGGAGGTCATAACGGCATCAGCACATCCCCGCGATGGGGGACCGGCGGCGGCGCCTGCCCCTTGCGCGCCCGGGGCAGCCAGACGGCGAGGCCAAGGCCGGCCAGCTCGAGCACTAACAGATGCCCAGCCAGCAGCGCCACGGCCATGGCAGCAACCGCCAGAATGCGCTCCAGCAGGCCGATCACGTCGTCGCCATTGGCCGTGCCGAGGCACCACAACATCACCGAGGCGGAAACCAGCACCAGGGTGAGCCAGATGGGCATGGGAAAAGGAGTGAAATAAAAACGAAACACCATTCTGGTGGATGGACCCACCTGCCATGTGTTCAGTAAGAACATCACGACAAGCGGATTCCCCGGAAGAACCAGACGTACGAACGAACACCGGATAGATCGTGCCTAGCCACGATCTATCCGGTATTGGACAAGCCCGGCTGCGCGTTTGACACGCTCTCTATGGTAGATACATCCGCCCAGTCGTCAGCCCTGATTCAGACTTTTTGCCAGAGAGAACGGCTGGCTGAGCTGCTCCAAGCTGTTGCTACGGATCTGCAGACAGTGTACGCCCACAGCAAAGCACCGCCTGCTCATCCTGTTGCTGATTGCAGTGCATCAAGTCTAAAGTCGATGCCAGCATGCTATTGGCCTATTGATAGGATCTCCGGCATTCGCTATGGTCAGCACGATCGATGCTCATCCAGGAGGAGCCTGCTGGCAATGATCATGATTGGATTTCCACAATGCTGATAGAGAACTGGAGATCGCTCCAGTGCTGATGTTGGCTGCGGCACCACGACTGAGCTTCCTAGGCAATCAAGAATTGGTTAGCCGAAATGCCACAGCAGTTTGCTGCGAGCATCTGTATGCATGGAAAGGAATATCTCTACCATCACAACCATAAAACAGCCTTTCAGAAGGAGGGGCTTGAGGGTCCGCTATTCGATGGAGCAGATTTTGCCAGGAATCTCGAAAGTGCCTTTTAGGAGATACAGATAAGTTGCATAAATAAGGCAAGCTCGGCCTAGGGAATGGCTCGAGTCTCACTTGCCTTGGATTGACAGTTATTGAGATGCAGATATGGATTCAGCTAAAGGCGCAGGACAGTGCTCCAGTGGCTGCAATACCCACGGTGACTTTATTGCTGGCTGTTGTGGAGGTATCGGTGAGGCATCGGATTCCAGATGCACCGGCGGTGAATGTGGCAACCACGGTGCCAGCAGCATTACTTGGACAAGTAACCACAGAGTTGCCGGCGCTGGTCGGTGCGACACCGATGCCACCGGATGCAACAAATGTGGCGCACTCCTTGCCGAGGCCAAGGGCTTCTCCAACCCGGGCTCCAGCCTCAGCGGCGTTGCGAGCCTGCAAATAGAGGGGTAGCGCCACTGCAGAAAGAATGCCGACGATGGCCACAACGATCATCAGCTCCACCAGGGTGAAGCCTCTGGTCATGGCCTTGCGTTCCCCCAGTTTGTGGAGCAGTTCAAGCTGAGTCTTGGTGTTCATGGTGATGTCCCAAAAGAGAAAAGCGTTTCTAGCTTATGACTCAAATGTGCTCAGCCGCCTGCTTCGTGGACCACTGGAGCGGTGCTGATCGATGCCTGAAGAAAGGGCTAAGCCCCTTGCTCAGCAAGGGTTCTGAACCTGTTGGCACCGCGCGATTCATTCGCTCTACACCTGTTCAAAAATGCTTTTTACGCCCCTGCCCATGCTGAATCCATCAACATCTCAGTTCTCTCTCACCAATGGTTTGGTTTTGATTCACGTCACCATTCAGGGTCGGGATGCGCCGCCGCGCGTATGCACCCCTGAGCGCTCAACGCTGAGCGGGCAAAGAAACAGTGCTGCCCTTGCTGCTGAACTCAGGGATCCGGCAGCAGTCATGGCATCACACCGCCGCGGTGGTGGGCGATCCAGGCCTGCTCCAGAAACTCCCAGACATCGCGGTCCTGTTGCCGCAGGGTGGTGGTGCCACTGGACAAACAGCTGCTGCTGCAGGTCCAGCAGCTCCGCTACGAATTCGGCGCTGGAGCCCTTTCGCTCAGCGATGGCGGTGCGCTGCAAGGGCAGCCGCGTCGGCAAGCCAACCGACGAGACCCGTTACTAAGACTCGAGTTTGCGCAGCAACGCCAAGGCCTTGCGGCAGCAAATTCGTGACCGCTGGTCGTACCGCTTCGAGGAAGCCTGGCGGCTACGAAAACTCCTGTCACGGGCCCCGCGATACCCAGTTGCGGGAAGACGCCCATCGCTACCGCGAGGAGAACGACGTTCAGATCCTGGCCACGCTCAGGAGCATGGCGTAGGCCTTGCCTTCTGCGCAGCAGTTGAATGCGCTGCGGCTGGATGGGTTCTGGTCCATCGCTGAGGCCCTCGCCACCCTCTCGAACGACATCAAGGTCCTGCTGCGGCTGCTGGGCTGGCGAGACACGGCCGGAGACTCGGCACAGTGCTTACAGGTCCAGGAAACCTTGATGGCCCTTCTTGATGGCCATTTGGAAACATTGGGAATGACCCCCCCCCCACGCTTGACTTAGTCAGAACTTGACATAAGATAAACCGGTTTGGGGCTCGGAAACATTTTCGGCATATTGAAATGGAGATACGCCAAGAGATGCACACTTCTTCTCTATGTTTTCTCCTGAGTGCACCATCAGCAAAAGCGATATTTAACTTCACTCCAACGAAACCTTC
>Ga0247838_1001492_pt1 | contig 33123 bp, 44 predicted proteins | sample LaCruzMarch2015__5_FD_189097 | JGI IMG/M metagenome (GOLD analysis project Ga0247838, IMG submission 189097) | Freshwater microbial communities from meromictic Lake La Cruz, Castile-La Mancha, Spain - LaCruzMarch2015_15m | ecosystem: Environmental > Aquatic > Freshwater > Lake | place: Spain... | reverse complement strand
GACAACCTCGCGCGCTTCAACCGACGCACCAAGCGGGCCTCAAAAACACAACGCATGCTCGAGATCACACTCGACCTCTTCTTCAACCGACACGCAATGCAAACGAGTCCAAACTGAACAGTCCCCCGCAAGGGGGAGGGTGGCCAGTGGCTGAAGCGAACCCCATGCAACAGCCCTCTCCCTCGGTGTGGGAGCGGCAAGGTCCAGCTGGAACTAGCCGGAACCTATCTGAGCTGATTAGGGGGGCGTCCCCCTTACGGCTCGAGTTCGATGTCCCAGTAGAGGTAGTCGAGCCAGCTCTGGTGGAGGTGGTTGGGGGGGAAGCTGCGGCCGTTGTTGTGCAGGTCGTGCACGGTGGGCTGGTAGGGCGTCTGCATCGGGAACATCTTGATTTCCCTCGGCAAACGGTTGGCCTTCCGGAGGTTGCAGGGTGCGCAGGCGGCGACCACGTTCTCCCAGGTGGTGCGGCCGCCCTTGGAGCGCGGGATGACGTGGTCGAACGTCAGGTCGTCCTTGCAGCCGCAATACTGGCACTGGAATTTGTCGCGCAGGAAGACGTTGAAGCGGGTGAAGGCCGGGTGCCGCGCCGGGCGCACATAGTCCTTGAGCGACACGACGCTGGGGAGCGCCATCTCGAAGCTCGGGGACTTGATGGTCCGGTCGTAGGTGGAAACGACATTAACGCGGTCGAGGCAGATCGCCTTCACCGCGTCCTGCCAGGACCACAGCGACAATGGATAGTAGCTGAGCGGACGGAAGTCCGCGTTCAGCACCAGGGTCGGGCAGCTCTCAAGCGACACATGTACTGTCACCTGGCGCCCCCGTTGTAGGAATCGCGGCTAGTCATGATCAGCAATAGTCTATGCCGACTGTGACACGGCTGTGAAGCGCGATTCGATTCGTTGTCAGCCCAGCCGCGCCATGAGGAAGGCCGTGGCGAAGTCGAGCCCGTCGGGGGCAATGCCGTGCGCCGTGTTGGGCGAGATGTGCAGGGAAACCTCGACGCCAGAGCCACTTAGCTCGGTAGCTGCCTGCCGCGACAGGTCGGGATCGACGACCTGGTCGAGCTCGCCGTGGATCAGCGTCACGGGTGGCTTGGCGAACCGGCCCTCAGTGAAGCCATCGGCCGGAACGAAGGCGCCCGAAAAGGCGATGATGCCCGCGAGCTCCTGGTCGAGCGCGGTCCCGACATGCAGCGCCATCATGGCGCCCTGCGAGAAGCCGGCGAGGATGGTGCTGGCCGGGGTGATGCCGGTCTGGCTCCAGAGGTCGGTGAGAAACTCGGTGAGGACGGGCGCGGCGGTCCGTGCGCCCTCGATACGGCCGGCGATGCGATCGACGCTGAGCGGGAACCACTGGAAGCCGAAGGGGCTGCCGGCGCAGGCTTCCGGGGCGTTTGGCGCGATGAACATGGCGTCGGGCAGGAGCTGGCTCCAGTGCTGGCCGAGGCTGATCAGGTCGCTGCCATCGGCGCCGTAGCCATGCAGCAGGATCACCGCCTGGGTGGCGGGGCGGCCGGAGCGGGGCGGGAGCAGGGGGCCGTTGAGCTTCACCATCAGAGCGAAATTCCTTCCTTGTTACGCACCGCGCGGTAATAGCGCCAGAACAGCAGCGCGGCGGTGGAGCGATGCGGAGACCATGATTTCGCCAGCGAAATCAGATCCTTGGCAAGTGGCTTGGCGGGCAGGCCGAAGGCCCACTCGACGGCGCGCTGCAGGGCAACGTCGCCAGCGGGGAAGATATCCGGATGACCGGCCGAGAACATCAGGTAGATTTCGGCCGTCCACGGTCCGATACCCTTGAGCTGCGTCAGGGCGGCGATGGCCTGGTCGGCGGGGAGTTCGGCGAGCGGGGCGAAGTCGAACGCCCCGGCCGAGACCGCCTCGGCAACGGCCCGGATGGTGCGGTACTTGGCGCCGGACTGGCCGGATTTCCGGACGGTTTCTTCGCTGAGCAGCAGGTAGCCAGCCGGCTCGAGGGCGCCTTCTAGCTGCGCGAAGCGGCTCCAGATGGCGTCGGCGGACTGGGTGGAGACCTGCTGGCCGGTGACGATGCGGGCGAGGCCGGCGAAGCCGCCGGGGGAGCGGCGGACCTCGAAGGCGCCGGCGCGCTCGGCTACGGTGGCGAGGCGCGGGTCGAGGGCGATCAGGGCCGCCAGGTGGGCGGCGAGAGCCTGAGGCGAATCGAGACGCTCTGTCAGCGGGTTAGCGATGGTGGTAGAAGCCATGGTCATGTCATTGAAGCCCATATTGCGCTTCGCGCCCAGCCCTAACGGTTACCTGCACCTCGGTCATGCCTATTCGGCGCTGATGACCCAGCGACAAGCGCAAGCCATTGGTGGCACGATGCTTTTGCGCATCGAGGACATCGATCTCAGCCGCAGTAAACCCGAATTTGTCGCGGCGATCTTCGAGGACCTGCATTGGCTGGGGCTCAGTTGGCCGGAACCGGTGATGCGGCAATCGGACCGGTTCGCGGCTTATGCTCAGGCCTTTGAACGGCTTGTGCAGATGGGGCTGGTCTATCCCTGTTTCTGTTCGCGGACCGAGGTGGCTGAGCAGGCCGACGGCACCGATCCCGACGGGGCGCCGCTATATGGCGGGCGGTGCCGGGGGATTTCGCGCGAAGTGGCGCTCGGGCGGATTGCGAATGGCGAGCGCGCGGCGTGGCGGATTGAGATGAGCAAGGCGCTGGCAACCCAGGTCTTGCCGCTCGAAAGCCACGAACATGAACCGTTCCTGACAGTTTCGAATGAACACCGGATAACGCTGGATGAACGGACCCTGACGGTGCGGCGGTTGCATCCCGAGGACTGGGGCGATGCGGTGATCGTGCGGAAAGACACGCCGACCAGCTACCATCTGAGCGTGGTGGTGGACGATGCGGCGCAATCGGTGTCGCATGTGACGCGTGGACGCGACCTGTATCGCGCCACCGACCTGCAGGTGCTGCTGCAGAAACTCCTCGACCTGCCGACGCCGATCTACGCGCATCATGAACTGATCCGCGATGAGGGGGACAAGAAGCTCAGCAAGTCGAAGGGGGCGCCGGCGCTGCGCTCCCTGCGCGAGGCGGGGGTGACGGCGGATGAGGCCCGCCGCCGGGTGGGGTTTTAGGCGGCCGAACAGCCCCGTCCCGGACAATTGCGCATCGTAACATTAGCCGCTGACTACCTCCCGCCCTTGCGGGGGAGGTAGCGCCGCTAGGAGCGATAGCGACGTAGCAGAGCTAGGAGGGGGGTGTGACCGAGGGTGGCTCTGTAGCCAAAACCTCGGTGGTACCCCCTCCCTACCTCTCGCTAAGGCGCTATGCGCCTAAGCTTCGGTACCCTCCCCGCAAGGGGGAGGGTGGCCGGTGGCCTGAACGACCATGTTCCGCCGCTAGGCGGCGAGCTTTGCCTGGGCGAAGAACGGGGCGACGGTTGTGGCGACGGCCTCGGGGAAGGGGGTGGCGAAGTTGGGGCCGAGGAGGGCGTCGAGGCGGGGGTCGCGGAGTTCCATCGGGTTGTCCCATAGGTAGGCCATTTTCGCGATGTCGCGCATGACCGGATCGACCAGGCCGATCATCGGGAAGATCCAGCGGGCGACCCAGCCGAAGCGGGTGCCGGCGGGTGTGGCCGCCACCATGGCGGCGCGCAGCGCCTCGGGTGTGACGAAATGGCCGGCGAAGTGGAAGTTCTCGAAGCGGCCGAGCCGGGGTCGGGCCTCGGCGACCTTGACGAAGGCGCGGCCGAGATCGGGCAGGTAGGCCCAGGCGTGGGCGACGCCGGGGGCGCCCATGATCGCCACCTTGCCCTTCTTCGCCTCGGTCATCATGGCCAGGTCGTACCAATCGTTGCTTGAGTGCGGACCGAAGAAATCGCCGGCGCGGATCATCAGGAACTGCAGGTCGCCGCGGGCGGCGGCGGCGCGGTAGAGGTTTTCGACGCGGACGCGGATTTCGCCGCGCGGGGTGTGCGGGTGCTGCGGCATGTCGGGGGTGATGACGCGGTCGGTGGCGGCGTAGTTGTAGACGTTGCCCGGAAAGAGCAGCGTCTTGCCGCTTTTGCCGAGTGCGGCGATGACCTTCTCGGTCTGGGCTTCCATCCGGCCTTCGGTCCACTGGTGGTAGGGCAGGTTCAGGCCGTTGAAGACGAGGTCGGTGTCGCCGATAGCGGCGCGCATGGCTTCGACATCTTTGGCGTCGCCCTTGACGAAGGTGAGGCCGGGGATGGGGTGCTTTTTGGAACGGCCGAAGCCGGTGACGGCGTAGCCGGCGGCGAGGAAGGCGCGGGCGGCGGCGGCGCCGATATGGCCGTTGATGCCGAGGACGATGATCTTGTTCATTTCGGTTCTCCTGGGTGGTGAGGAGAAGGTAGGGCTTCGGGGGTGGTTAGGGGATTGGCCAGGATCGTGGGTTTGATATACGGGGATGAATGGGGGTAGATGATGTCGCCGCCCCCTTCACCATCCTTCGGATGGTCCCCTTCCCCCGTTTCACGGGGGAAGACCACCGGAGCCGTCGTGTCTCGAAGCCACTGGCGATGTCGGCGGGCGTTCCCAGAAGGAGATAGACATGACCGAGCCGGACTGGTCGTTGTGGCGGAGTTTTGGGGCTGTGGTGGAGCATGGGTCGCTGTCGGCGGCGGCGCGGGCGCTGGAGTTGAGCCAACCGACGCTGGGGCGGCATGTGGAGGCGCTGGAGGCGGCGCTGGGGACGGTGCTGTTCGAGCGGACACTGACGGGCCTGAGGCCGACCGAGACGGCGCTGCGACTTTATGAACCCGTGGAGATTGCCCGGAACGCGCTGGCCGAGGCTGCGGTGCGGGCCGAGGGGGCGACGTCGGAGTTGTCGGGGACGGTGCGGATCACCTCCTCGACGGTGATGTGTCATTATGTCCTGCCCGAGCTGCTGTATGACCTGCGACAGGCGTTTCCGCAGGTGGCGATCGAGCTGGTGCCATCGGATTCGGTGGAGAGCCTGCTGCTGCGCGAAGCGGATATCGCGGTCAGGATGTTCCGCCCGACGCAACTCGAACTGATCACGAAAAAGCTCGGCGAAATCCCCATCGTGGCGGTGGCGCATGAGCGCTACCTGCAGCAGCGCGGCGTGCCGGAGCGGGCGGAACAGCTGGTGGAGCATGACCTTATCGGCCTGGATCGCTCGGACATGCTGATCGCTGCGGCGCGGCGGATGGGCCACGAGCTCAGCCGATCGGACTTCATGGTGCGCACCGACAGCCAGCCCAACAATTTCGAGCTGATCAAGGCAGGGCTGGGCATCGGCTTTGCGCAGGGGCCGCTGGTGGCGGCGACGCCGGGGCTGCGACGGCTGCTGCCGGACTTCGCGCCGCCGCCGCTCGAAGTGTGGTTGACCACGCACAAGGAGCTGTTCACCAGCAGGCGCATTCGTGCCATCTATGACCGGTTGGCCGAGGGGCTGGTTCGCTACCTCGGAGAGAGATCGAAATGAATATCACTGGCATCGTCACCCTGATCGCGCTTGCAGCCGTCGCGGTTATCCTGGGCATGGGGCTGTTCAACATGATGCGGGGCGGCAGTGCCAATCTCAGCCAGAAGCTGATGCGGGCCCGCGTCATCGCGCAGGCGGTGGCGCTGGTGGTGATTCTCGGCGCCCTGTTCTTTTTCGGACGACCCAACTGATGGTTAAGCTCAACAAGATCTACACCAAGACCGGCGATGACGGCACGACCGGGCTGGTGCGCGGCCCGCGCCGGATGAAGCACGACCTGCGCGTGGAGAGCTACGGCACGGTCGACGAAGCCAACAGCTTCATCGGCATGGCCCGGCTTTCGACGGCCTCGATGCCGAAGCTCGACCGGCTGCTGGCGCGCATCCAGAACGACCTGTTCGACCTCGGCTCGGACCTCGCAACACCGGGCAAGGACCCCGAGGGCACGCAGTCGCTGCGCATCACCCCGGCGCAGACCGACTGGCTGGAGCAGCAGATCGACTACTACAACGAGGGACTGCAGCCGCTGCGCAGCTTCGTGCTGCCCGGCGGCACGCCGCTGGCGGTGGCGCTGCACCTTGCCCGCACCGTGACCCGGCGGGCCGAGCGGCTGGTGGTGCAACTGCTGGCCAAGGAGCCGGACACTTCTGGCGCGGTGCTGATCTATCTCAACCGCTTGTCTGACCTGCTGTTCGTGATGGCGCGGGTGGCGAACGCCAACGGCGAGAGCGACGTGCTGTGGGCACCGGGCAAGTTCGCTGACGCCGCGGCGGTGACGAAGGGGTAGGGGGAAGGCCACCCTCGGGCCCAGCTTCGCCCGCCCCCCCGGCCCCCGCCTCCGCCCCCCGTTGCACGGTGGGGGACGCCGGCGACCTAGGCGACCTGCCTGGGCGAGGAGTGATCGCGGACAGTTGATGCGAACCCGACGGATGTTTCCAAACATTCGTTTACTTCGGGATCGTACGAATGCTCGGATGATGATCGATCCGGTTGATTCAGTTCTGGCTTCACGTTCGGCGGCGACGCCGAAGAACATTCAGCTTGCGGTGATCAAACAGGATTACGAAACGGCGCAGGCGCTCACCACGTCGCTGGACCAGCAGGTCCGCGCCGCGCCGCCGCCACCCGACCAGGGAACAAAAGTCGACAAGTTTGCCTGACTAGTCAGGCTGCTGCGTTCGGAGAGGCCCGATGAACCTCGACCTCAGTATCCACCGGATGGCGTTCCGCGAGGCGCCGACGCTTGGCGAAGCGCAGGTGCTGGTGGCGAAAAAGCATGCCGAGCTCGAGCGCGAACTGATCCTGAAGCAGGCGAATGAGGGCACGGCGGCGACGCCGGACGTGGTCGAACGCGCCGTAGCGGATATGGAAGCGGTGAGCGACGGGCGGGTTAAGACGCTGGGGCACGAGGTCGATCGGCTGGCTTGACTGGCTGGCAATGCGGGCAACGCATCCTGAGGGCGGCACGGCGCTGGCCGGACGCCCCCTCCACCATGCTTCGCATGGTCCCCCTCCCCCGCTGAAGCGGTGGAGGAGCACCGCGAGGGCGGTGGCTAACTCTTGTTGAGATGCTGAGGCTTGAGTGCTCCTCCCCCGCAGGCGAAGCGGGGGAGGGGGACCAGCCGCAGGCTGGTGGAGGGGGCGTCCTACGGGCGCCTCGTCAGCAACGCCTCGACTTCATCCCTCGTCGGGCAGCCCAGTCTTCCGCCGAAGCGGGTGCACTTGATCGCGGCGGCGGCTGAGGCGAAGGCGATGGTTTCGGGCATCGGGGCGCCTTCGACCAGCTTCAGGGCGAAGGCGGCGTGGAAGACGTCGCCGGCGGCGAGGGTGTCGATGGCGTCGATGCGCGGCGCCGGGGTGTGGCGGATGGTGCCGGCGTCGGACCACCAGCAGCCATCGGCGCCGGCGGTGACGGCGACGAAATCGGCGGTGCCGAGCAGGGCGCGGGCGGCGGCTTCGGGTGAGGGCTCGCCGGTGATCAGCTTTGCGGCCGATTCCGAGGCGACGATGTGGGTGGCGAGCGGCACCAGGCGGTTGAGGGTATCCACCGCGGCCATGTCGGCATCGAGGATGGCCGGGATGCCGGCGGCGCGGGCGGCTTCGAGGGCCAGGGCGGCGGCGCCGGGCCAGCGGACGTCGGTCATCACGGCGGCAAAGCCGGTGAGGTCGGGCGCGGCGGCGGGTGTGGCCATCAGGTCGGGGTCGTAGCGCGGCACGATCATGGTCGACCCGGTGCGGTCCATGAAGATCGACGAGAAGCCGGAGCGGCCGCCTGCAACGCGGCGGACGCGGGAGCAATCGACGCCTTCGCCGGAAATCTGCGCGATCAGGCGGTCGCCGATCCCGTCATCTCCGGCCGAGGCCCAGAGGGCGGCGCTGCCACCGAGCCGGGCGATGCTGGCGGCCTGCGCGGCGGCCATGCCTTCAGCCACTTCCACCGCATCGACCGGGATTACTTTGCCCGGACCATTCGGCAGGCGATCGAGCCGGAAGATGGTGTCCATGGTGAGGGCGCCGACGCAGAGGATGCGGTGCATGGCTCAGGCGCCGAGCAGCGCGTCGATCACGGCGTGGCCGTCGGGACTGTTCCACACGGCCGGACCCTGCAGGACGCCGAGCTCGCAGCCCTTCTCGTCGAGCAGTATCGTGGTGGGGAGGCCGACGGTGACCGCCTCCCGCTGCAGGCGCTGGAAGGCCTCGAACGGGGCGGGGTAGAGCGGGAGCGTCAGGTTTTCGTCGGCTAGGAATTTTCGCGCCTTCTCGATGCCGCTGTCGCCGACATCAAGGTTGATGGGGACAACGTCGAAGGGCTCGGCGCCGTATTTTTCGGCAAGGGCCTGCAGGTCGGGCATCTCCTCGCGGCAGGGGACGCACCAGCTGGCCCAGAAATTGACCAGCAGCTTGCGGCCGGCATAGTCGGCGATGCTCTTCTTGTTGCCGGCGGCGTCGGTGAAGGCGAGATCGGCGTAGCCGCGGCCGGTGCCGGTGCCATTGAGCGCGGCGAGCTGGCCGACGGCGGCGCTATCGATCACCTGGGCCTTTACCGCCTGCGGCACGCACTGGCTGGCGGCGGCTGGCATGAAGTTGCCAACGACGAGGGTTGCCACTAGTGCTACGGCCGCGCTACCGAGCGCGATCACCGCTATCCGCCGGGGCTTCAGTCGGCTCTGGGGGGCGGGGGACTGATCGGTCATGTTTCTACCGTTGGAGCTGAGATGAGCAACCGCATGTGGGGCGGCCGTTTTGCGACCGGACCCGACGCCATCATGGAAGAGATCAACGCCTCCATCGGCTTCGACCAGCGCCTCTACAAGCAGGATATCGCCGGGTCTATCGCCCACGCCACGATGCTTGCGCAAGTGGGCATCCTGACCCAGGCCGATCGCGACGCGATCGTTACCGGCCTAAAGGCGGTGGAGCAGGAGATCGAGTCAAACGCGTTCACGTTCTCGCGCTCGCTCGAAGACATCCACATGAACGTCGAGAGCCGGCTCAAGGAGCTGATCGGCGATCCGGCCGGGCGGCTGCATACGGCGCGCTCGCGCAACGACCAGGTCGCTACGGACTTCAAGCTTTACGTGCGCGATGCGATCGACACGTTCCTCGCGCAGATCAAGGCGCTGCAGCTGGCGCTGGTGAAGCGGGCCGAAGAGGAAGTCTCGACCATCATGCCGGGCTTCACCCACCTGCAGAATGCGCAGCCAGTGACGTTGGGCCATCACCTGCTCGCCTATGTCGAAATGCTGGGCCGTGACTACGGCCGCTTCGAGGATGCCCGGCGGCGGCTGAACGAGAGCCCGCTCGGATCGGCGGCGCTCGCCGGGACGCCCTATCCGATCGATCGCGACGCGACGGCAGCGGCGCTCGGCTTCGACCGGCCAACGGCCAATTCGCTCGATGCGGTATCGGACCGCGATTTCATCCTCGAGACGCTATCGGTGGCGACGCTGTGCGCGATGCATTTGAGCCGGTTCGCCGAGGAACTGGTGATCTGGTCGAGCGCACAGTTCGGCTTCGTGAAGCTTTCCGACAAGTTCACCACCGGCTCGTCGATCATGCCGCAGAAGCGCAACCCCGATGCGGCCGAGCTGATCCGCGCCAAGGTGGGGCGCATCATGGGGGCGCTGACGTCGCTGATGATGGTGATGAAGGGGCTGCCGCTCGCCTATTCCAAGGACATGCAGGAAGACAAGGAAGTGGCGTTCGACGCCATGAGTTCGCTGTCGCTGTCGCTGGCGGCGATGACCGGCATGGTGGAGGACCTGGTGCCGAACCGCGAGCGGATGCGGGCTTCGGCCAATGCGGGTTTTTCGACGGCGACGGACGTGGCCGACTGGCTGGTGCGGCAACTCAACATCCCGTTCCGCGAGGCGCACCACATCACCGGGCAGATCGTGGCACTGGCCGAGCAGAAGGGCATGAGCCTCGAGGGGCTGACCATCGAGGACTTCAAGTTCATCGACCACCGCATCGACAGCCGCATCCACAAGGTGCTGAGCGTCGAGGCCTCGGCGGCGGCGCGGAAGAGCTATGGCGGCACGGCGCCGGAGAATGTCGCGCTGCAGGCGGCACGGTGGCGCACGGCGCTGACGGGGGTCGCAAGCGAACCGGTGAAGGTAAAGCGCTCGGGCGGGCACGGGGATGGCGGGGCGACGGAGTAGGCCAATGGCCCGGCAGATGCGGCTTTCGGAGCGGCACGTTGCGTTGCTGCGGCGGGAGATGGCGGATCCGGGGCCGCAACTGGTCGAGGGGTTTCGGCCGGCGACCGACGAGGACTACGCGCAGATTGTCGCCGAGATGCTGGCAACGCGGCCGGAGGGGCCGTTCTGGCTGTTCGGCTATGGCTCGCTGATCTGGAAGCCGGAGACGGCGTTCGAGGTGGCGGAGCAGGCGGTGGCGCGGGGCTGGCACCGGCGGTTCTGCCTCGGCTGGGACTATCGCTATCGCGGCAGCCTTGAGACGCCGGGAATAATGCTGGCGCTCGACCGGGGCGGGCAGTGCCGGGGGATGGTCTACCGGCTGCCGGAGGCTGGGCTCGAGGCGGAGCTGCACAAGCTGATCCGGCGCGAGATGAGCATGGTGCCATCGGCGTTTCCGTGGCGGTTCATCGACGTGGTGGCGGTGGATGGGCCGCGGCGGGCGCTGACCTTTGCGATGAACCGCAACTCGGGGCGGTACATTGCCGGGCTGAGCGACGAGGCGCTGGCGGAGATCCTAGCGACCGCGGTGGGGTTCCGGGGGTCGATGGCGGAGTACCTGTTCTCGACCACCGCCAAGCTCGAGGAACTCGGGATTCACGACAGGAACCTGTGGCGGCTGCAGGAACTGGTGGCGGCGCGTATCGATGCGGCTTATCCGGCCGATAGAGAAGTCTGACTTTCGTTCGGGCCGCGCTTGCACTAAGTCTGCGGACCGATTGAAACTTCCCCTCACCCGGCCTTTGGCCACCCTCTCCCTCAAGGGGAGAGGGGAAGAAAGAGGGGCTGGGGGCTAATGTGGTTCACCATTTCGAGTATCGCGGCGACCGGCTGTTTGCTGAGGACGTCGATGTCACGGCGTTGACCGGGAAGGTCGGGACGCCGTTCTACGTCTATTCGGCGGCGACGCTGCGGCGGCATGTGCGGGTGATGCGCGAGGCGTTCGGTGGCATCAACACGCTGATCGCCTATGCAATGAAGGCCAACTCCAACCAGGCCGTGCTGAAGCTGATCGCCAAGGAAGGCGCTGGGGCCGATGTGGTGTCGGGCGGCGAGCTGGAACGGGCGATCGCGGCGGGCATTCCGCCGGAAAAGATCGTGTTCTCGGGGGTCGGCAAGACCTTTGGCGAAATGCGGCGGGCGCTGGAACTGGGCATCAAGTGCTTCAACCTCGAGAGCGAGCCGGAGCTCGAGCGGCTGAGCGACGTGGCGGTGTCGATGGGCGCGACGGCGCCGGTATCGGTGCGGATCAACCCGGACGTCGATGCGGGGACGCACGCCAAGATCTCCACCGGCAAGGCGGAGAACAAGTTCGGCATTCCGTTTGCGCGGGCGCACGAAGTCTACGCACGCATCGCCGAGCTGCCGGGAGTGCGGGCGGTGGGTGTCGACATGCATATCGGCAGCCAGATCACCTCGATGCTGCCGTTCGACAACGCCTTCTGGCTGCTGGCGCAGCTGGTCAATGACCTGAAGGCCGACGGGCACGATATCCGCCATGCCGATGTGGGCGGCGGGCTCGGCATCCCCTATCACCACGACCAGGAGGCGCCGCCCGATCCGCTCGCCTATGCCGAGGTGGTGAAGCGCCATGTCGGCAAGCTGGGCGTGTCGCTGATCCTCGAGCCGGGGCGGCTGATCGTCGGCAATGCCGGCATCCTCGTCACCCGCGTCGAGTATGTGAAGGAAGGTGGCAAGACCTTCGTGATCGTCGATGCGGCGATGAACGACCTGATCCGGCCGACGCTTTACGAGGCGCATCACGATATCCAGCCGGTGGTGCATTCCAACCTGCCGCAGATCACCGCCGATATTGTCGGGCCAGTGTGCGAGACGGGCGACTACATCGCGCAGGATCGCAAGATCGAAGGCGTCAAGGAAGGGGACCTGCTGGCGGTGATGTCGGCCGGCGCCTACGGCGCGGTGATGGCCTCCACCTACAACAGCCGCGCGCTGGTGCCCGAAGTGCTGGTGGATGGCGACAAGTGGCACGTGATCCGGCCGCGCAAGAGCATCGAGGAACTGATCGCGCTCGACAGCGTGCCGGACTGGCTGTGACCCGCCTGAAACCTTTGCGTTGGCATCGGGCATCCCCTATGGTCCCGGCGATTTTCGACCCGGCCCGTGATGACTGACACCAATCTACCTACCCCCCAGCCCGGCATTCTCAGCATCGCACCCTATGTGCCGGGGCGCTCCGACGCACCGGCCGGGGTGACGCTGGTGAAGCTTTCGGCCAACGAGTCGCCGCTCGGCGCCAGCCCGAAGGCGGTCGAGGCGGCGCGCGGGGCCGCGGAGAGGATGTTCCTCTATCCGGAGGGGCCGTCACGCGAGCTTCGTGCGGCGCTGGGCGAGGTGCATGGGCTCGACCCGGACCGGATCATCTGCGGCTTCGGGTCGGACGATATCCTGCACCTGCTGGCACAGGTCTATCTGGGGGTCGGCGACGAGGCGGTGATGAGCCAGTATGGCTTCAACGTCTACCCGATCATCACCCGCGCTGCCTCGGCCGAGATCATCATGGTGCCGGAGCGCGACTATTGCGCTGATGTCGATGCGCTGCTGGCGGCGGTGACGCCGAAGACGCGGATCCTGTGGCTTGCCAACCCGAACAACCCCACGGGGACCTACCTCCCGGCCGCGGAGGTCGAGCGTCTGCATGCCGGGTTGCGGGAAGACATCCTGCTGGTGGTGGACAATGCCTATGCCGAGTATGTGACGGCCGCGGACTATTCGGTCGGCAGTGGGCTGGTCGACCGGGCGCAGAATGTCGTGATGGTGCGGACCTTCTCCAAGATGGGCATTGCCGGGGAGCGGGTGGGCTGGATGTATGGGCCGCCGCATATCGTCGATGCGGTGAACCGGATTCGCGGGCCGTTCAACGTGTCGCTGTCGGGGCAGGCGGCGGCAGCCGCGGCAGCACGCGACGTGGAGTTCACGGCAAGACTGCGTGAGCACAATGCGCGGTGGCGCGACTGGATCACCGGGGCGCTGCAATCGAACGCCATCCGGGTGCCGCCGAGCCAGGGGAACTTCGTGCTGGCGCTGTTTCAGGACCCGGCGACCGCGAAGGCTGCCTTCACGGCGCTGCGCGACAAGGGGCTGCTGGTGCGCGAGATGCATGGCTACGGTATTCCCGAAGCCCTGCGCATCTCCATCGGGCTCGAGCAACACATGCGGGCCGTCGTCGACGTACTCAAGGATTTCGGGGCGCCGGGGGGCCGCGACTGATGTTCAACAAGCTTGCACTGATCGGCATCGGCCTCATCGGTTCGTCCATCGCCCGGGCAACCAAGCTCAAGGGGCTGGCCAGGACCATCGCGATCTCCACCCGCAAGGCGGCGACGCTGGAGGAGGCGCGGGAACTCGGGCTGGGCGACGTCTACACGCTCGATGCGGCCGAGGCGGTCAAGGACGCGGACCTCGTGATCATCTGCGCGCCGGTCGGAGCCTATGCCGAGGTGATGAAGCAGATCGGGCCGGCGCTGCTGCCCGGGGCGATCGTGTCCGACGTCGGCTCGGTGAAGGTGCATGTGATCAAGGTGATGCAGCCGCATATTCCTGATGGCGTGCACCTGATCCCCGGCCATCCGATTGCCGGCACCGAGCATTCCGGCCCGAAGGCGGGTTTTCCGGAACTGTTCGAGGGGCGCTGGTGCGTGCTGACGCCGGATGCGGCGGTGGACCGGATCGCGGTTGATCGGCTGATCTCGTTCTGGGGAGCGCTCGGCAGCAAGGTGGAGGTGATGGATGCGGCGCACCATGACCTGACGCTCGCCATCACCTCGCACGTGCCGCACCTCATCGCCTATAACATCGTCGGTACGGTGGATGATCTCGAGGCGGCGACGCAGTCCGAGGTGATCAAGTTCTCCGCTTCCGGTTTCCGCGACTTCACCCGTATCGCAGCGTCCGATCCGGTGATGTGGCGCGACATCTTCCTCACCAACCGTGACGCGGTGCTGGAGATGCTGGGGCGGTTCCTCGAGGACCTGAGCCAGCTGCAGCGCGCCGTGCGGGTCGGCGACGGGCCGGCGATGGAAGCGCTGTTCACCCGCACGCGTGAAATCCGCCGCTCGATCATTACCGCAGGGCAGGAGACGGCGGCGGCCGACTTCGGACGCCCGCATGGCACGGGAGAAACCGGCGCACCGGTGCCGGCGCCGCCCGATACGCCGGAAGTGGGCATCCGCGAGCATGGCGGCGGCGAGGACGCCTGACTATCGGCGCATAAGGGTCTCGTAGTCTCGCCCGCCGTAGAAGACGCGGAAGATTTCTACTGCCTCTTCGGTTGCGCGATAGAGGATCACAGCCGAACGTTCAAATTGCGCGAGACGGATACCGGGGCCGAGATCAGGCCGCACCGGAAAGCCCTCGGGGACACCCCCAATGTCCTGGCATCGTGCCTTGATCCGACCGACGAAGCCTCGCGCGGTACTACTGCTGGCACCCTGCTCGACGAGATAGATAAAAATGTTGTCGAGGTCGGCGCCTGCCTCCTGCCGGTAGAGGACAGGCAGCAACTGCATCAGCTTTGATCGCGATCACGATAGCGATCAGCGAGCGCGTCCAGACGTGCTTCGACTTCTGCCGATGTGAGGAGGGGGCGCGGGTCTGCAATTGCTTCAGCGATCTCGGCCCTGATCTCCGCGATGCGGTCGGCGTGCTCTTCCTCGTCGCGCATCCACCTCTTCATGGCGGCACGCAGCATGTCGCTGGTCGAGGCGTAGCGGCCGGCTTCGACCTGCTCCTTGATGACCGCCACCATCTCGGCGGGAAGGGTGATGCTGAGCTGCTCGTTCATAAGTCAAAGATAGGTCAAAACTCGTGCAGCGACAATGTCGCCTCAGAACGCCGGGAGGAGTTCGGCCAGGAGGAAGCCGGCTAGCGTGACGCGGCCGTCGGCGATGCCGAGGGTGTTGGTGGCGGTGCCTTCGGGGCCGGGCATGCCCTTGAAGGCGGCGATCTGCAGGGGCGGGACCTGGAAACCGCCGAGCAGGCGGTCGAGCACGCCCTTGGTGGTGTAGGTGACCTGGCCGTTCGCCCGGCCGATGGCGTCGAGGGTGATCTCGCCGGTGACTTCGAAGCGCTCGTCCGGCTCGGCTTGGGTGCCCTGCCATTTCACCAGCGTCAGCTTGCCGCCGCGGGCCTGCCAGTTGCGGATGGCGTCGGGGTTCGTCATCTCGATCAGATCGTCCGGCAGTTGATCTACCTTCGCTTCAAAGGTCGACTGGCCGGCGGTGACGCCGAGTTGCGGGAGATCAAGGTTGGTGAGGGTGGCGTAGGCACCCAGCATGGCGGTGCCGGCGGCCTTGTCGCGGCCCTCCGGGAGGTCGACGAGGTGGGCTTCGATGTGGTCGGCGCGCATGCGCAGCATGTCGTCCACTATGGTATCGTTCCAGGTGACGCCATCGGCGACGAGCGAGATGTTGGCGATGCGCCAGCCGGCGCCCGTGAAACCCTCGAGCGTGTCGCGGCTGACGAGGCGGGCGCTGGCCTGCAGGCCGGTGAAATCGAGGCGGCTGCGGGCCCCGGAATATGCGTCGTCGATGGCGAGCGGCGCCTTGGCGGAGACCAGCACGTGGGTGGGATTGTAGACCAGCATCGAGGCGCGCAGAGCGGCGAGGGTGATGGTGGTATCGAGCTGGGTCAGCGTCCCATCGATGCACTCGACATCGAGGCGGAACGGGAAGCCGGAGATGTTGAGCGTGCCGCAGGTGATCCGCGGGTTGGCTTCGCCGTCGTTCTGCGCGAGGAGGTCGACCTGGTTGCGGGCCTCCGCAGCGGCCCAGAGCCAGCCGCCGATCCAGGCTCCCACCACAAGGATGATGACGATCAACAGGGCGGCGAACTTGCGCAAGGCGAACCTCTCATATGCGGCTGGCGTCGATTGCGCCGGGCGGACCGTATCGGTAGGAACGTGACGGCGGCAAGGCGGGCCGGTGCCGACGGTCGCAGTTTCGAGGTGGAAAAGTCCTCAGCTTTTCCTGAACGCTCCGGGGACCATGCAGGACAATTCATCGCATTGGGTGTTCGGCTATGGCTCGCTGATCTGGCGGCCGGGGTTCGCTTCGGCGAGCCGGCAGGAGGCGACGATGCCGGGGGTGCACCGGCGGCTCTGCGTCTATTCGTACCGGCATCGCGGCACCGAGGCGCAGCCGGGGCTGGTGTTCGGGCTGGTGCGTGGTGGTTCGTGCCGCGGCATGGCGTTCGAGGTGCCCGAACCGGCGTGGGACGGCGTGCGGGACTACCTGCGCGAGCGCGAACGGGATCGGGGCGTCTATCGCGAGGCGGTGCGGCCGGTGGTGCTGGCGGATGGACGGCGGGTGCCGGCGCTGGCCTTTCTGGTCGATCCACACCATGCCCAGTATGCTGGACGGCTGACGATCGAGGAGCAGGTCAGGCTGGTGCGGTTGGGCGTCGGCGAGTCGGGGCCGAACCCGGAATATGTACTGGAGACGGCGCGGCATCTTGCGGCGCTGGGAATCCGCGATCGCGGGCTCGATGAGTTGGTGGCGGGGCTGCTGGGGCCTGACGACTCAGGCGGCGTTCAGGCCCGTTGAGGGTTCGGCCGCTTCGAGGTCCCAGATGATGGTGAGGCGTTCGACTTCGTCGGCTCGGGCATCGACCTGGAAGACGCGGTCGGCGCAGTCCATGGCGAGCCGGAAGCGGGCGCGGCTGACCGGATCGGCGACGAGGTCGGCAGCGGCGCCGACCCAGAGCACCATCGGGCCGAGCGCGATCAGGAAGAGTTCGTCGCCGGAAAAACAGAAATCCTCGAGGCGCCGCGGCGCCAGGGCGTAGTAGCGGCCCGAGCGGCCGCGCCAGTTCACCGGCCGGGCCATGCCCTCTGCCATCACGTCACGATCGAAAACCGGTACCATCTGCCCCAAGCCCCTTCGACTCCCGTGAAGAGAACAAATATAGAACAAAACTTAAGAAATCGTCAAGCTCGCCGCGCCGGACCACAATATCTATGGGGTCGGGCGAGAGTCGCGTCAAGCAGTAGTATTGCCTGAGGCGGGGCCGGGCGGATTTCCGGCCTTCAACGCCTCGAACTTCTCGAACATGTCGTCGGGGATGGGGCGCGACAGCCCCTCCTCGTAGGCCTGCAGCAGCAGGGTGTTCGTCTCGCCCTCGATCGCCGCAATCAGACGAGCGCGGAACTCTTCGGGTGGCAGGCCGGGGGGAATGGCCGGCAGGAAACGGGCGCGCGCCGTGCCGCGCCACAGCAGCGGCGACCTGCGGCCCCAGAACAGGCCGGAGTTCACCGCGGCGGGCACGACGGGCACGTTCAGCGCCTCGTACATCCGGACGATGCCGTAGCGGTAGTCATGCTCTTCGAGGGGGGCTTTCCGGGTGCCCTCGGGGAAGATGATGATGCGGGCGCCGCGATCCATAGCGGCGCGGGCCTCCTGCAGCATTGCCGGGATGGCTTCGCCGCCCAGCGAGCGGTCGAGCCGGATGGTGTCGAATGCCATGGCGGCGTGGCCGAAGAACGGGATGTCGATCAGCTCCTTCTTGGCGATGAAGGCGGGGCGCTTCGCCGCGGGGAGCAGGGCCAAGATGTCCCAGTCGCTCATGTGCTTGGAGGCAATGATGCAGGGGCCGTCGGGGATGTTCGCCTGGCCGCTGATGTCGGTCCTGATGCCGGCGAGCCAGCGCAGGAAAAACCGGTTGGAGTGGATCCAGTAGAGCACGACGCCCCAGCCGAAGCGGGTGCGTCCGCGGATCATGGCGCTCAGCCCCGCGACGATGGCGAGCACTACGGTCTGACCGTAGAACACGGCGTAGAACAGCAGCGAGCGCAGCGCCTGCCCGATCATGACGTGGTCTGCAGGAAGCGGCGGACGGTGAGGCGGGAGGTGATGGCGGTGACGGCGGCGATGACCGGCACCACGGCGAGTATGCCGAGCATGCCGTCCCAGCCGAGCGCGAAGCGGCCGAACAGGATGCCGAGCTGCTGGCCAGCCTCCTGCGAGACGACCGCTCCGGCGGTGAGACCGATGAGGAAGAAGAACAGCAGCGCACCGATGCCGCCGATGATGCCGCCGCGGAACCCGATGGTGAGGAAGCGGCCCTGGAATTCGCCGGCGATGAAACTGTTCGATGCGCCGATGAAGTGCAGCACGTCGACGATCTCGCGGTTCGACGACATGGTGCCGCGCGTGGCGAAGATGATGGCGAGCACCGTTGCGGCGACGATGAGCGCCAGGACCAGCAAGCCAGACGCGACGAGGGTGCCGGCCATGACGTTGAGCTGCTGCCGCCAGGCGGCGTGGGTATCGAGCGAGGCGCCCTTTACCGCGGCGAGGTCGCGCTCGAGCTTGGCGATGTCGGCCTCGGCGGGGTCGGCCAGTTCCACCACGACGAGACGCGGGATGTCGATGGCGGAGAGGTCGAGGCCGCTGCCCAACCAGGGCTCCAGCAGTGCCTGACTTTCCTCGAGCGTCAGGGCGCGCGCGCCGGCGACGCCGGGGGTAGCCTGCGCGAGGGCGACGGCTGTGCGCAGGTTCGATTCCATCACCTCGCCCTCGACCGGACGAATCTGGATGGTGACCTCGCGCCCGACATCGGACGACCAGGCGATGGCGGATTTCTGCACCAGCACCACGCCGCCGAGCGTCACGCCCATGAGGAAGGTCATGATGGCGATGAGCAGCACTAGCGTGCGGCCGGTGACCGAGCGCTCGGGGACGATGGCGGCGGCGCGGTCGCGGGTGTTGAAGCCAGAAAAGCCGGTGAAGCGGGGCAGGGTGAACTCAGCCATGGAACTCGATCTGCCCATCGGTGAGCACCATGCGCGGGAACGGGAAGCTGTCGAGCAGCGCCAGTTCATGGGTCGCAAGGATGATGGTGGTGCCGGTGCGGTTGAGCTCGGCGAACAGCCGCAGCAGGCGCAGCGACAGCTCGGGGTCGACGTTGCCGGTCGGCTCGTCGGCGAGCAGGATGTCGGGGCGGGCGATGACGGCGCGGGCGATGGCGGCGCGCTGCTTCTCGCCGCCCGACAGCACGGCGGGCAGCGCATCGAGGCGCTCGCCGAGCCCGACCCAATCGAGCAGTTCGGTGACGTTGGCGCGGTAGGAGCTCTCGGGCTCGCCCAGCACGCGCAGCGGCAGCGCGACGTTTTCGAGCGTCGTCAGGTGGTCGAGCAGGCGGAATTCCTGGAAGACGATGCCGATATGCCGGCGCATCTGCAGCATCTGGTCGTTGTCGAGCGAGGAGGTGTCCTTGCCGAACAGGGTGACGCGGCCACGGGTCGGCCGCAGCGACAGCAGCAGCAGGCGCAGCAGTGACGTCTTGCCCGAACCGGACGGGCCGGTGAGGAAATGGAACGAGCCGGGCTCGATACGGAAATTCAGATCGCGGAGAATCTCCGGCCCCTGTCCGTACCTGAGTCCGACATTGGAAAACTCGATCACCAGGTCATGCGCTCCGAATCACCTGCAGGCATCATACCAGCGCCTTGGCGGCGCTCCGGGGCTTGTCACCGACAATTCAGCCCAAATGTTGGTCCCGGCGGCAGTGATTTTCCCGCAGTGGCAAAGGCGGCGGTTTGAGGAAACTTAACGCGCAGCTTCTAGGGTCTGCGCCATGAGATCGCCCAAACCGATCACCGTCGTCATCGCGTGCCCGCATTGCGGAACGCGCTACCAGGTGCCGCCCGAGACGCTGGGCAAGACCGGGCGCAAGGTGGCGTGCGCGCATTGCGGCCAATCGTGGATGGCCGACCCGGGATCGGCGCTGCCGGTTCCCGAGCCCGATGACCGGCTGTTCAACGAGGCCGACGAGAAGGCGCTCGACAAGAGTTTCGCAGATGAGGAAGCGGCGCTGCGCGACGTGCCGGCCTCGGTTCGCCAGCTGCTGCCGAAGGGCGCGGTGCCACCGCCTGAGGTGATGCGGTCGATCTCCGAGATCAAGGCGGCGCTCGAGAGCAAGACCGGCAAGACGCTCAGCACGGTCGCGCCGCCCGACAGTGCGCCACCGAGCCCGGCCAAGAAACAGGCGCAGGGCAAGCTGCGGCAGCGGCAGCAGGCCATTGTCGACGCATTGCCGGTGGCGCAGCTCGGCCGGGTGTTGCGGATTGCCGGGATCGGGCTGCTGCTCGCGGTGGTCGGCGGCGGGATCCTGTTCCGCACCGAGATCGTCCGCACTCTGCCGGACCTCGCGGGGCTTTACTCCAGCGTGGGACTCACGGTGAATGTCATCGGCCTCGAGTTTTCCGAGGTGACGACGGTGGTGAGCCGCCGGGGCGCGAGCGACGTGATGACGGTGCACGCCACCATCGCCGGAGCAGAGCAGCGCCGCGTGGTGGTGCCGCCGGTGGTGGTGACGCTGCTCGGCGACGATGGCAGCCCGGTCTACGCCTGGAGCGTGGCGCCCAAGCAGGGCGACCTCGAACCAGGCGAGGCGATCGCCTTTTCTGCGGAGCTGGCTTCGCCCCCGTCGGGCGCGAGGCAGGTCCGACTGAGTTTTGCCGATAGTACCCGGGCGCTTGCCCCGATTGTTTCAGCCGATGCCCAACCCGTATCCGGGCCGCCAGCTGCAGAAACCAATACCGACCACCAGGCACCTGCCGAACATGAGGGAAATTCTCACTGATGGCCCGCATCCTTGTTGCAGAAGACGATGATGGCGTCCGCGCGTTCGTGACCCGGGCGCTGGCGCATCTGGGCCACGAGGTGGTGGAGGCCGAGGATGGCGGGCTGGCCGAAGAGGTGATGATCGCCGAAGGCGGCCGCTTCGACCTGCTGCTTTCCGACATCAAGATGCCGGTGATGGACGGGATCGCGCTCGCCCTCAACGTGGCGGCGAGCTGGCCGGGGGTGACGATCATGCTGATGACCGGCTTTGCCGACCAGCGCGAACGGGCGCACGGGCTCGATGCCCTGATCTACGATGTGATCCCCAAGCCGTTCAGCCTGCAGATCCTGATGGACAAGGTGGGCGATGCGCTCGCCGGAAGGCCGGCGGAGATCATCTCGCTGGCGCGGCAGGCGATGTAGGGGCTGCTCGCCCGGTTCGTATCGTCACGCTGGGTGTCCGCCGTGGGTGGCGAGAAGCACTGGTTCCCCCCGCACCATCCGACCAAGCACAACCTGAGGCTCGGCGCAGCTCTACAAAAACGGCTTCACCTTGCGCTGAATACGATAGATTGTCTGCGCACAGTTGTTGGGCGAAACCGATGAAAACAGAGTGGCGCGAGACACATTCATGAACCTGTCGATCAGTAAGTCAGGTGTGTCGCGCCAGATGCCCAAGGCTGCTGCGGTAGCTATGCTAAAGGACGCCCAAGACTTTCTCCGAGCGGCAAAATTGCTTTCGGATCAGGATGCAGATCAACCTGCTATTTTGGTAAATTTCTTTTCCCCGCTCTACTTCCTCGTTTGCCATTCGATGGAGCTTTCTTTGAAGGCCTATCTGAAAGCCAAGGGGTACAGCGACATCGATCTAAGAAAACTCAGCCACGGGCTTAGGCGATGTTGTGCCGAAGCAGAGAAGCAGGAACTCTCCGTGACGGAGGATTTTCGACTGGCGGTGGACTGGCTGGACAAGTATCACCTTGAACACGCCTTCCGCTATCATGCTGAGCGCTACCTAAGTGTTCCCATGCCAAAGGCGCTGCTTGGCTTGGTCGAGCCTCAGGTAAGGGTCATCGGGACGCTTGTGCACAGTCTTGTTCGCGAAGAACTACGCCGTCGCGACTAGGCCATTGTGGTGACCAGGTTCGCTACCCGCCAGATCAGAGTTCATATCCGAGCCGACTAGCTAGCGGGTCTGGGGCCTCACCGTTCCGGCAGTTCCATCGCGGTTTGCGGGGACATGGCTGGGAGGCGGACGTAGCGTTCGGCCTTCTTGCGGCGAGGGATGGCGGGGAACAGTTCCTTGCGGGCCTGCACCACCAGGGCACCGGCGAGCGTCGGACCGAAGATGCGGCCGCCGCGTTCGAACAGGCGGGTGGATTTGAGCGCCAGGGCATTCTGGCTGGGCAGCAGGTAGAGCGCGTCCTTCCACTGCTCGGGCACGAAGCTGTGGTTGCGCAGCAGGCGTTCGAGCTGGCCGCGGGAATAGGGGTGGCCGTCGCCGAACGGAGTGTTGTCGGCAGCGCTCCACATGCCGCGGCGCTTGGGCACGACGATGATCAGCCGGGCGTTCGGGGCGGAGATGCGCCAGAGTTCGCGCATCAGCTCCTCCGCATCAGCGATGTGCTCCAGCGCATGGACGGCGATGATGAGGTCGACCGCCGAGTCGGTCAGCGGCATTTCGAGCGGATCGCAGAGGACCGTGTGCGACGGCCCCTCGCGCGGCCAGGCCGATGCGCCCTGCCGGGCCGGCATGAAGGCGAGGACGCGCTCGGCCTCGGCCAGGGTGAACCGCATGTACGGCGTGGCGAAGCCAAGGCCGAGGACGCGCTGGCCGCGGACGCTGCCGGCGAAGCGGGTGATCTCCTTGCGCAGCAGCGCGCGGGTGATGTTGCCCAGCGGCGAGCGGTAGAATTCGATGAGGCGCGCGACGTCGGGGGTCATTTCAATGCCGTTGAACGTTCACTAAAGTCTGCCCGCTCCGGCCGGGCTTGTCACGCCGGGTGGAGCCTGGCGTTGTCGCGCTTTCAAACCGGAAGACGTCTGCGACCTGTCCTGAAAACGCTCCCCTGGAGAAAGCCTTGTCCATCCTCATCGACATCTTCCCCGCCCGCTCCGACAATTACGGTTATCTGGTGCACGATACCGCCACCGGCAAGACTGCCGCCATCGATGCGCCCGACGCCAAGGCGATCAAGGAGGCTGCGGCCCGCCGCGGCTGGACGCTGAGCGAGGTGTTCATTACCCACCACCACACCGACCACGTCGAGGGCATTCCGGTGCTGAAGCGCGACCTGGGGGTCACGGTGACGGGGCCCGAGGGCGAGCAGAGCAAGATCCTCGGGCTCGACGTGCTGGTGAAGGCCGGCGACACGGTGAAGCTGGGCGAGAGCGCATTCCAGGTGATGGAGACGCCGGGGCACACGCTGGGGCACATCGTCTACTTCGAGACGGCGGGGCGGCACCTGTTTTCGGCGGACGCGCTGTTCTCGCTCGGCGTCGGCCGGATGTTCGAGGGCCAGCCGGGGCCGATGTGGGCCGGGCTCGAGCAGCTCAAGGCGCTGCCGGACGATACGCTGATCTATTGCGGGCACGAATACACCGAGGCAAACGCGGCGTTCGCGCTGGCGATGGACCCGAAAAACGCGGCGCTCAACATTCGAGCGGCCGAGGTGAAGCGCATGCGGGCCGACGGGCGCTACACGATTCCGGTCAGCCTCGGGATGGAAAAGGCGACCAACCCGTTCCTGCGTTCCGACCAGCCGGTGCTGGCCAAGGCAGTGGGGCTGGCGCCCGGGGCGGACCCGGTCGACGTGTTCGCGAAACTTCGCAAGGCCAAGGATGAGTTCAAGGGATGAGCCGACGCCAAGGCTGACTTTCAAGCCGGTCACCGAGGCGACAAGGGAGGACTTCCTGACGGTGTTCGGCAAGGGCGGGCCGAACTACTGCTGGTGCGTGCCCTATCGCGTGACGGCCGACGAGAAGAAGGCGGCGCCGCGCGGGTCAGATCGCCAGGCGCTGATGCTGGGTCGAATCGCCGAGAGGGTGACGGTAGGACTGGTTGGCTACCTCGAGGGCGAACCGGTGGCATGGGTTTCGGTGGCGCCGCGCAGCACCTTCAACGCTTCGCTCGGACCAGAGGCCGAGGCGGGCCAGACGGTGTGGGCGCTCACCTGCATGTTCATCCGTCGCACGCATCGCGGGCAGGGGTTCGGCCATCAACTGATCGATGCCGCTATCAAACAGGCGAAGGGGCACAAGGCAGATGTGCTGGAGGCCTATCCAGTCGATCCGGACTCGCCGAGCTACCGGCACATGGGCTTTGTGCCCGCCTTCGAGGCTGCGGGGTTCAAGCCGGGCGGGATGATCGGCAGTCGGCGGCACCTGATGCGGTTAACCATGTGAGCAGCCAGTCGGGGATTCGTTAACGAAAGGTTGCAACCCGGCACGGCCATTGCAACGTTGTCCCTCAGATACGGGAAAGCCTGTCCCAAAACGAAACAGGCGTCCCGCTTCCGAACAGGGAAGACGCGTAGATGGACAGGAATGGCACGGGATGGCCGGTCCGGATGGAGCGGCGGAAGCAGGAGCGCATCAAGCTGCTGCGTGGAGCACCGAGCGCTGACTTCGTCAGCCAGCTGATCGCGGAGCGCGACCAGCTGCCGGCGAAGGGTGAGTCGGTCGGCACAGCTGTCGGCGCCTATGCCGCCGGCAGCAGGATCGCGGTGCGGCGGATGCCGGCGGGTTATCGCAAGACGATGATCGTCTGAGGCGCCGAGGCGCCTCAGGTCAATTTTGGATCAGCGCCGAGGCGCCTCAGTTCATCGAGACGTCGCGGCCGGCGCCGGTGATCGAGACGGTGAAGCCGGCCACCACATCGACGATCGCCATCATCATCAGGATGAAGAACACCGAACTCGCGGCAGCGCCGACGAGCAGGAACTCGATCAGGAAGATGATGAAGACGACGGTGGAGAGCATGTGCTCGACCACGGACGAGCGACCGGTATTGGTCGATTTCAGCACCTCGAAGAACAGGCAGATCAGCCCGACGACCAGCATCAGGTCGCCGGCGGTGAGCGACCACATCACGCCCGACACCATCGGGATGGTCAGCAGCTCGTTCGACCAGCCCGCCGGGCTGCCGCCCATGAACAGGAAGGCGAAGAAGTTGTAGGCGATCAGCGGGATCAGCAGCAGCGGCGGAATGAAGACGCCGCCGCGCGACGAACGCCGCTCCGGCGGAAGGAAGACGGTGCTCTCGGACATCGGCTGGCTCCTCGATTGGATTGGTCGGACAATGCCAAAGCCGCAGCCGCGCCGCTAGAGCGCTTCGGGCGAAAGTTGCGGAGTTTTCTGACGCGGCGGCCGATCAGCGGGACGTGGCGCTGCGTCGCCATGCCATGACCGCCGCAACCAGCAGCATCGCCACGATGGCGGCCGAGATCAGCGCGTTGTAGCCGGCGAGCGTGATGCCGAAGAGCTCGAACTGGATGGCGTCGCAGGGGACGACGCGGGTGGCGTTGATGTTGGCGAGGTCGGAGAAACTGATCTCGCCGCCGACGCCGGTGCAGGCGGTGGGACCGGCCCAGAGCTTCATTTCGACGCCGGCGTGGTAGGTCGCGAGGTAGAGGCCCCAGGCAAAGACGCCGGCTCCGATCAGCAGACCGAGCAGCCGGGCGGGGTTGGGCAGGCGGTTCCAGAGGATCAGCAGCAGGGCGAGCAGCGGCAGGCCCCAGTAGTAAGGCAGGCGTTGCTCGAGGCAGAGTTCGCAGGGGACGAGGCCGCCGAGCAGCTGCGAGCCCCAGGCGCCGAGGATGGTGGCGAGGCCGAGGACGAAGGCGACAGACACCAGCAGGCGCCCGCGATCGGTGAGCAATCCAGCGCGGGTCAGGTGGGTATCATGGGTGGCGCTGGTCAAGGCTCTGCTCTCCGGGTCGACAAGGGCGCCATATTCTCGGGGCGAGGTGGCAAGTCAACGGCGGTGTCACTCACGAGCCCGTGCTCATTCGCCCGGTCCGGAGATACCGAGCTGCGCCATGACGGCGCGGGCATTGTGGGGGGCGTTGTCCTTGTCGGTGGAGACGAAGAAGGCGTGGACGTCGCGGGGCGGCGGGTTCGCCTCGGGGGCGGTGACGTATTTGCCGTCGGGAACCGGTTGTCCCTCGGACCAGGCACGGAGCCACGCGCCGCAGATCGCCCGCTCGTCGGCCGTGTAGGCCTCGGCGCCGGGAGCGCCCTGCAGGCGGGCGTATGTGAAGTCGGCAGTCTGGTCGGTATAGGGCCAATCGGCGGTATCGGCGACGACGAGGGCGACGTTGTGGGCGCGCAACTGCTCGATGAACTGCGGCGTCGCAAAGCTTTCGTGGCGGACCTCGATGGCGTGGCGGACGGAGGTCACCCCGGTGGCGTCGAGGTATGGCTCGACCTTCAGGCCATCGGACTTGCCGGCGAGGTCGAGCAGGGCTTCCGGCGTGTGGGGGAGCAGCGTGAGGAACGCCTCCATGCGCTCGGCGTCGTATCTCGCGTTGCCGGGGAGCTGCCAGCAGAAGGGGCCGAGCTTCGACCCCAGCGCCAGCACGCCCGAGGCGAAGAAGTTGGCGAGCGGGATTTCGACATCCTTCAGCCGCTTGATGTGGGTGACGAACTGGTGGCCCTTCACCGAGAAGGCGAAGTTGTCGGGGGTGGCGGCGGCCCAGTTCTGGAAGCTCGAGGCCTTCTGGTGCGAATAGAAGGTGGCGTTGATCTCGATATTGCCGAGGCGCGCCGCGGACCAGCTCAACTCGTCCTTCTGCTTCAGGCCCTTGGGATAGAAGTTGTCGCGCCAGGGCTCGTAGACCCAGCCCGCGGTGCCCAGCCGTATTGTCCCCGCCATCGTGCGCTCCTTGCGTCCGGCCGCAATCTGGCCCGTGTCCGGCGGCGGGGCAAGCAGGCACTGTTTCTGCCTTGCAGCCAACACAGAGGCAGCTATAAAGACGGCCGTGCCGCGGGCGTGGCGGAATTGGTAGACGCAGCGGACTCAAAATCCGCCGTCCGAAAGGATTTGTCGGTTCGAGTCCGACCGCCCGCACCACCACAAGCCTCCCATCCTTCCCGCAGTCCGGCTATAGAACCCTTCGACACGAGGGGAACCGAGCCGAAATGACTGCACATCTTTCCGTCGCCGACCGCGGGCAGGCGACGATCACCGACATCAAGGCCATGCGGCTCGACAGCGGCTTCTGCCTCGTCCGCGTCGACACCGATGCGGGCATTTCCGGCTATGGCGAATGCGGCGACCTCGATGGCGACCTTGTGCGCGCCTCGATCCTGACGCATGGCAAGGGCGGGGCGCGGCTGCCGCACCTGCAACTGGTGGGCAAGGACCCGCTCGATATCGGAGTGCACCACCACAACATGTTCTACGCCTATCGCCAGCGGCCGGCGCATATCATGGTGTGCTCGGGGCTCGACATGGCGCTGTGGGACCTCGCGGGCAAGCTGCTCGGCCAGCCGGTGCACAAGCTGCTGGGTGGAGCGATGCGGACCGAGCTCGAACTCTATTCACACTGCCCGCATTTCGACCTGACCGACGCCGGCGCCTGGGCCGAGGCGGCAGCGGACCTCAAGGCCGATCCGCACGGGTTCAGGACCTTCAAGGTCGATATCCACGATGCCATCGGTGTCGAGATGCAGGAGTATACGCCGAGCCTGTCGCCCGGCGACATCCGCAGGATCCGCCGCTCGTACGAGCTGGCGCGCGAGCACCTGGGCGACGAGATCGACATCATCGTCCACTGCCACAACGAGCTCGACACGCCGAGCGCCATCGCGGTGGCCGAGGCGGTGGAAGGGATCAAGCCGATCTACTACGAGGACCCGCTACAGCCGGGCTTTTCGGAGAACTGGCTGGCGCTGCGCAAGGCGACCAACATCCCGATCATGACGGGCGAGAATATCGAGCTGCCCGAAGGGGCGCTGCCGTTCCTGCAGCACCAGGCGGTGGATTGCCTGCAGCCCGACATCATCTCGTCGGGCGGCATTACCGGCACCAAGAAGATCGCCGACCTCGCGGCGCTCTACCGCACGCCGATTACATTGCACAATGTCAGTGGCCTGTTGATGAACGCGGCGAGCCAGCAGCTGGCGGCCTCGGTATTCAACTGCCCGCGCATCGAATGCACGCGCCGCGCCGACCGGCTCGAATGGGCGGTGCCCAACCCGCTGCTGGTCAAGAACGGCAAGATGCAGGTGTCGAATGCGCCGGGGCTGGGGGTTGAGCTGGACCCTGCGTTCCTTGAGGCGCACCGCTACAAGGGCGAGACGGGCTGGGCATAGCCGAGCCTGCGGCTAGCAGGTATCCGAGGCTTCGACTGCGTTACGGATACATTCGGTCATCCGGGCGTAGTCGCCGCTGTGCGAGGCCTGTGACGCCTCCATCCAGCGATTCCCGTCAATCCGGCGCAGCGCGAATGGGTGACCGGCGCGAACCGCGAGTTGCTCGAGGTAGAGCAACTGCGTGCGCCCGTTGCCTTCGCGGAACGGATGGACGTAGTTCACATCGCCGATGATCGCGCCCGCCTCGCGGGCGAAATCCTCCCGGCTCAGGCCCTGCAGGAAGTGATGCTCGACCAGACGACGGTGCACGTCGGCCATCCCGGCTCCGATGAAGCGATGGAACTGGAACTGACTCCCGCCCTTGGCAATCTCCACGGTGCGAAGCTCACCGGCCCAGCCATAGACGTCCTGGAACAGGTGGCGATGGGTGGCACGCAGGTGCCTCAGATGGAAATGCCCGTCGGCGCGCCTTCGGCGATGCGCTGTGCAACCAACTCTCGCTCGTGGAAATCCAGGACGGCTGCATCTCTCAAGCCGAGCCTGTTTCGCAGCACCGTGAAGTCGGGAGGATAGCAATACTCGGTATCGCTCATTCCGCCGCGTGGGTCATGGCGGCCTCTTTCGCCCGCCGGAGAATATAGGCACGGCGCCTATCGTGCGACCATCGTTCACGTTCGAACATCTCGAACATCGCAGTCTGCTCGCCAGTCAGCGGACTGTCTTCGATGGCCTGCAGATGCTCGGCGACGAGGCGGCGCTCCCGCGCTTCGGCAACCTCGTCGTCGGTCAGCATTTCTTCAGCCTTCGCCATCGGGACAGCATAGCCGTTTTCGGGGTGAATTGCCAGAATCGCCCACAGGGGCGGTTCGATCTTGCCCCCATGCCGGCTTGCTCCTAAACCGGTTGCGACAAACTCCGCAGGTGCTGCCTTGGACTATGCATATGCCTTTCACCCCGGCGAACTCGACCGGGCTGCTTCGCTGCGCGCTGGCGATACGGCCAAGCAGGATCCGCGGGCGCGGACGCTGGTGTTCTGGAAGGGCAAGCTGCTGGCTGATGCCGAGGGCAGGCCGCATCCGGTGGTGCTCGAGCATCCGGCGCTGTCGGACAGCCGCGAGGCGCCGATCTTTGTGGGGCTGACGCCGGACGGGCCGATCTTTGCCGCCGACATCTCGCTGTGGACGCCGATCGAGGACGCGACGACCATCGGGCAGTTCGTGGACCAGTCGCAGCAGGTGCATCCGGGTCTGCCGGGGGCGAAGTTCGCCGAAATCCGCGGGCTGATGCCGTCGCTGTCGCGGCTCGACGGCGAGATCTTGGCGACGGGCAAGGCGCTGCTGCAGTGGCACTCGGCGCACCGGTTCTGCGCCAATTGCGGCACCCCGAGCGCCGTGGAAAGCAGCGGCTGGGTGCGGAAGTGTCCGCAATGCGGCACGCAGCATTTTCCGCGCACCGATCCGGTGGTGATCATGGTGATCGTGCACGGCGATCGGCTGCTGCTGGGGCGCAACCCGGTGTGGCCGGAGCGGATGTATTCGCTGCTGGCGGGGTTTGTCGAGCCGGGCGAATCGATCGAGGCGGCGGTGCGGCGTGAGGTGCTCGAGGAGAGCGCCATCACGGTGGGGCCGGTGCGCTACGTCACGGCGCAGCCCTGGCCGTTCCCGATGTCGCTGATGTTCGGCTGCTATGGCGAAGCGACGAGCGACGCCATCACCATCGATCCGGTGGAACTCGAGGACGCGCGCTGGGTCAGCCGGGACGAGGTGAAGCAGATTCTTGCGGGCACGCACGCCGCGATCAACAAGCCGCGGCCGGGGGCGATCGCGGGGGCGCTGATCGAGGCCTGGGCCAATGATCGGCTGCTCGACCCCGACTACTGGGGGAACTGAGATGGCCTACAGTTCCGGCCGCAGCTACCTCGCCATTCCGGGGCCCTCGGTGGTGCCCGATCGCGTGCTCAACGCCATGCACCGCGCCTCGCCCAACATCTACGAGGGCGAGATCGTCGAGGCGACTTACGGCATCGTCGCCGACCTCAAGCGCGTGGCGATGACCAAGCACCACGTGGCCATCTACATCGCCAACGGGCATGGGGCGTGGGAAGCGGCCTTCACCAACATGTTCTCGCGCGGCGACAAGGCGCTGGTGGCGGCGACGGGCGTGTTCGGCCTCGGCTGGGCCGAGATGGCCCGGAAAATGGGCGTCGATGTCGAGGTGATGGATTTCGGCAAGTCGTCGCCGGTCGATCCGCAACGGATCGCCGGGGCGCTCGCGGCCGACAAGGCGCATGCGATCAAGGCCGTGCTGATGACGCAGGTCGATACCGCGTCGTCGGCGCTCAGCGACATTGCGGCCGTGCGGGCGGCGATCGACGCGGCGGGGCATCCGGCGCTGCTCGCTGTCGATGCGATCGCCTCGATCGGCTGCGATGCGCTGCGCATGGACGACTGGGGCATCGATGTGGTGGTGGGCGCGAGCCAGAAGGGGCTGATGCTGCCGCCGGGGCTCGCATTCGTCTGGTTCTCGGACAAGGCGCTGGAGGCGGGGCGCAACTCGGACCTCAGGACGCCGTACTGGGACTGGCAGTTGCGCGGTCTCGGCGAGCATTTCTACCACTTCTTCGGTGGCACGGCGCCGACGGCGCACCTTTTCGGGCTGCGCGAGTCGCTGACGATGATGCTCGACGAGGAGGGGATCGAGGCCGTGTGGGCGCGGCACGACCGGCTGGCGCGGTCGGTGTGGGCGGCGTTCGATGCTTGGGGCGCTGGCAGCAATGCCATTGCCATGAACATGGCGGATGCCCGGCATCGCGGCCGCTCGGTGACGGCGGCGCGGATCGGCAATGGCGGCGCGGGGGCGCTGCGCAAGTGGCTCGAGACCGAGGCTGGCGTGACGCTCGGCATCGGGCTCGGCATGGCCATGCCGGGCGAGCCGGGCTACGACGATTACCTGCGCGTCGCCCATATGGGCCACGTCAATGCCCACATGGTGCTGGGCGCGCTGGCGACGATGGAGGCGGGGCTCACGGCGCTGGGCATTCCGCACGGTGGCGGCGCCATCGAGGCGGCGGCGGCGGCTTTTGCAGGAGCGAAGAAATGACGGGCAAGCCCTACGTGATCGACGAGATGATCTCGGCCAAGGCCATCGCGGCGCGGGTCGAGGGGCTGGCGCGGGAGATCGCCGAGCACTACGCCGACACCGACAAGCTGGTGGTGGTGGGGCTGCTGCGCGGCAGCTTCATCTTCATCGCCGACCTGGTGCGGGAGCTGGACCTGCCGGTGGAGGTGGATTTCCTCGAGGTCTCGTCCTACGGCAACTCGACGGAGTCGAGCCGCGAGGTGCGCATTCTGAAGGACCTGCGCGGCGAGATCGAGGGGCGCGACGTGCTGGTGGTCGAGGATATCGTCGATACCGGCTACACGCTGCGGCATGTACTCGACATCCTCAACACGCGCCATCCGCGCCGCATCGAGGTGTGCGCGCTGCTCGACAAGCCCTCGCGCCGCGAGATCGAGGTGAAGGCGAAGTGGATCGGCTTCGAGATCGAGGACCGCTTCGTCGTCGGCTATGGCATCGACTACGCGCAGCGCAATCGCAACCTGCCGCATATCGGGGCCGTCCGCTTCACCTGACGACCACTAGTGCCTTTTGGTAACCGTGACTATATTGAAGGCAATACGGTTCACTGAAAGGCGTCTCCAATGGCTCTTGGTTCTCCCGAGAAGGTCGAGACCTGCAATGCGATGGGGGATATCCTCAATCGCATCGGCGACAAGTGGAGCGTGATGATTGTCGGGTACCTGACCCGCAAGACCATGCGGTTCAACGAGTTGCGCAATGCCATCGGCGGCATTTCGCAGCGCATGCTGACGCTGACGCTGCGCAACCTTGAGCGCGACGGGCTAGTGACGCGCACGGTCTATCCCGAGATTCCGCCTCGGGTGGAGTATCAGCTCACCGACCTCGGCCGCACCCTGACCGAGCCGCTCGATGCGCTCTGGAACTGGGCCAGCGCGCATCAGCACGACGTCGGGATCGCGCGGCGCGAGTATGACGCGATCCATACCGACAGCGCCGACCAGCATCCGCCCGAGCGCCGCTATGCGGGCGCGACGCGGTGACGGCAACGCGGACCAGCCTCGCGGCTGATCTGCGCGCCATCGGGCTTGAACCCGGCGATGCCGTGCTGGTGCATGCGGCGCTGCGGCAGGTCGGCCGCGTGATCGGCGGGCCGGACACCATTCTCTCTGCGATGCTGGACGTGGTCGGGGCCGAGGGCACCGTGCTCGGCTATACCGACTGGCAGATTGATGATTTCGGGCGCGATTACCTGGAATTCCGCGAGGATGTCCCCGCCTTCGACCCGGAGCGCTCGCGCGCAACCCGCGACAACGGGTTCTGGCCCGAAATGCTGCGGACGACACCCGGGGCGCTGCGCAGCGGCAACCCCGGTGCCTCGATGGCAGCGATAGGGGGCAGGGCGGCGTGGTTCGTCGCCGACCATGCGCTCGACTACGGGTACGGCCCGCTATCGCCGCTCGGCAAGCTGGTCGAGGCGAAGGGCACGGTGCTGATGCTGGGGGCGACGCTCGACCAAATGACGCTGCTGCATCACGCCGAGCACCTCGCGAACTTCCCCAACAAGCGGATCGTGCGCTACGAGGCGCCGCTGCTGGTGGATGGCGTGCCGACCTGGCGCTGGTTCGAGGAGTTCGACACGTCGAGCTCGCCGGACGGGATGGCGGAGGACTATTTCGCGACCATCGTCGAGGCGTTCCTCGCGACGGGTGAGGGGCGGCGCGGGGTGGTTGGGGAGGCCGGGTCGGTGCTGGTGCCGGCGGGGGAGGTGGTGGACTTCGCTATCGCGTGGATGGAAGAGCACATTCGCTAGGCTGGTTGCCGCCCGTTGGCTCGGCGTCGGGTGTGAGTCACGGGCGCTGCAGTTGAGCTAGGCCCTGTTGACATAAGTCGGCATCCATAGCTTTGCGGCGGCGAGTGCCAGGAAGCCAAGGAATGAGACGGCGGTCTTGTCGTATCGGGTTGCTATGCGGCGGAACTGCTTGAGCCGGTTGAAC
>Ga0247838_1001480_pt1 | contig 33234 bp, 25 predicted proteins | sample LaCruzMarch2015__5_FD_189097 | JGI IMG/M metagenome (GOLD analysis project Ga0247838, IMG submission 189097) | Freshwater microbial communities from meromictic Lake La Cruz, Castile-La Mancha, Spain - LaCruzMarch2015_15m | ecosystem: Environmental > Aquatic > Freshwater > Lake | place: Spain... | reverse complement strand
ATCTGAGTTCACAGCCGCCACCCATCGGCACCGACCACCCCGATCTCGCCCGACTCGGACCCGTGTTCGCCAGGGCATTGGCCAAAGATCCGTCCGACCGTTTCGGCCAGTGCGGGGATTTCGCGACAGCGATGCGGGATGCTCTGGACTCGGCGGCTCTGGGTTCAACGGCTGTGGGTTCGGCGGCCCGACATCGCAAGCCCGAGGCCGCTCCCGGTGGGAAGCGTTGGATCGCTGCGGCACTGGCTGCGCTCGTCGTCGTCTCGGCCCTCGGCGTCGCTCTCGCGATGTTCTCCGCGGGCCGCGACACCGGCACAGCCTCGATCCCGACGACGCCCCCGCCGCCGGCGGTGTCGGCCCGGATGGACCTGCCCGTGGTGGTCGTCGGCGCGGACTGCGCGGTGCTCGGTGCGGCGGCAGTCGACAACAACGGCGCTCCCGCCTACTGCGCCCGGGTGGACTCCCAGAGCAGTGAGACCGTGTGGTCACCCCAGCCGGAACGGCTACGCACGGCCGGATCCCGACCACCGACCGCACCCTGACTTGGGTATCGGCGTTCTCAATCTGATCCGGTGATCCGAATCTGATCCGGCGTTCGAGGCCGCGCCGATACCATCGGCTCACTCGGGCCGCTTCGGTCCGGGGCGCTTCGTGAAGGGTGGGCAATCAGTGTCGTCGAATACAGCTGCTGAGATCGTCGACAAATTGGGCGGGTCGGCGAATATCGAGAGTCTCACGCACTGCGCCACCCGGTTGCGGTTCACCCTGCACGATGCCTCCGGGGTCCAGCAGTCCGATCTGGAGGCTGTGCCCGGCGTCATGGGAGCCGTCCCGCAGGCCGGTGACCGCTATCAGGTCGTGATCGGCGGTGGCGTGCAGACGGTCTACAACGAGATCAAGGCCTTGCCCGGCATGGGCGGCGGAGTCGCCGTCGATGATGCCGCCGCGGTCAAAGCCGCGGCCCGGGCCAAGGGTCCGCGCGGCAAGTTCGCCTGGCTCGACTCCTTCTTCGAGTTCCTCTCCGACTCTTTCCGTCCGATCCTCGGCGCGCTGCTCGGTGCATCGCTGTTCATCACCTTCATGGCGCTGATGAGCACGCTCAACGTCATCCCCAACTGGGCCGACCCGCGCGAGGCCAGCCAACTGTCGCCGACCTGGCAGTTCATCAACCTGTGCTGGCAGGGCGTTTTCGTCTTCCTGCCGCTGATGGTCGCCTATAACGCCGCCAAGAAATTGGGCGCTGATCCGTGGGTCGGGTTCGCCATCATGGCCGTGGTCATGCTGCCGGGTTTCGCCGCGTTGAAGGACTTCACCGAGCCCACGACCGTGTTCGGCTCCCAGGTCGACGTCGTGCAGGTCTTCGGATTGCCGCTGACGATCTTCAACTACAGCTCGCAGGTCTTCCCGCCGCTGCTGATGGCCGCTGTACTTGGGCTGTTGTACAAATTCCTGAAGCGGGTCATTCCGGAGAACGTCCAGCTGATCTTCGTGCCGTTTCTGTCGATGCTGGTCATGATTCCGCTGACCGCGTTCCTGATCGGTCCGATCGGCGTCTATACCGGTGCGGCGCTCGGCGGATTTTTGAAGTCCGTCAACGATTTCTCCCCGTTGATCTTCGCGATCCTCATCCCGTTGGCATACCCGTTCATGGTGCCTCTGGGTCTGCACTGGCCGATCAACGCGATCATGCTCATCAACATCCAGACCCTGGGCTATGACTTCATCCAGGGCCCGATGGGTGCGTGGAACTTCGCCTGCTTCGGTGCCACTGCCGGTGTGCTGTTCCTGGCCTGGCGGGAACGGGACAAGCAGATGCGCCAGACCGCAATGGGTGGCTTGGCGGCCGGTCTGCTCGGCGGTATATCGGAGCCGTCGCTGTACGGAATCCACCTGCGGTTCAAGCGAATCTATCCACGGTTGCTGGCCGGCTGTCTGGTCGGCGGCGTGATCATCGGTCTCGGCGGCGGCGTCACGACGAAGGCGTTCGTCTTCACCTCGCTGCTGACCATCCCGGCGTTCAGCAATATGGGCCTGTATGCGGTGGCGATCACCGCGGCGTTCCTCACCTCCATGATCCTGGTGATCCTTTCCGGCTACCGCACGCCTGAGCAGGCCGCCGCGGCCGCCGCGGCTGGAGTGTCAGTCGCCGACCTTGAGGGCCCGATGTCGGAGGCCAGCCCGGATACCCTCGTCGCCGCCGCCGCGACCAAGGCAGCCGGCGATGTCGGCGTCACCACCGAGATTCTCTCGCCGCTGGAAGGAACCATCATCGCGCTGAGTGACGTTCCCGATCCGGTGTTCGGCAAGGGAATCCTGGGTCCGGGAATCGCGGTGATTCCGTCCGGAAACACCGCGTATGCGCCCGGCGCGGGCGTGGTGGTCGCCGCGCAGCCGACCGGCCACGCCTTCGGCCTGCTGTTGGACAGCGGTGTCGAGGTGCTGATCCATATCGGTATCGACACCGTCAAACTCAAGGGCGAAGGATTCGACGTGCACGTCGCCAAGGGCGATCGGGTCTCCGCTGGAACCCCGCTCGTCACCTTCGACCGCAAGGTCATCGAAGCTGCCGGTTATCCACTGACTACCCCGATCATCATCTTGAATTCAAAGAAATTTGGATCGGTAGAGCAAACCGCTGACGGCGAAACGACTATCGGCGCACCGATTCTCGCGGTGACGCCGGCGGCCGTCTCCGCGGAGGTGGGGCTGTAATTTCTGCGCCGAGCGTTACTCCAGCGCGCCGCTCGATGCCCGCTGTCGCTCTGGAGTAACGGTCGGCGGGTTCGGGCTAGGCCTTGATGCGGATCCGACCGGGCGACCACAGCCCGCTGCGGGTCGCGGTTCCCAGTTCGATCTGCGCCGGCTCGGCATCGAGGATGGTGTCGAACCTGCGCAGCGATCCCCAGTCGCGGCCCCAGTCCTCGGACAGATAAGTCGCCATGACGTGGGCCCGCAGCATCACGTCGCTGATTCCGAGGAGGCCACCGTTGCGGCCGTCCTCCCAGGTGTCGGTGTCCTGCTTCTTGGCGGTGTAGTCCGGTGTGATCCGGAACTTCGGCACCTGGGTGACACCGTTGGAGTGCAACATCGGCTGCTGGCATGGGAAGGCCAGGCCCACCGCCCAGTCCATCAGCACGGGCTGGGTGGATCCGACGTAGTCCTGCACGGAGAGCAGCCGGGGCACGCGCGGCGGGGTGACCGCGATCCAGTCGCCCAGGGACAGTGACCGATCCTCGGCCACGATCCGCACCGCAGTCGCATCGGCGGGGATTGCCGATCGCGGGTAACGCAGATTTCGCCAGGATGGGGCCGGGCCCAGGTCGTAGGGTTGCACCCGGCCGGCCGGAACCAGATCGCCGCCAGGGCCGGGTCTGGCGTACTCCAACTCGATGGTCTGGCCGTCGGTCTTTCCCTTGAGCACGCTGTTACCGCCGATGGTGCCGGCGGCGGTCACCACCACCAGAGGCTGATCGGCCGCGGCGGGCAGGAGATACCAGGCCGACGTCAGCAGGCTCTCCTTCTGGGCCGTGCCAACGTAGCTGCCGGCCACCGGTACGCGATCCGGATCTAATCCGTACGGAAGCGGAATTTTCGAGCCGTTGATCCCGGCTTTGTCGAGTTTGACCGGCGCTTCCCAGTCGTAATCGATGCCGGGTGTCGGGTTAAGAACCCGAATTGCCTCGGCCACAATATGTTCCGGCACACCGTTGGGGGTGAACCCGACCGGGTTGGTGCCGCCGAGCGGGCCAAGCGGTCCGTAGTCGCCGGACAGTGGGGTCATGAATCCGACATTGGTGTCGGGTTCGACGAGCACATCGTCGGCGAGCCCGCACCCCCCGGACAACGACCGGATATTGGCCAGTGCGTTGGAGTAGGTCGGATACTGGCGCACCACGCCCGCCGTCATGGATGCGATGAACACCAGCACCATGAATCCAGCCGCCACCGGTATCGGCGCGGCCGTGAGCACCCGGACGACGCGGCCCTCGCCGTGCTCCCGGGAGGCGAAGTGCAGCCAGCCGGTGTAAAGCGCGGAGATCAAGAAAAGCGCGAAGAAGATCAGGCTGACGCTGATGCCGCCGATGCGGGGCATCTCGTTGTTGAACGGCACGCCGTAACTCGACACGTACCACCAACCGTTAGTGGTGGCGAAGCACAGAGCGAGCAGGAACAGCACCGCCGTCACGACGGTCATCCGGTTGCGCGACCAACGCAGGACACTGCGCGACACCAGCACCGTCGCCAGGGCGGCCATCGCCGCACCGACGGCGGCGAACAGCCCGAAGTGATGGACCCACTTCGTCGGCGTGAACATCAGGGTGAACATCGTCGCGAAGATGACGCCCATCAGACGCCAGGCCGGACCGCGTGCCACACCGGCAACCTTCTTGCGGCGCAACATGATGAACATGGAAACGAACAGCGAGAGCGCGGTGATGAGGAAACCGAAACGTCGCGAAAGTGAGCCGTCGACCGTCGGCAGGATCAGGTAGTAGTAGCGCAGGTTCTCGGTGTACCAGGCCTGGCTCGGACCGATGTCGGTGCGAATGCGGGTCGCCTCGAGCACGGTGGCGAGTGTCTGATCGGCGAAGACCACCGTGAGCACAATCGTGCCGACGGCGAGCAACGGGGCCACCAGTGGCCAGGTGCCCACCACCGCGCGACGGCGCGCGAGGATCCGCAGGATGGGCCGGCCGCCGGCGATCAGTGCCGCCACAGCGATCAACCCAGTCGGCTGGATGCCCAGGGTGAACGCAGCAGTAAGGATGGCCAGCGCGGCCGGTGTGAGCCGACCGGAGCTGATCGCCCGTTCGATCAACACATAGGTGATCAACGCCCCGGTGGCGATCTGACCCTCGGGCCGAAGGCCGTTGTTGAACGGCATCCACGCGGCCAGCAAGACCAGGCCGGCCGCCCACAGTGCCGGTCTGCTGCCGACAACGGCAGGACCCAATCGGGGCAGGACTTCGCGGGACAGCAGCAGCCAGCACACCAGCGCGCACACCAGATCGGGCAGTCGGATCCAGATGCTCGCATCGCTGACATGCGTCATCCACGCCAGCACGTTGTAATACCAGCCAAACGGGTCTTCGGGGCTGCCGAACCACCGGAAGTAGTTGGACATGTATCCGGCATTGTCGGCGACCCGTGCCATCCCGAGGATGTAGCCGTCGTCAGATGAGTTGGCACCCAACACATGCCAGACCAGGAAGCTGGTCACCACCGTCACATCGACGGAGGTGAACGTGCGCCAGCGTTCGGGGACCAGAGAGCGCATGCGGCGACCGTCGAGTCGGTCGAGCCGCCACAGAGCCGCAAGCGCGATCGCGGTGGCGGCCATGGCCAGCAACATCGCCGCGAGTTTGATCGCCGTCGGCCCACTGGAGAACCGGGTGTCAATGGTGGCCGTGACACTCAAGCCGGGTGGCGCGGGCCCGGTCAGATCGGTAAAGACGCCGACGATCGCGGGCCGCAGGTTGGGGTCTTTAAACCCGCTGCGCAAATCCCGGTAGCCGGTCTGGGCCGAGTCATCATCCTGTTCCTGATCCGTGGTGCTCGGTGGCAGGCCCACAAACATGGCGTAGGTGCCTGCTTCTGATGACGTGATCTCGATGCGCTGACAATTCGGCGAGTCGACCTCGCTGCGCGGCACACTGGCGACGACGACGTTGCGATCGGTGATGTCCACCCGCTTGGCGGTGAGGGTGACGAACAACGAATTCAATGCCGCATCTTTGCCTTCCGGCGGTGCCAGGCCGAGCACCAGACCGCCCTTCGCCGGCATCCCTCGGATCACCTCGCACGGCACCGTGACATCGAGTGATACCGGCGCCTGTGAGATCAGCGGTGCGCTGACGTTGTTGAGTTTCCCGTCCTGCGGCCAGTTCAGTGTCGCGGTGGTCTGCACCACCGGCAGTAGCGGTGTAAGGACTGACAGCACAAAACCCAGCAGACCGGCGATCGTGGCCACCCACCGGGTGATCTTCACGTCGTCGGCCGCGTCGTGGTCACTGGGTCGGAGAGTCCGCGTCATATCTCGATTCATGGGAGCGCCCTGATCGGTCCGTTGCGGCTCCAGCCGAGTACTCGCTTGGAACCCTCGTCGATCACCGCGTCGGGTGATTGCGCCGCAGGCACCACCCGGACGTAGCGTTCGATCGCCCCCCAATCGCGGTACCAGTCGTCACGCAGGTAGGTCGGCACCGTCGCCGTGGTGAGCAGGGCCTGAATGAACAGGAACGGCCCGCCCGCCCGCGCTGATTGCCACATGTTCGACGACACCACCACCTGCTTGAGGTTGGGCAGGATCCGGTAACGCGGAAGTTCCGCCACCCCGAACCGCTCAGCGAACGGACGCTGACAGGGGAAGTTCGCGGCGGTGGCGATGTCCATCAGAACCGGCGTCTGGTCGCCGAGATATTCCTGCGCCGATTCCAGCGTCGGCACCCGCGGCGGGGTGAATCCGAACCACTGATCCGAACTCAGGTTCGGATCGTCGGCCACAATCCGGGCGACGTTCGCCTCCGGCGGTGCCCACGCTAGTGGGAAACGCAGATTGCGCCAGGCTTTCTGTTCGGTGGTGTCGATCGGCTGCACCTTGTCCAACGGCGCGAAGCTGCCGTCCGGGCGCCGAACTCCCCACTGAAGCTTCAGTGACTGCCCGTAGTGAAACTCGCCCTCGTCGTCGTAGTACCAGATCGCGCCGGCCGCGGCGACGGTCACCAGCGGTCGATTCGGCGAACGCGCCGGTAGTTCGTACCAGGCCGAGGTCACCTTGGCTGCGAGCGTGTTCTCCTTGTAGCTGCCCATCACCGGTGTGGTTTTGGGGTCAAGCCCGAACGGCAGGAACACCTTTGAGCCGTTGACACCGACGGGTCCGTAGCCACCTCCGGTGCCGCCGGAGAAAGCGATCCCGAAGCTCGGCTTGTCCGGCGAGCCGTCAGAGTTGACGGTCCCGGGGTTGGCGATGAACGGTGCGATCGGGTCCAGGTTCTCACTGATGCCGTTGGGAGTGAAGCCGATCGGCTTTTCGCCGCCCAGCGGTCCGTACCGTCCCCACTGCTGTCCGGGGGCTACCGGCAGCATCCCCGCGTTGGTGTCGGCCTCAACCAGGACGTCGTCGGCCATTGCGCAACTCGTGCCGGACAGGCCCGAACTCAGGGCCGCAAGGTTCGCTTTCCCGGTGGTGTAGGCCGGATAGCGCTGCGCGAACCCCTTGGTCATCGACCCGACCGACAGCACGACCACGACAATCGACAGGGCCAGCAGCGGAGTGGCGGCCAGCATCCGGTTGCGACGAGTGTTCTCGACTTCGGCGTGGACGGTGTAGTCCATCCGGAAGTGCAGCCATCCGGCGATCAGGGCCGCGATCAGGGTCAGTCCCAGCACCATTGACGTCACCGGCTGGTGGAACAGAACCGGCGCCCGGTCATACCAGGGCACCCCGTAGTTGCCGACATAGAACCAGCCGTTGATGCCGGCGCTCGCCCACGCCAAGACGAACAGCAGCGCGGTGATGTAGAGCGCAAGGTTGCGCCGGCTGTGCAGACCCACGCGGGCGAAGGTGAACGCGGTCACCGCGCCGAGTGCGGCCGTCAACCCCGCGAACGCGCCGAACTGAACCGCCCATTTGGTGGGGGTGAAGGTCAGCAGAAGCAAACCCAGTGCGGTGCTTCCGATCAGGCGCCACACTGGTCCGCGAGCCAGCCCGGGCAGCCGACCACGACGCAACAGGACCGTCAGCATGCTGAATAAACACAGCAGCATCACCAGCACGGCGAAGCGCCGTGTCAGTGAGCTCTCGACGTGCTCTTCGACAGTCAGGAAGTAGTAGCGCAGGAAGTCCTGATACCACGAGATCGTAGGGCCGACAACGTATTTGATGCGGGCGGATTCAGCAACGGTGGCCAGGGTCTGGTCGCGGAAGACGATGACGAAAATCACCGACGCCGCTGCGGCGAGCGCGGCCAGTGGTGCCAGCAAACCGTCGGCCCCCCGGTGTCGACCGATGATCCGGCTGATGGCTCGCGCCCCCACCAGAAGTGGGGCAAGCGCGATCAGGCCCTGCGGAGCGAGTGTCGCGCTGAACGCCGCGACAACGATCGCCACCGCGGTGGGAGCCAACCGCTGGGTCGCGATCGTGCGCTCCACCAGTGCCCAGACCGTCAACACGCCCAGAGCGATCAGCGGTTCGGGACGCAGACCGTTGTTGAACGGCAGCCAGGCGGCCAGGAAGACCATCCCGCCGGTGGCGACCGCGATCCGGTTTCGGGACAGGCCGCCAATCCCGGATCCAAGGCGCGGCAGGACCAGGTGGCTCAGGATCAGCCAGCTTGCGATCGCCGCCGCGGTGGCGGGGAGTCGCATCCACACCCCGGCCGTGCTGACCGAGGCCAACTGTGCCAGCACCGACTGGTACCAGTCGAACGGCGCTTCGGTGGCTCCGAAGTAGCGGTAGTAGTTGGCCATATAGCCGGCCTCGCCGGAGATTCGGGCGATGGTCAGGTTGTAGCCGTCGTCGGAGGAGATCGCCCCGATGAGGTGCCACAGCACCAGGGTGCCGATCACGGCGGTGTCGATCAGCCAGTGCCGAAGCGGGCGACGACGACGCCTGTCCACTGTCCGTCGGCCGTGGCGGTCCAGGATCGCCAGTGCCAAGATCGAGGCGATGACGCCGGCCAGTCCCGCCGCCATCACCGCGATCTTGAGCGCAGTCGGGGTGGTGATGAAGCGCGTGTCGACATCGATGCGGGCTGAAAGCCCGGGCTGGGCCGGCACCTTCAATTCCGTGAAGATCCCGGTCACCTGAGGCTTCTTGTCGGGCGTGAGGGTGCCGGTCGCGCCCGGGATGCCGACGAAGTCCGCGCCCACTCCACCGGGGCCGGCCCACGCCCGAAGCACACTGCAGGATCCGGCGGCGACCGCCGACCGTGACGCCACCGCGGCTACTTTGTCGCGAAATGCCACGAAGACCGAGTCGGTGTTGGCCCGTACGAACAGGCCGTTGCGCGCCGCGTCGATGCCATCGGCGGGATTCGTGGCGAACACCAGCCCGCCGGCCGCCGGGAGAGTGGCTATCGCCGCGCAGGGGATTGAGACGTCGAGGGCCTCGGGGGCACCCGAGACCAGCGGTGCGGTGATGTTGCCGACCAGCCCGCCCGGTCCCGCTCCCTGGGGCCAACCGATGGTGGCGGTGGTTTGCCGGACGGGTAGCAGCGGCGCCAGCGCGCACAGCACGATGCCCATCAGACCGGCGAATATCGCGACGAGCCGAGCGGATTTGACCCTGTCGCTGGACACGAGGGTCGATGGTAGGCGACCGCGTCGCAATTACCGTCGCGAGCAGACGCAAAGTGTCACTCGGGAGCGGCGTGTCGGGGGAGTTTGCGTCTGCTCGCCTAGCCGCCGGCGGGCCGCCACAGGCCGCTGCGGGTGGCGGTACCGACCCGCAGTTCAGCTGGGGTGGCGTTGGGGTAGAACGGGGTCAGTCGCTGCAGCGCACCCCAGTCGCGCGACCAGTCGTCCCTGAGGTAGCTGGGCATGGTCGTCGCTTGGAAGAGCAACTCGCTGATGCCCAGCGGGCCGCCACCGATGGTGTCCATCACCGGGGAGTTGGCGTCCGCGCTGAGCCGGTCGGGCAGGATTCGCCACTTCGGCACTTCGGTCACCCCCAATGCATGCCCGAACGGGCGTTGGCACGGGAAGGCCATGCCTACCACCCAATCCAGGAGCACCGGATCCCGCGATCCGACGACCTGCTGCAGAGTGCGCAGTTGCGGGACGCGGGGCGGGGTTACCGCGATCCACTGCTGCGGTGCCAGATCGTCGTCTTCTGCGACGACCCGGACCGCGGTCGCGTCGGCCGGGATCGCGGCCAGTGGCACCCGCAGGTTGCGCCAGGACGGCGGCGGGCCGATATCGGCTACGTCCAGTGATCCGCCGACCTCCCCGTCGGCCGCCTGACGGTCGGTGGCCCATTGCACCGCAACCGCCCCCGCCGGGAATCGACCGGCCGCCGAGATCACCAGCAGCGGTCCGACCCGGCTATCGGCATCTCCCCGTGAGGGCAATCGGTACCAGGCCGAACGCAGTTGCGCCTGCTGCTGTGCGCCGGGCCGCCAACTCCCCAGCACCGGGGTGCGGTCCGGGTCGAGGCCGTAGGGCAGTCGTGCCTTCGACCCGTTGATGCCGACGCCGGTGGCCTCGTCGGCGACTCCGACCTCGGCGCCGTCGTTGTCGGCGGCGTCGATGAAATTGCCGCTTGCTGGCGGCTCCACCACCGGATCTGCTGCAATTTCGGGGGGAATCCCGTTGGGGGAGAAACCGTTCGCGCTGTCGGCACCGAGGGCCTGATCGGCGGAAACGTCGATGGGGGTCAGCACTCCGGTGCCCGGATCCTGTTCGACCAACACGTCCTCGGCGAGACCGCAGGTTTTTCCGGTGAGTGTTTCCAGATTGGAGCGGCCCACTGACCACGCCGGGTACTGGTTGATCATCCCCAACGTCAGTGAACCGACCTCGAAGGCCACCAGCGCCCATGCGGCGATGGCTAGCGCCGATCCTCTCGCCCGGCCGCGGTGCCAACGGGCGATCCCCGGTCCGCGGCCGTCGTCGGTGAAGTGAAACCATGTCGCGACCAACAGGGCGACGACGGTCGCGCCCAACAGGACCGTGGTGAAGCCGAATCGCCACTCGGGGAACCGATTCGACCATGGCACGCCGAAGTTGGAGACGTACCACCAACCGTTGACGCTGGCGAACGACAGTGCCGTGATGAACAGCACGATCGCGGTGAACAGGGTGCGGTTTCGCCGTGACCTCACTACGTGCGGGGCGAGGGCCATGGCAACCAGCGCCGCCAGCGCCCCGGCCAGTCCGGCGAACACCCCGAAGTGGTGTGTCCATTTAGTCGGGGTCAACATCATCGCCAGTAGCGAGATGACGGCGACTCCGACGATGCGCCGCGAGGGCCCTGCCGCAGTGCCAGGAATACGGCCGCGCCGCAGCATGACTGCCACCGACACCGCCAGTGCGATCAGTAGTGCCAGCACCGCGAACCGGCGCGCGATCGACCCATCCGGGGTGGCCAGGAACAACCGCTCGTAGCGCAGGTGTTCGTCGAACCAACTCAGGCTGGGCCCGACGGCGCGCTTGAGTGCGTTGGCACCGAATTCGCCGGCCAGGGTCTGGTCGCGGAAGATCACAATGAGTGACACGGTTGTCGCGGCCAGTAGCGGTGCCAGCAGCGGTGCGAGACCGAACTGTCGGGCACGCCGGCCCACGATGGTGCGCAGCGGTCCGACGGCCACCAGCAGTGCGCCGACCGCCGCGATCCCGGTGGGGCCGGAAAACAGTGTCAGCGCACCGATGATGCACGCGATCGCGACCGGCAACAGTCGGCTGGTGGCCACTCCGCGTTCCACCGCGCACCAGGTCGCGAGGATGCCGAGGGCGATGATCGGTTCGGGGCGCAACCCGTTGTTCAGTGGGAGCCAGAAGGCCAGGAACACTCCGGCCGCGGTCCATGCTGCGGCGCGACTGGCCGCGACGGCTGTCCCGAGTCGGGGGATGACCTCCCGGCTGATCAGCCACCAGCACGCCAGCGCCATCAGCAGGGTGGGCAGGCGCATCCAGATGCTTGCCGTCGATACGTCGGCCCAGCGCGCGAGGAGGTCGTAGTACCAGCCGAACGGTGCCTCCGGCGTGCCGAACCAGCGGTAGTAGTTGGCCATGTAGCCGGCGTTGTCCGACACCCGCGCCATGGTGAGGATGTAGCCGTCGTCGGAGGTGTTGGCGCCGACGAAGTGCCACCAGCCCAGCACCGCGACTACAAGGGCGTCAAGCCCACTTTGTGCCCGCCACCGTGTCGGCACCAGCCGTCGCCGCCGGGCGCCGTCGGCGCGGTCGAGCGCGTGCAGGGCGATCAGCGCGACCACGGTGAGCGCGACCCCGAGCACCATCGCCGCCATCTTCAGCGCGGACGGGGCACTGCTGTAACGGGTGTCGATGGTGGCCGAGAGACTCAGGCCCGGCGGGGCCGGTCCGGACAGATGAGTGAACACACCCACGATCTGCGGACGCGAGTCCTTCCCGGCGCGCTCGCCGCCGCGCCCGAGCCCGACGAATTCACCGGTGATCGTGTCGGCGTCGGCGGTCACGGTCAGTCGCTGGCAGGCCGGGCTGAGCACCTCACTCATCGGGGCCGCCGCGATCGGGGTGTCGCGCGATACGACGACCAGCGAGTCGCCGACTCGCGCGATGAGCAGGCCACGATCGGTGGCCTTGGGTGCCTGCTTGGGCACCGTGGACAGCAGCACCGTGCGGTCCGCGGTGTTCAGGCCGACTGCCACCTGGCACGGCACGCTGATCCGCAGATCAACTGGTACGTAACCGATCAGTGGAGCGGTGACACTGGACAGGGTGCCGCGCTGCGGCCAGTCAAGGGTTGCGGTGGTCTGTGTGACCGGAAGAAACGGCGTCAGAATTGCTAGAGCGGCTCCCAGCAGACCGGCGACGACAGCGACAATGCGGGCAATTCGATAGTCCGCCGGACCCGGTGGCACGGCGCTCACCGGCGGTTCCGGATGGCCACAACGAACGGACCGATCGTCGTCACCGAAAAGTGCGGTTCGGAGAATAGCTTGGCGTCCAACTCCACGGTGTAGCGACGCACGTTCGGCTGGTTCGGATAGACGTCCTCGGCCAACCGCAGGGTGTAGGTGTTTGACGAGCCGGCCGCACCGCCGCGTCGCATCAGGAAGACCGTCGGCGGATCCCACGGCATCGCGTCGAGCGCCGCGGTGAATTCCTCGACGTTGTCCACGGTGCTCCACGACTCGATCGCGGCGGCCCGCTCATCAAACTGTGCGAGCGGGTTGGCGTAGTGCGACGTCAAACCTTGGAAGCCGAAGTACGGGTAGTAGGACAGGAAGCTGTAGTCGGCGGTCATCACCACGGTCTCGTCGCGGGGACTACCGGTGGCGGCGAGGATGATCTCGTCTATCCGCGGGTAGTGCTTCTCGGCTCCCGGTGGTCGGCGGTCGCCGCGCTGGCCGTTGCCGTCGGTGTCGGTGTAGGCGACGGCGAGGTCGGGCCGCAACACGTTCGGGATGTCCTGGCTGAAGCCGATGGCGCCGATCAGACCGATGGCCACTGCCACCGGAATTGCTCGCCGGCTCCAGCGGTCCGCCACTGCGAGCGCGATGTCGATGAAGCCGAAAACCCCTGCAGCCGAGAGCAGTACGATCAAAGTAGGCTGTAGCCGAAACGACAGCAGGGTCGTGCCCAGCAGCGTGGTCAGCATCGACAGCACCGACCACGCATAGACCGCCAAAACACCGATTCCGAGCGCGCCGGCGCGAACGGATCCGACTCCCGGGTCGCCTCGCCCCGGCCTGCCCGAACTCCACCCCCGCCAGGCCAGCCAGACGGTGCCCAACATGCACAACGCGCCGAGCAGCGAGAATTCCAGCATCGGAAACGTCAGCACGGCGCCGTCGCCGGGTAGATAGTGCTGGGCTGTTCCGGTGTCGCCGAGGGGGCCGCGGACCGCGCGCAGCAGAAACGGCAACCAGGTGATCGCCGCGATCGCCACCGCGATCACCGCGATCACCGCCAGTCGCAGCAGTGGAGCGATCCCGCGCCGGGCGATGGCGGCCAGCACCGCCATCACTGTGACGGCGAAGGCGGTGTAACCCAGCAACAGGGTGTAGAAGGTGGCGGTGAAGCCAAGGAAGAGGCCGACACCGATGACGGCGGCCCACCCTCCCGGCGGAGGTGCCCGCAGACCCGACCAGGCGAGTACGAGCACCGGTGGGATCAGCACCGTGATGATGGCGCTATACGGTTCCGCCGACGTGTAGGCGAGGGTCACCGCCGCGGTGGCGATGGTGACCGCGCACGCGTACTCGAAACGAATCATCGCCGCCCACAACACGAAGGCCACCGTCACGGCGATCGCGATGGAAACGATGGCCCACGGCTTATACATCTCCCAGGCGGGCGTGCCAGTCAGTGCCGCCGCGCGTCCACCGATCCAGAACCATCCCGGCGGGTAGAACGGCGGCAGGCCGGCGTAGGTCATGTCCCGCAACTCGGCACTGTCGGCCAGGCGGGTGAGGTACTCGGTGCGGAACTGTTGGTCGACTGAGATACCGAACAGATACAGCTTCGTCGCGCCCAGTGGCATGCCGAGTGTCACGACGGTGAAGGCGGCCAGCAGGACGAGGGCGGTGATCCGGGCGAGCCACTCGCGGCCGCTGCGCCACAGCGCGGCGGCGCCGACCAGACCGACGAGGCAGCCGACCTGCCCGACCGTCGTCAGTGCGTGTAATTGATTCGATGACGGAAAGGCCGGCCACTCCACGCGTGCGATGGCAGTCAGCGCAACCACCGAAACCACCACGGCTGCAACGGCTGCCGCGATCATCTGGCCGAGGAAGGCCAGTAAGTTACTCGTGCGCACGCCGGCCCGGCTAAATCGGCAGCTTGCGGAATATGGGTCGGGGGATGTGCCGCAGCACCATCATCACGTACCGGAAAGCGCCCGGTGCCCAGACCAGATCCTTGCCCTTGGCAGAGGCGGTGACGGCCAGTTCGGCGACGTACTCCTTGTCGACGGTTAAAGGAGCCTCCTTGACGTGGGCGCTCATCCGGGTGCGCACCTGCCCGGGCCGGATTACCAGGACCCCGACCCCATACTCCCGAAGGGCTTCCCCGAGGCCCAGATAGAAGCCGTCGAGGCCGGCCTTGGTGGACCCGTAGACGAAGTTCGACCGTCGCACCCGTTCACCGGCCGCCGAACTCATCGCGATGATGCGCCCATAGCCCTGCTGGCGCATCTTCTCTCCGATCAGAACACCCACCGAAACGGCTGCGGTGTAATTGATACCGGCGATCGCAACGGCCTTGGCCTGGTTCTGCCACAGGTCCTCGGCGTCGCCGAGTAGCCCGAAGGCGACGATCGCCACATCGATATCGCCGGCGGCGAAACATTCGTCGATCACCGCGGGGTGGCTCGCAGTGTCGAGTGCGTCGAAATCCACCACGCTCACGGCTTTGGCGCCGGCCCGCTGCAACTGTGCGATGGCGTCCTCGCGGCCGGGATCATCGGGCAGTGCCGCCAGGATGATCTTCGCGGGGGCGTCGCGCAGATAGCGCTCGCAGATCGCCAATCCGATCTCCGAGGTGCCGCCGAGCAACAGAATCCGCTGAGGGTTTCCCACCGCGTCCACAACCACTTACACCAACTCCAAGCGCCGGGCCATGTCCGAAGCGAACACTGCGTCGGGATCCACCCTGCGCCGCAGCGCGATCCACTCGTCAATGCGGGGGTACATGGCGTGGAATGTCTCGGCCGTGGTGCGGGAATCCTTCGCGCTGTAAAGCCGGCCGCCAAAGCGCAACACGCGCCGATCCAGTTCGGTGACGAATTCACCCAGCCCGGCCTTGATCGGGAAGTCCACGCACACATTCCATCCGGGGATGGGAAAGCTAAGGGGCGCCTGATTACCCGGTCCGAAGAGCTTGAATACGTTGAGGAACGAGTAGTGACCGGATCGTTGGATGTCGACGATGATCGCCTTGAACTCCTCGACGGCTTCGGTCGGCACGACAAACTGGTACTGCAGGAATCCGGCTGGGCCGTAGGCCCGGTTCCACTCACCGAACATGTCCAGCGGGTGATAGAACTGCGTCAGGTTCTGAACTTTGGCGCGGTAGGTGCCCGACTTTCGGTACCACAATTCCCCGATCGGGCCGAAGGTGTATTTGTTGGCCAGGCCGTTGGGGAAGATGTCCGGGAACGTCAGTAGTTGGGGGGCGTCGAACTTCAACGGATTGCGCTGCAGTTTCTCCGGCAACTGATCGAGGCGGGCGAGTGATCCCCGGGACACCGCCGCACGGCCCAGTTTCGGTGGCCGGCTGATGGCGTCGAACCATGCGCTCGAGTAGGTGTAGCCCGATTCGCTGCCGTCGCTGTGTAGGGAGATCGTCTCATCGAGGGTGGCGGTCACGTCGCCGTCGGCAATGAAGTAGGCCGTCTCGGTCGGGGTCATCTCGATACTCGCTCGCAGGATGATCCCGGTGAGCCCGTTGCCACCGACGGTGGCCCAGAACAGCGGGGCACTGGGTCCGTCGGGAGCGATGGTGTGCACTTGGCCGTCGGCCATCAGCAGGTCCATCGACCGGACGTGGTTTCCGAAGCTGCCGGCGCTGTGGTGGTTCTTACCGTGAATGTCGCAACCGATGGCGCCGCCGATGGTCACCTGGCGGGTTCCGGGTAATACCGGGATCCATAGTCCGGACGGCAAGGCCGCTCTCATCAACTGATCCAGGCTGACTCCGCCGTCGACGTCGACCATGCGCGTCCCGGCGTCGATCGAGTGAATCCGACTCAGTGCGGTCATGTCGATGACCAGTCCGCCGCCGTTCTGGGCGTTGTCGCCGTAGGAGCGGCCCAGTCCGCGCGCGATGATCCCGCGATGTCGGCCTTCAGCGGCCTCGGCGGCCACCCGGGCGACGGCTTTGACGATCTCCTCGGGATCCGGGGTGTGGAGCACCTCGGCGACACTGGGTGAGGTGCGGGCCCAGCCGGTCAGTCGCTGCGGAGTGGTGATTGCGGACATCGTGTCGAGGGTACCGTGCGACCTCGCCTGTTCAGCGCCTGCTGAGCGTCTGATTAGCGCAGCCGGAAGATCCATACTCGCTGCACGATGAAGTTGATGATCGTCGCGGTGCCCTGAGCAATGACGAATGCGACCGGAATTCGCCAGGCCCGGCCGTCGAAAATCTGGAGCAGCACATGGTTGAGACCGACCTGAACGGCGAATGTGATCGCGTAGAGGGCCATCACCGCCAGGAACCGGGCGCGGCTGGCAGCGGCCTGGAACGTCCATCGCCGGTTGATCAGGTAGGCCGTCAGGGTACCGGCGACGAACCCAATGGCCTTTGCCGGATCCAACGCCATCCCGAGCGCGTGTAGGCCGATGTAGATCCCGTAGTCCACGATCGCCGAGAAACCGCCGGTGACGACGAACCGCAGCAGTTGGGTTCGCAGGCTCAGCGGGGTCGGCGCGGCGGGGTGGGCCATCGCGGGAAGCTTACGGAGATCCCGGCGCATCAGACCCAGTAGGGCACCCGGGCCCGGTACTGGCGCAGCGCGAACGCGGCGGCGCACCAACCCAGCACCGTCAAAACGATCACCACCACCCAGTGCCGGGGTTCCTGCTGGGCACCCAGCAGGGGAGCGCGCAGGATGTCGAGGTAGTGCAGCAGCGGATTGAGTTCGATGATCTTCGACCAACGGCCCGCGCCCTGCTGCTGGAGGGTTTCGGCATTCCAAATGATCGGTGTCATGAAGAACAGCAGTTGCACCAGTGAGGCCAGCAACGGGCCGATGTCGCGGTAACGGGTGGACAGGATTCCGAAGCAGAACGACACCCAGACGCAGTTGAGCATGATGAGCAGTAAGGCCGGAATCACCGTCAGGTCGGCCCACGACCACGGTTTGGGATAGATGATTGCGATCACCACAAAAATCACGATGTTGTGCGCGAAGAGGATCATCTGTCGCCACACCAGCCGGTACACGTGCACGCTCAGCGGCGTCGGCAACTGCTTGATCAGGCCTTCGTTGGCGATGAAGACGTCGGCGCCCTCCAGTATCGAGGCATTGATCATGTTCCAGATGATCAGCCCCAATGCCACATAGGGCAGGTGCTCGGCGAGATCGAGCTTAAACAACTTCGAGTACAGCGCACCCATGGCGACCGCGGTGGTGCCGGTGGCGATGGTGATCCAGAACGGACCCAGCACCGAGCGCCGGTACTTCTGCTTGATGTCCTGCCAACCGAGGTGCAGCCACAGTTCGTGCTTGCGGAATCCCTCGGTGAGATCCCCCCAAGCCCGGGCGAAGGACTTGGATTGGTCGGCCGCATCGATAAAGGTCATCGCGGACTCCCGGGCCGTGGCTCCGGCGGACCGAACTGCTCTCGGCGACCCATGCGGCGCAACCGGATCCACTCCCGCAATCCGGCCGGATCACGCCGGGTAACGAGGAAGTACCACCCGAACCGCAACCACTCCTGTGGCAGCAGCCTGCGAAGGCCGGGCTGGGCCAGAACGTATCCCCGGTTGCGGTAGGTGAAAAAACGCTTCACCGGATCATCCGGGTACTGGGTGTGCATTCGCCCCCCGAGGATGGGCTTGAATTCGTCGCTGCCGTACGGGTGGAGATAGACGGTGTCCAGGCAGGTTCCGAATGGTAGGCCGCTGCGGACCAGTCTGCGATGCACGTCGTACTCGTCGCCGCGGACGAACAGTCGGATGTCGGGAACCCCTACCGCCGCAATGGTTTCCGCCCGAAACAATGCACCATTGAACAGTGATGCGTACCCGGGCAGCAGGTCGCTGCCGGGGGAATCCTTGGTGCGCAATTCATCGACCCGCCGCCGCCACACCAGCCCGCGCCGCAGCGGAAACGCCAACCTGTCGGGTTGGTCGAGATCGCACACCATCGGTGACACCTCGGCGAGGCCATGTCGGTGCGCACAGGCCAGCAGGGTGGCCAGCACCTCGCTGTCGCCCGGTCGGCCGTCGTCGTCGGCCAGCCATACCCAGTCCGCGCCCAGAGCCAGTGCGTGAAGCATTCCGAGCGCGAAACCACCTGCGCCGCCGAGGTTTCGGCGCGAGCCAAGATAGGTTGACCGAACTGCTTGGCCGGCCACCAACTCGCTGACCTGCTGATCGTGATCGTTGTCGACCACGATGAGATGGTCGATCATCCGGGTCTGTGTCGTCACCACGTCCAGCGACGTGGCCAACTGCTCGGGTCGGCGGTGAGTGACGACGACCGCGCACACCATGGTCATCGCGGTTCGGCCTGATCGTCTGACCAATCGTGGCGATGTTCGGCCATGACTTGGAGTACGTGTCGCGCGGCGTCCTCACCCTCATAGCCCCGCACCACATCTTCGATGCTCCCGCTCATCTTCACGGTTCCGTGGTCGATCCACATCGCCGTCTTGCACAGTCGCGCCAGGAACTCATTGGAGTGACTGGCGAACACCAGGATCCCGGACCGCTCAACGAGGGCTTGAAGCCGGGACTGCGCTTTGGCGAGAAATTCCGCGTCGACCGCCCCGATGCCTTCGTCGAGAAGGAGGATCTCCGGGTCGATGCTGGTGACCACACCCATCGCCAGTCGCACCCGCATGCCCGTGGAGTAGGTGCGAAGGGGCATCGACAGGTATTCGCCGAGTTCGGTGAACTCCGCGATCTCATCGACCTTGGCCGCCATCTGCTTTCGGGTCTGCCCCAGAAACAACCCGCGGATAATGATGTTCTCGTAGCCGGTGATCTCCGGATCCATTCCGACTCCGAGATCGAAAACCGGTGCAACCCGGCCGTGTACGGTCGTCCGGCCTCGAGTGGGTTCATAGATGCCCGACAGCAACCGAAGCAGCGTCGACTTGCCCGCGCCGTTGTGGCCGACGAGTCCCACCCGGTCGCCCATCCGCAGCGACAGGGTGATGTCACGCAACGCTTCGATGACGACGACGTTGTCGCTGTTGCGCCCGATGGTCCCGCCGGCCTTACCCAGGAACGCCTTCTTCAGCGACCGGGTCTTCGCATCGAAGATGGGGAATTCAACCCAGGCGCCGCGGGTCTCGATATAGGGCTCGGTTGCCACTGTGACCGTCTGCTCCTACAGGTACTGCCCGGTCCCGTGCCCCGGCGATCCGCCGGGCGGGGTGACTCCGGGCGGCAACGCCGGCTGGCGCATGTGTTCCAACTGCGCCCTGGCTGCCATCTGCTGGGCGAACAGCGCCGTCTGTATCCCGTGGAACAGGCCCTCGAGCCAACCGACCAGTTGCGCCTGGGCGATCCGTAGTTCGGCGTCGGTGGGCACGGTGTCCTCGGAGAACGGCAACGCCAGTCGTTGGAGTTCGTCGCGCAGTTCCGGCGCCAGGCCGTCCTCGAGTTCGCGGATGCTGGTCGAGTGGATTTCGCGCAGCCGACTGCGGCTGGCGTCATCCAGTGGCGCAGCCCGGACCTCCTCAAGCAGTTGCTTGATCATCGTGCCGATCCGCATCACCTTGGCCGGCTGTTGGACGAGGTCGGTCACCGAAATCTGCTCGTCTGCGTCCGCCGTCATCGGGCCTCCGGAGCCGGTGATGACCTCGATGTTGTCGTCGTCGGTATTGGCCGTCATCCGCTGAGCATTCCCTCGTATCCGTTAATCGTGCGTCCCGCTACCGGTCACCGGCCCGTGCCGGTGATCCGCGCCATTGGTAGATGCGGGCACCGCCGTTGTCGTAAATCATCGTCCACGACTCGGACTCGTCTAGTGACACTAGACCGTCGGGCATCGCGAACCCGCGGATCACCGGAGTACTGGTGATGACGTATTTGATGTTCAGGGCCCGTATCGCCTCGGTGACCCTGGGGTCGCGGTCGGCGTCGTCGGCGTAGGCCCAGAAGATGAAACGCTGGTAGCCCGGTCCTTGCTGAACCGGGTAGTCGTAGTGGGTCCATAGCGGGCGCAGGTCGGCGACGGCGTACATCCAGGCGGTGCCGTCGACGTTCGCGTTGCCGATCAGCGTGTCCCGCGCCCCCGGCAGCGCGGCAAGGTAGGCGAAGGCCGCCAGGTCCTGGTCGTTGACGATGACCTGGTCGTATTTGTCACCCATCAGGAAGCGATGCCGCGGAAAGTAATGCCAGGCCAGTCCGACGCTGACGACGATGAGCAGGGTGGCGGTCGAGGTGATCCAGAACCCACGGTCGGGTTCACGGCCGGGTGCGCGCCGGCGGATGAGTCTGCGCGCCCCGGCGACCGCCAGTGCCGCCGCCGAGAACAGCGCGACACCGGCCATCGGCACCAGCAACAGGGTCACGACCGCCGACAGGCGACGCGGATCGCTGTAGAACAAATCGCTGTATTTACCGGCGACGGCACCCACGGGACCGCCGAACGGTGCCGAGGAATGCACGATCGAGACGATCAGCAGCGCCCACACCGCCGCGGGCCACCAGATCCGCCGGATCAACAGCACGAGGAAGCCCGCGGCGGCCAAGGCGATGAGGATGTTCTGGATCGGAAAGTCATTGAGATGGCGGGTGTGCTGGAAAACCGCGTCGAACAGCCCTTTCCGCCGGCCTTCGTAGGTCAGGAACTCGTGGCCGGTGATGACCTCGGCCTGGGCCAGCACCCCGAGGAACTGGGGAAGCAACACCGCCAGGGTCGGAACCGCGACACCCAGCAGGGTTAGGAAATCGCGGCCGCGGCCGAGCACCGGATGAGGCAGGGCCTCCAGCAGCCACCACGCCGCCAGAAAGGTCACCACGACAATCCCGCCGATGAGGTGCACGCTAAAGACCCCGATCAGGGCTAACACCGCCAGCGGGAGTCGGTCGCGGTGGGCCAGCGTCGAAGTGATCAACACGAAAGCCGGCACGGCGATACCGAAGGCCGCCATGTTGGGCATCGAGGCGGTATTGAACTCCACGTAGGGCACTGCCGTGAACGACGCCGACAGTGCCGCGGCGGTCGCCGCCGCACCGGCCGTGCGCCACCGGGTGGTCCGGCCGATCAGCAACTGCCAGGTCAGTGACGCGGCCGCCACCGGGAACAACCAGACCGCCGCCGCCAGCGAACTCAACGTGTAGGCGGTCGTCGGGGCGGCACCGGTGATCTGGGCGAACACCGCAGCAAGGGCGTGGAACGTGGACGGATAGTAGAGCGCAGCCTGAGTCTCGACGTTGCGGAACTCACCCATGTGGGTCGGAGATGCCTGTCCGGTGTCGAGAATCCATCGGATGGTGTTGGCGTGCCAGACGGCATCCCAGTTGCTCGGAATCGACTGCCAGTTCGGCAGTCCCCGCCACGCGGCGACGCCGATGGCCAACGCGCCGAAAATCACCCCGGCCGCCGCGACGCACTCCGGTGCATCCCGGCGCCACCCCGGCCGCGAAGGAGGCGCCGCCGACGCACCGCGACGCCGGGCCAGCACCACCCGGTAGCCCAGCGACAGCGCAATGACAACGGCGAACGTCAGCAGCGCGCTCAGTGCGTTCCACCGGATTCCGATAGCCCCGAACCCGACGATCGCCAGACCCACCACGCCGTAGGTCACTGCGGGTCCGACCGCCACGGCCAACCACCGGTTCAGACCGGCGGCTACAGCGACGACGGTGCCCGGGACGGTCAGTACCAGGACTGCGATCAGCACCCCGGAGCCGAAGTTCACTGCCCCAATCCGAAGTTCACTGCCCTAGTATGGTGAGGCGATCCGGATCGCCGACGGGCGGGTAAACGCGCCGTCAAAGGGGTTGCCGTGGCTCGTGGACTGCCCGAAGGTTGGTGAGATGGCATACGACGTCGCCCGGGTGCGCGGCTTGCACTCCGCACTGGGCGACGGGTGGATCAGATTCGATGCACAATCCGGAATGGTCGTTCCGGAGGCGGTCGCCACCGCTGTCTCGACGGCGTTTCGGGGCACTGTGCCCAACACCTCCAGCCCGCACCCGGCCGCACAGCGCAGCGTCGTGCTGCTCGATGCGGCCCGGCGAGCGATCGCGGACATGGTCGGAGCGGACGCCTCCGGAGTCGTTCTCGGCGCAGACCGTGCGGTCCTTCTGACCTCGCTGGCCGACGCGTCATCGAACCGGGCGGGCTTAGGCAATGAAGTGGTGGTCAGCCGGCTCGCTGACGAGGCCAACATCGCGCCGTGGTTGCGCGCCGCGGACCGCTACGGCGCCAGGGTGAAATGGTCCGAGGTCGACATCGAAACTGGCGAGTTGCCGATTTGGCAGTGGGAGGATCTGCTCACACCCGACACCCGACTGGTGGCGATCCCGTCGGCGTCATCGACTCTGGGAACCGTCGTCGACGTCGGCGCAGTCGCGGCGATGGTGCACGATGTCGGCGGGGTGGTGGTGGTGGACCACTCTGCTGCCGCGCCGTATGCACTGCTCGGCATCAGTGAGGTGCAGGCCGACGTGGTGGCCCTGGATGTGGCCGCGTGGGGCGGCCCCCCGATCGGTGCGCTGGTGTTCCGCGATCCCACGCTGATCGAGACGTTCGGTTCGGTCTCGACGGATCCCGACGCCGTCGGACCGGCACGGCTGGAAGTCGGTGCGCACCAGTACGGCCTGCTGGCCGGTGTGGTGGCCAGCGTGGAGTACCTGGCCGCATTGGACGACGAGGCGCAGGGCAGCCGAGGTGGACGGCTTGCGCAGTCAATGAAATCCGTCCACGACTACCTGGACGTGCTCTTCGATTATCTGATGTCGTCGTTGCGCTCGCTGCCTTTGGTGACCATTGTCGGCGATCCTGAGATACGCATCCCGGTGGTGAGTTTCGTGGTCAGCGGTGTGCCGGCCGAGCAGGTGGTCGGCCGACTGGCCGACAACGGGGTACTCGCCACCGCCAATGCGGCCGCACGGGTACTGGATCTGCTTGGCGTCAACGAGATCGGCGGTGCAGTCACCCTCGGTCTCGCGCACTATTCGACGACGGCCGAGGTGGATCATCTGATCCGGACCCTGGCATCCCTGGGTTGATATCCCTGGGTTGATCGTCCGCGCTGATCGTCCTAGGCCGGAACGTCCAACACAATTTTCCCGGCAATCTCGCCGGCAGCCAGCACTCGGTGCGCCTCGGCGGCGTCCTCGATCGGGAACCGGGCACCGATCACCGGCCGGACCGTCCCCGCGGCGATCATCGGCCACACCGAGGCCATCACGGCCTCAACGATGACACCCTTGCCGTGCGGACCGCCGATCGGCCTGGCCCGCAGCGCGGTGCCGATCACCTGCAACCGCTTGCCGATCAGGGCACCCATATTCAGTTCCGCGGTGACTCCGCCCTGCATACCGATGATCACCAACCGGCCGTCGGGAGCCAACGCGTCGAGATTGCGGTGCAGGTACGACGCGCCCATGATGTCGAGGATGACGTCGGCGCCGTTGCCGTCGGTCGCGGCTCGAACCCGGTCGACGAAATCTTCGTCGCGATGGGAGATCACGATGTCGGCGCCGAGTTCGCCGCACAGGTCCATTTTGGCCGCCGAACCCGCCGTTGCCGCCACGGTGGCTCCCAGCGCGCGCGCCACTTGGATCGCGTGGCTGCCGATCCCACTGGCGCCGCCGTGCACCAGGATGATCTCGCCTGGCCTTAGTCGCGCGGTCAGCACCACGTTGGACCACACGGTGCAGGCGGCCTCGGGCAGGCCGGCCGCGTCGGCAATGCTCACCCCCTCCGGAATCGGCATCACCTGGGCGGCCGGCACCGCGACGTACTGCGCGTAACCGCCCCCGGCCAGCAGAGCGCAAACCTGTTGTCCTAGAGCTAGATTCGAGACATCTCGGCCGATCTCGGTGATCACGCCGGACACCTCAAGGCCAAGAATGGGGCTTGCCCCGGGCGGCGGCGGGTACTTACCGGCGGCCTGAAGCAGGTCGGCACGATTCACACCCGCCGCGCGGACTGCGATCAACACCTCGCCAGGGCCCGCTGAGGCGTCGGGGACCGTCGACCATGAAAGTCCCCCGGTGGCGTCGGTGACGATGGCGTGCACGCGTTCACGCTACCGGCAGCGAAACGGTCACAGACTCTGCGGGGAACCTTTAAATTCACGTCTTGTGAACACAATTTTCACTGCACGCAAGGTCGTCACGATGAACCCGGCCAATCCAGAGGCTGAGGCGGTCGCAGTTCGCGAGGGCCGCATTATCTGCGCCGGCACACTCGAGGAATGTCAGCGTTGGGGGGAGGCGACGGTCGATGATCGCTTTACTGATCACGTCCTGATTCCTGGATTCGTGGAGGCGCACGGCCACACCGCGGACAGCGGCAGTGAGCTCATGCCCTATGTCGGTTACTACCCATATCCGCTGTCCGACGGCTCGAGCACCACTCCAATTCGCAGCTATCCGGATCTCATCGCGCGCCTCAGGGAAGAAGACGCCAAGATTCCGGCTGGGGAAACTCTCGTCGCTAATGGTTTCGACCCGATCTACTTTCCGGATCTGCCTCGGCTGTCCAAGCGCGAGCTCGACCAGGTGTCGACGACCCGGCCCATTTTCGTCCGGCACGCTAGCGGACACCTGGCCACGGTCAACACCGCGCTCCTGCAAGCCGAAGGCATCACCAAAGACAGCCCGACACCGGGAGTCGGTAGAGACTCCGGCGGCGAACTCAACGGCGAACTCCAGGAAGCGCCGGCGATGACCCTCGCCACCGCGGCCTTTGGCAAGCTGATGGCGGCCGGCGTGGGAGCAAAGCCGATCCAGATCCACGCGGCCATGTGTCGAAATGCCGGGGTGACGACATCCACTGAGCTTGTCGGCACGCTGCTGATCGCCAGCGACCACGTTCAGGTATGGCAGGACACCGTCAACGACCCGACGTTTCCCGCACGGATGGTTGTTTACAACCTTCCCACCATGCCGGGTAGCACCGCCGACTACTCCGCCGTCGCCGACGCCGCAGTGAGACTGCGCGAGATCGAGTCCGACAAATTGCGCGTACCGGGCATCAAGCTTGTTGCCGACGGATCGATCCAGGGCTGGACCGCCGTGATCATGGAACCGGGCTACTACACCGGCGAGGATCATGGTCTCCTGATGTTCTCCCCGGAGGATCTCCTGGCCGCGATGAGGGCATTCCACGGCCGCAAGATCAATGTGCACTGTCACTGCAACGGAAACGGCGCCGGGCAGCTTTTCGTCGATGCAGTCGAGGAGGTTCTGCGCACCGATGCCTGGCTTGACCATCGGCACGTCCTGCAGCACTCCCAGACAACCACCGCAGCGCAGTACCGAAAGATGGGCCGGTTGGGAATCTGCGCCAACATCTTCACCAACCACATCTGGTACTGGGGCGACCAGCACTACGAGCAGACCATGGGGCCGGAGCGAGCCCGCGGGATGTGGGCTTGTCGTACTGCATTGGACAACCGGGTGCCGCTATCGTTCCACTCTGACTCCGGAGTCACGCCGATCGGCCACTTGATGACCATGTGGTGCGCGGTCAACCGGGTGACGCCCAGTGGAAGAGTGCTAGGTGAGTACGAGAAAATCACCCCCTACGAAGCACTGCACGCAGCCACCATAGGCGGCGCGTACCAAATTCACATGGATCACGAGATCGGCTCCATCGAGGCCGGGAAGTTCGCCGACTTCGCAGTGCTTGATGAATCTCCTCTCGACGTCGAGCCGATGGCGATCCGGGACATCGCGGTGTGGGGCACTGTGGTCGGTGGTGAGGTGTTCGAAGCCGCCCGCCCGTGAAACCACCGATCCCGGTCACTGTGATCGGTGGTTATTTAGGCTCTGGGAAGACCACCCTGCTGAACCATATGCTGCGGGAGTCGACCGGCCGTCGTATCGCGGTGTTGGTCAATGACTTCGGTGCGGTCGGAATCGACGGTGATCTGATCAGATCTGCCGATGGTGACACCATTACGTTGACCAACGGCTGCGTGTGCTGTGCGATCGGCAGCGACCTCATGACGGCACTGTGGTCTGTTCGCGATCGCGATGAACGGCCCGACCATGTGATCATCGAAGCCAGTGGGGTCTCCGACCCCGCCCCGATCGCTCACCATGCCCTGACGCCTGGGTTCGATCTTGACGGTGTCGTGGTGCTGCTCGACGCTGAAACGGTGCGCCACCGAGAGCGCCACTCGGTAGTGGGCCGTACCGTCCGTAGGCAACTTGTTTCCGCAGATGTACTGGTGCTGAATAAGATTGACTTAGTGACCTCCGACCAACTCTCCGATTTGAAGACATGGCTCGCTCGCGTCGCTCCGCGAGTACCGGTAGTGCCCGCCCGCGACGGTCGAGTGCCGTTGTCGGCTTTAGTGGGATTCGCTCACCATGGTCTTCCGACAGCCGAACCGTATGAACACAGCCGCGACTACACGGCCGCAAGCGTATCTTTCGATGGGCCTATCGCCCGTGTGGATCTTGAGCGCCTCCTCAGTGACCTGCCAGCCGGGGTATTGCGTGTCAAAGGCGTTGTTCAGCTTGACGACACGCCGGGGGAGCGCACCGTGGTTCATCGGGTAGCCAGTCGGCACACTCTCGGCACCGACGGGCCATGGCGGGCCGGGGAGGCAGGCCGCCTGGTTGCCATCGCTCTGGCCGGCACACCGCTTGATGGTTTTGGTCACGCGCTGCAAGACTGATTGATGAGCCGGTCGGGATCGCGGCAGCGTTCTCGCCATTTCGGTGGTGAGCACTAGGCTGTGCGGTGGTGGCGTGGCAGAGCGGCCTAATGCACTCGCCTTGAAAGCGAGAGTCGGCTAAAACCGACCGCAGGTTCAAATCCTGTCGCCACCGCAGCTCAGGGAATTTTCGGTTGCAAGACGTCGCGACTCCACCCGAGCGAGCCGCATCGATCACAGGCTGCCGCGCCGGACGACCCACGCCTGCTCGAAGGCGACGACGGTCGCGGCGGTCTCGAAGTCGGCGTCGTAATGGACCACCGTGAGCCCGTGCGCGGCGGCTAGGACCGCGGTCAGCAGATCCGGCATTCCGACCGCCCGGTGCCGGCCCTGGCGGGCCAGTTCCCGCTGGGCTTGCAGCGCAGCCTGCCAGTGTTCATCCTCGGTCGGCAGGTACTCGTAGGCCACTCGGCGATCCGCCCAGAGCTGTTCGTATTCAACGGGATTGCGCGCGCTGTAGAGCGCTTCGGCGTCGAGTGCGGCCGTCGTCGCGACCAGTCCGGCTTCGATGAGGGGCGCCAGGCGCGCGCCGACTTCGGGATGGCGCATCTGCGCGACGGCGCTGGTGTCGAGGAGGTACCTCGATATCAGCGCCACACCTCATCACGGCGGGCCGGGTCGGCCATGGCCGCGAGGCCTCCTTCGCGGAGCCACGTCACCTGCCGGGCTCGCGCGGACCGAGCCGTCGCCTGCTTCAGCGCCGTGCGGACCGTGTCGGATACGCCGGTGGTGTTCAGCTCGCGTTGCGCGTCGGCCAGCAACTCGTCGTCGAGGTCGATCAGCCGTTTGGTCATCGAGGCTCCCTATATATGAATGGGATGCAAAGTATATAGCGCCGTTGACGGGTAGGCCGCGGCAGCGCATGTGCCCGGTTTTCTGCCGCTCCGCCCTCGGAACAAGTCGCTCCGATCTCGGTGTGTGGAGAACGAGTCAGCCCGGCAAAAGCACCAAAAACAACGCCAGGCACGCGCCGATCACCGCCAGCAGCAGGACCGCACCGCCAACGGTCTTCCACATCGGCAACGGTTTGGCCGGTAGCAGCCACCCATGCAGTACCCGCGACAACTGGGGAAGAAAGATCATCATCACCAGTGCCATCGCGATCGCGTTGGTCAGCAACACTAATAACGCCAGGGGGACGCTGAGGAGTCGCCCTAGAAATAGACTCACCACAACCACGGTCGGATAGAGAACCATGATTCCGGCGATCAGTTGTTTCCATTTGGCGGGCGCACCCGGCCCGGCTTTGGTGCTGAGCCCAAAGTTCAGCCAATCGTTGGTGCCGATCCGCACTGCCGACACTTCCAGATTCTCGGTATAGGGCTCGATTTCTTTAACCAGCGCCGCCAGTTCGGGGGAGCGCGTCCACCGCACTGAGTGGTCCTTACTGGAGAACCGCACGATTTGCGTCCAGAAATCCTGCTGGCCTGGGATGGCAGGCAACTGCTCTGCCGAAACGAACCCGGGCGTCCGTTCCAGGCAGGCCCGAACCTTCTCACTCCACAGCAGATAGTCAGCGACGTGGTCGTCGTCGACCCGGCGAGTTGTCACGACGGCGACCCCGGCGGCCGTGCCACCTGTGTTCGGGTACACCCGCTAGCTCGTTCGTCCGGTCATGGTCAACACCTAACGCCCCAACGCGGCCGCGGGCAATTGGGCGCCCACTTACTCGGCTCTCCAGGGTCGTAGCTGTCGCTGGGTTTGCGTCCCATGTCGCGACATCTCCGCGGCGCTACCCAGCTATTCCGCGAGGCGGAAATACGGTTCAACCGTGCCGCTGAGCTTGACGACCATGGGATTTCCGCGGCGATCCTTAGCGGTGGGAACTTCAACACGCACCCAACCTTCGGCCACGTTGTATTCGTACACATTGGTTTTTTCGGCGCCGTTAAAGCGAATTCCCACGCCGCGGCGGAGCGCCTCTTCGCTGTAGAAGGGGCTGTGCTGATCAATGGAGAGGTGGTTCGGTGGGATGTCTGTGCTCTGATCCTCGGACATGATGGCTTTCGTCAAATGCTCGGTGGGTCGTGGGTCGTGGGCCTTGTCGGTGGGAACGTGTCGCTGCTACTCCCCGGTGAAGTTCGGCTCTCGTTTGGCGAACATCGCCGAGATGCCCTCCTTGAGATCCCGCGACGGCAGGAACGCGGAGTTCCACGCCGCCACGTAGCGCAGGCTGGCGGCGACGTCGGCGGTGCGCTGCTCGTCGAGGACGTCCTTGATGCCGCGAGTCACCAGGGGCGAGTTCGACGCGATCTCCGCGGCGGTGGCGTGCGCCGCGGCCAACGTCGCCGCGGCATCGGGCAGGACGTCGTTGACCAGACCGATTTTCTCTGCGCGGCCGGCGTCGATGTCTTTGCCGGTCAGTGCCAACTCCCTCAGGTGGCCGTCGTTGAGAATGTAGGGCAGCCGGGCCAGGCTGCCGACATCGGCGACGATGGACAGTTTCACTTCGCGCACCGAGAACTTCGCGTCGGCGCTGGCATAGCGGATGTCCACCGCGCTGATCAGGTCCACCCCGCCGCCGATGCACCAGCCGTGGATCGAGGCGATGGTCGGTGTCCGGCAGTCGGCCACCGCGGTGATGGACCGCTGCAGTGCTTTGAGGTGGGTGTGGAAGTCCATCCGCGGTCGCGCCGAGACGTCCGAGGCCATGGTGTCGGACAGCGTGTTGCCCATGGTGAGCAGGTTGAGGCCGAAGCAGAAGTTGTTTCCCGAACCGGTCAATACGATCGCCCGGACTTCAGGGTCGGCGTCGAGGTCGGCGAAGACCACCGGCATCTCGGCCCAGAACTCCGGGCCCATGGCGTTGCCCTTGCCCGGCCCGATCAGCGTGACCTGGGCGACATTGTCTTTGACCTCGACGTCGAGGGAATCGTGGGTGCTCATGGGTTCAGAGGTTACTCAGATGTACATGGTCAGATGTACATGGCCGGGTCGATGTAGGTGGTCGGGTCCACCAACGGCTCCCGCTGCTTTTCCGTACGCGCGCGGATGACGGCGGGGATGCCGGTCGCGATCGAATCCGCCGGCACATCCTGGGTGACGACCGCGTTCGCGCCAACGGCGCTGTCATCGCCGATACGCACCGGACCCAGGATCTTGGCCCCGGCCCCGACGGTCACCCGATCGCCCAGGGTGGGATGACGTTTGCCCTGCTGCATCGTCCGTCCGCCGAGGGTCACCCCGTGGTAGAGCATCACGTCGTCGCCGATCTCGGCGGTCTCTCCGATCACCACACCCATGCCGTGATCGATGAAGAACCGCCGGCCGATCCGCGCACCCGGGTGGATCTCGATTCCGGTGAGGGATCGGGTGAGTTGGCTCAGAATCCGCGCGGGCCCGCGTAACGGCGGCCTCGACCACATCCGGTGGGCCAGCCGGTAGGACCAGATGGCATGCAAGCCGGAGTAGACGAGGGCGTTCTCCAGATCTCCGCGCGCGGCCGGGTCGTGGCTCCGGGCGTTGCGGAGGTCCTCGCGCAGAACCGACAGCAGTGTCACGGAGTGATCAATCCCGGATGTCCTCGAAGAGCACCGTCGAGATGTAGCGCTCGCCGTAGTCGCAGACGATCGCCACGATGAGTTTGCCGGCGTTCTCCGGGCGCTTGGCCAGTTCCAGTGCCGCCCAGACGATCGCGCCGGAGGAGATGCCGCCGAGGATGCCCTCCCGGGTGCCCAAATCCCGGGCCACCCGAATCGAGTCATCGAGGCTGACGTCGATGATCTCGTCGTAGATCTCCCGATCGAGCACCTCGGGGACGAAGTTGGCGCCGATGCCCTGGATCTTGTGCGGGCCGGCCTTGCCCTCGGTCAGCAGCGGGGAATCGACGGGTTCGACCCCGACGATCTGCACGCCCGGTTTGCGGGCTTTGAGGACGTGGCCGACACCGGTCACCGTGCCGCCGGTGCCGACACCGGCGATGAAGATGTCGACCTTGCCGTCGGTATCGGCCCAGACCTCCTCGGCGGTGGTCTTCTCGTGGATCGCCGGGTTGGCCGGGTTGGCGAACTGATCGGCCGAGACCGCGTTGGGCGTCTCGGCGATGATCTGCTTGGCCCTGGCCACCGCTCCCGCCATCCCCTCCGACCCCGGGGTCAAGACGATCTCGGCACCGTAGGCGCGCAACATCACCCGGCGCTCGGTGGACATCGTCTCCGGCATGGTGAGGATCACCTTGTAACCGCGGGCGGCGCCCACCATCGCCAGGGCAATGCCGGTGTTGCCGCTGGTCGCCTCGACGATGGTCCCGCCGGGCTTGAGCTCACCGGAGCGTTCCGCGGCGTCGATGATCGCGACCCCGATGCGGTCCTTGACGCTGTTGGCGGGGTTGTAGAACTCAAGTTTGACGACAACCTGCGCCCCGAGCCCTTCGGTCAGCCGGTTGAGCCGCACCAGCGGGGTGTGTCCGATCAGATCGGTGACATCGTCGTAGATCCTGCCCATGGCTGATCCTCCTGATGGGTTCGCGGCTGACATCGACGTTACCGGGTCGCGGCACAGCGCGACGCGCCGGATTTGCCGATCAGGATCTGATCCAGCCGCCGGCGAAGCGCAGGAACGCGTCGTTCTCCTCCGGCGCGCCGATCGTCACCCGCACACCGTCGCCGGGAAACGGGCGAACCAGCACCCGGGCCTCAGCGGCCTGCTGGGCGAATTCCGTCGTGCGCTCGGCCAACGGCAGCCACACGAAGTTGGCCTGCGACGGCGGAAATCGGTACCCGAGAGTGGTGAGTTCGGCGCTGACCCGGCGGCGTTCGGCGACCACCGCGTCGGTGCGGGCGAGCAGTTCATCGGCGGACTGCAGGGACGCGATCGCGGCGGCTTGGGCGAGGGTGCTGGCGGTGAACGGAACGTACACCTTGCCCAGCGCGGTGATCACCGCCGGATCACCGACGGCGTAGCCCACCCGCAGCCCGGCCAGACCGTAAGCCTTGGAAAAGGTCCGCAGCACGACCACATTGCGGTGCTCGCGGGCCAGACCCAGACTGTCGGGCAGCAGACCGTCGCGGATGTACTCGGCGTAGGCCTCGTCGATGACGACGAGGATGTCGGTAGGAACAGCGGCCACGAACCGGGCCAGCGCATCGGGGTCGACGACGGTCGACGTCGGGTTGTTCGGGTTGCAGATGAAGATCAGTCGGGTGGCATCGGTGATGGCGGCCGCCATCGCGTCAAGGTCGAAGGTGTGATCGCGCAACGGCACCTGCACCGGGCTGGCACCGGCCACCCGCACCTGCAGTGGATACACCTCGAAGCTGCGCCAACCGAATATCACCTCGTCGCCGGCCGCCGCGGTGATCTGAATCAGCTGCTGACACAGGCTCACCGAGCCGCAACCGACGGCGATGTGTTCCGGGGCGAAGTCGACGTGTTTGGCCAACTGCTCCCGTAGTTCCACATGCCCGTTATCCGGGTACCGGTTGAGGGAGTCGATGGCCGCTGAGATGGCAGCCCGGACGCTGGGCAGCGGGGCATCCACGGTCTCGTTGCTGGCCAGTTTGATGGCGCCCGGCACGGTCTTCCCTGGCGTATATGCCGGAAGCTCGGCCAGTTCCGGACGGAGGCGAGCGGTCACCGCCTTGAGTCTAGGCGGGACCCCGGCCGGACCGGAATCGGATCAGGACGGCTTTGCCATGCGTTATCGGGCCTGTGTACGCTCTCGGTGGTTCGGGAGGCGTGCCAGAGCGGCCGAATGGGACTCACTGCTAATGAGTTGTCCCCCTTAAAGGGGACCGGAGGTTCAAATCCTCTCGCCTCCGCCGCGGCTGATGCGTCGGCCACGAACAACTGAATACGGCGCCCGTAGCTCAACGGATAGAGCATCTGACTACGGATCAGAAGGTTAGGGGTTCGAATCCCTTCGGGCGCACCATCTACCTGTATTACTTCGGTTGATGCTTGCCATTTCGGCTTCGGGTGATGCCTGACAGTGTTTCGGCTGATTCTTGACAGTTACTTCGGCTGATTCTTGACACTCCTTCTATGAGGGAGATCAGCGTGGCTG
>Ga0247838_1001470_pt1 | contig 33366 bp, 29 predicted proteins | sample LaCruzMarch2015__5_FD_189097 | JGI IMG/M metagenome (GOLD analysis project Ga0247838, IMG submission 189097) | Freshwater microbial communities from meromictic Lake La Cruz, Castile-La Mancha, Spain - LaCruzMarch2015_15m | ecosystem: Environmental > Aquatic > Freshwater > Lake | place: Spain... | reverse complement strand
GTGCGTTCAAGAAGTTCTTACGTATAAAAAAAGTGACGTGAAACCGCGCCGAATCATATATTATACATATATTTCAATATCTTGCAAACAGGAATCAGACTGAACTAGTGCCGACATGCGGGTGCGCATCGAAACCGCCGACGCCTGTGCCTACCCGGACGTCGTGGTCCTGTGCGATCCGCCGGCCTTTCACGACCGCCGCCGCGACGTCCTGACCAACGCGACCCTGGTGGCCGAGGTCCTCTCGCCCGCCACCGAGGGCTACGACCGCGGCGGCAAGTTCGCCATCTACCGCGGCTTGCCGAGCCTGCGCCAGTATGTACTGATCGCTCAGGACCGGCCCGCCGTCGATGTCTTCACCCGTCAAGCGGACGGTCGCTGGGTGCTCGATGCCTATGCCGACCTCGAGGCACCGATCCACCTGGAAGCCATCGGCTGCACCCTGCTGCTGCGCGAGGTCTATGACAAGGTGGAGTTCGAGACGCCCGAGCAGCGGACTTGAGTTGCACATCCGCAGCGCCTCAAGTGTTGGTGGAGCCAGGCTTCCAAGTCGGTGACCTTGGAGAAGTCCAGCAGCGCTTCACGGGGGTTTCGATTCGCCCCAGCGGTAAGCTGGTCCCTCGGCTTGGCAACCATCTGGTCTCAGTGGCCCCTGTTACCACGCAAGGAGTTCATGGGGTCCGGCATCGTTTTCGTCGAGTTGAAACGGTTACCGCCGGAACGCCGGGGGGTCTGCTGGGCGCGGTCATCGCCTCCGGGGCCGGACGCTTGGCCGCTGCCGGGTCCGTAACCACCCTGGAAGGCGCTATTCAGGGGGGCGTAACCGTAGCCGAGGCCGGCGCCACCGGCGGTGCCGCCGCCCTGCTGACCCGGCGCGGACCCGCCTTGCGCATAGGCCCCGGGCACGCCATTGCCGCCGTAGGCGGGACCCGAGTAGCCCGGGGCCTGATAGCCGCCACCCGGGGCGGAGCCAGTGCCCGGCTGACCATAGACCGGCCCTGAGTGCCCGTAGGACTGCTGGCCGCCACCCGAGGCAAACCCCGGGGCCGGCTGACCATAGGCCGGCGCCGAGTACCCGGAGGACTGACGGCCGCCGCCCGGCACTGACCCCGCCTGACCATAGGCCTGGCCCCGATAGTCGGGCGCTGGATAGGCGCCGGCACCCGCCGCCCGGGCGGCCGGGTTGGCGCACAGCGTCAGTGCCAGCAGCACGCCGACGCGGATCGGATACCTGTGCATGATGCCTCTCGCTCCTGTCGGAAGTCTCAGTTGCGCCGGCCCGCGGACCGGCATCCGCCCTCAGCCGCCGAGCAGCAGGGTTACCCGTGCCAGGTCTTGGGCGTTGTCCACTCCGGGCCCGGGTGCCTCCAGCGCCACCCCAACGTGTACGCGCTCGCCGTGCCACAGGACCCGCAGTTGCTCCAGGGACTCCGCCAGTTCCAGCGGGGACGGCTCCCAGGCGACATAGCGCGCGAGGAATCCTGCCCGATAGGCGTAGAGCCCGATGTGGCGCAGAAAGGTCGGGGTGGTCGGAAGATGGGTGCGCTTGCCCATGAATTCATCGCGGTGCCAGGGCAGGGGCGCGCGCGAGAAGTACAGGGCGAAGCCGGCCGCATCGGTCACCACCTTGACCACATGGGGGTCGAACAGGGTCTCCGCGTCGGCGATCGGATAGGCCAGGGTGGCCATCTGCACCCCCGCCTGCGCGGCCAGGTTGCGGGCCACCTGGCCGATGAGCGCGGGCGGCATGCAAGGCTCGTCACCCTGCAGGTTGACGACCAGGGTATCGGGCGCCCAGCCGCGCTGCGCGATGACCTCGGCGACGCGGTCCGAGCCGCTGTGGTGCTCGGCCCCGGTGATCCGGGCCGCCGCGCCGAAGGCGGCACAGGCCGCGACGATGCGCTGGTCGTCGGTCGCCACGATGACCTCGCCGGCACCGCTCGCGCGCGCGCGCTCCACGACGTGCTGGATCATGGGCTTGCCGGCGATCGGCAGCAGCGGCTTGCCGGGCAGCCGGGTGGAGCCGAAGCGGGCCGGGATGACGACCTTGAAGTCCAGGGGGGGCTCCGGCGCCGGGTCAACAGGGTTTGCGCGGGTGTTCAAGGACGGGATACCTCCGATTGCTTGAGAACGCGGTTCAGGGCTTGTCGGTCGTTCGGGGGGCGGCCCCGAGCCGCGCGAAGACCGCCGCCACGAAGGCCGGGTCAGGCGCCGCCGCCACCGGACAGGCCCAGTGGTCGGGACCCGCGAAGCCGGCACACTTGACCGCGTCCTTCTCGGTCATCAGGATCGGACCTGGCGGCCAGTCGGCCGCGTCGGCCGCGGTAAAGGGGTGATGGTCGGGATAGGGCCGCTCGTCCACCAGGAGCCCGGCGCCGCGCAGCGCGGCGAAGAAACGCCCCGGGTTGCCGATCCCGGCCACCGCCGTCACCCGCTGCCCGCGAAAGGCCTCCAAGGGTCGGCGGCGGGCCGGGTCGCACAGGGCATAGGCCGCGCCGGGGACCAGCGTGAACCGGTGCCCGGCCCCGCTCCCGCCATGCTTGATCACCAGGTCGACGCCTGCCAGCCGTCCGCGCGGTTCGCGCAACGGCCCGGCCGGCAGACAGCGCCCGTTGCCAAGGCCGCGCTCAACGTCGATCACGGCGACCTCAAGATCCCGCGCGAGCCGATAGTGCTGGAGACCGTCGTCGCACAGCAACAGATTACAGTCCAGGCGGCGGATGGCAAGTTCGCCGTCCGCCACGCGGTCCGGTCCAACCACCACCGGGCAGACCCCGCGCCGGGCGAGCAGCAGCGCCTCATCGCCCACCAGCAGGGGGTCGTCCCCGGCCGCGGCCAGGCGCGGCCAGGCGCCCGACCGGGCCCCGTAGCCGCGCAGAATGAGCGCCGGCCGCCAGCCCCGCGCCACCGCCAGTTCCGCGAGCGCGAGCACCAGCGGGGTCTTGCCGGTGCCGCCCACCGTCAGGTTGCCCACCACGACCACTGGCACCGGCAGGCGCCGCACCGCGAACCAACCGCGGCGATACCCGTGGCGGCGCACCAGCGCGACCAGGCAATAGAGCCAACCCAGCGGCACCAGGGCCAGGGACAAGGGGTGGTGCCGACGGTACCAGACGGTGGTGGGGTCGATGAAACGCAAAAAGGATTCGTCCGCAAATGAACGCAAACAATTCGGAGTCAAGAACAAGTCAAATACAATCGTTGTCGTTGTCGTTGTCGTTGTCGTAATCGAGGTTATCGTGGCGCCCAGGATTCTCTCGCAAGCCAGTTTGCAGTGCTTCTCCGATTACGATTACGACAACGACAACGACAACGATTAGGAAAACGCCCCCGGCTCCGGGCCTTCATGGAACTGGAGCCGGTGCAGCCGCGCATAGTAGCCGCCCAAGGCGAGGAGTTCGGCATGGCGGCCCTGCTCGACGATGCGCCCCTCCAGCAGGACCAGGATGCGGTCGGCGTTCTCGATGGTCGACAGGCGATGCGCAATGACGAGCGTGGTGCGGTGCGCCATCAGTTGCTCCAGCGCCGCCTGGATGTGCCGCTCGGACTCGGTGTCCAGGGCCGAGGTCGCCTCATCAAGGATCAGGATGGGGGCGTCCTTGAGCATGGCCCGTGCAATGGCCAGGCGTTGGCGCTGGCCCCCGGAGAGCAGGACGCCGCGGTCACCGATGGGGGTATCGAAGCCCTGCGGCAGCCCTTCGATGAACTCCAGCGCATGGGCCGCCTGGGCCACCCGCCGCAGTTCCTCGCGTGAGGGCGGCTGCGCCCGGCCATAGGCGATGTTGTCGGCCACGCTGTCGTTGAACAGCACGACGTCCTGGCTCACCAGGGCGATCTGGGCGCGCAGGTCGCTCAGGCGCAGGTCCATGATCGGGACCCCGTCGATCCGAATCTCCCCCGCGGTGGGGTCGTAGAAGCGCGGCAGCAGGCTCGCGATGGTGGTCTTGCCGCTGCCGGAGCGGCCCACCAGGGCCACCTTCTCACCCGGCGCGATGGCGAGCTCCAGACCCACGATCGCCGGCGTCTTGTCGGCGGCGTACTGGTGCGTCACGCCCAGGTAGTCGATCCGGCCCTGGGCGCGCCCCAGGGTGCGGGTGCCGGTATCGGGCTCGGGGTCGGAGTCCAGCAGCTCGAATAAGCTCTGCGCCGCGATGATGCCGCGCTGCAGGTGGGAATTGACCCCGGTGAGCCGCTTGACCGGCGGCAGCAGCAGACCCATGGCGACCACGAAGGACATGAAGGTGCCCACCGTGATGTCCTCGCGCAGCCCCTGCAGGGTGGAGAGATAGACGATCACCGCAATGGCCAGCGCCGAGATCAACTGCACCAGGGGGACGCTCGCCGACTCGGTGGCGATCATCTTCATCTGCAGCGAGCGGGTCTTCTCATTGATGAAGCTGAAGTGACGCGACTCCTGCGCCTGGCCGCCGAAGGCCTTGACCACCCGGTGGCCGTCGATCGCCTCCTGGGCCACATGGGTGAGTTCGCCCACCCGGTCCTGAATGCGCCGGCTGTAGCGCCGGAAGCGCTTGGTGGCATACTTGACCGCACCCGCCATCACCGGGCCGATGATCAGAAAGATCGCCGACAGGCTCGCGTTGACATAGAGCATGTAGCCCATGAGGCCGATGACCGTGGCGCCGTCGCGCACCAGGGTGGTGACGGCAGAGGTGGCGGCACTCGCCACGTTCTCCACGTTATAGGTCAATTTGGCGAGGATATGGCCAGAGCCGTGGGTATCGTAATAGCGGGTGGGCACCCGCAGCAGGTGCTCGAACATCGCCTGGCGCAGGTCCGCCACCACGCGGCGCCCGATCCAGCTCAGGCAATAGTCGTTGATGAAGCCGGCAATCCCGCGCACCAGGAAGATCGCCACCAGGAACAGGGGCATAGCCCGCACCACGGACTCATCCTTGTTCACGAAGCTGCCGTCGATCAGGGGCTTCATCATCGCCGCGAAGAGCGGCTCAGTCGCCGCGTAGATCAGCATACCGCCGAGGGAGAAGCCGAACATCTTCCAGTAGGGCCGGGCATAACCGAGCAGGCGCCCGTAGACCTGGCGCGCCTGGGTCTGAAACTGGACCTCGTCGCCGCTCATCATCGCCCCCCCGCCGCCGGCGCGACCGCCCGGGTGGCGCTGAACGAAATCTTCAACAGTCCGAGTTGCGCCGCGGCATCGAGCGCGCTCATCACCGCCTGATGGGGGGTCTGGGCATCGGCCTGGATCAGCACCGGCAACCCCCGGCGCTCACCCAGGGCCCCGTTGAGCGCCCGCACCAGTGTCTGGGTCTGCTGGTCCACCACCGCCCGATCGTCCACATAAAAGTTCCCCGCCTGATCGATACTGATCCGGACCTGCTCCGGCTCCTTCTCGGGGTTTTCGCTCCCCTGGGCCTGGGGCAACTGCAGGTGCAGTCGCGAGGCGTCCTTTTCCTTGAAAGTCGTCGAGACCATGAAGAAGATGAGCAGCACCAGCAGCACGTCCAGCAAGGGTATGAGGACCAGTTCGGGCGGCTTGCGGCGATTGGGACGCAGGTTCATCAACTCTCCCCGGCGTCTTCGCGCTCGCCCTTCATCACCTCCACCAGCCGCAGGGCCTGCGCCTCCATCTCGATCGCCAGCCGGTCCACCTTGCCCTCGAAAAAGCGGTGACACAGCAGCGTCGGGATGGCGACGAAGAGCCCGGCCGCCGTGGTCAGCAAGGCCGTGGCGATGCCGCCCGCCAGCAGCGCGGGATTGCCGACCCCCGCGTTGGTGATCACGGAAAACATCTGGATCATGCCCACCACGGTGCCGAGCAGGCCGAGCAGCGGCGAGATCGCGGCGATGGTGCCGAGCGCGTTGAGGTAGCGCTCCAGGTCCGCCACCACATGGCGGCCGGCGTCGCCGAGCGCCTCCTTCATCACCTCCCGCGAGTGATTGCGGTTCACCAGCCCCGCCGCCAGCATTCGGCCCAGGGGCGAGGCGTCGCGGATCTCCTCGATCTTCACCGTCGTGAGCTTGCCCTGCCGATGCAACTGCCAGATGTGCGTCACCAGGTCCTTCGGCATGATACGGGAACGCCGCAGGGCCAGGGCGCGCTCGATCACCAGGGCGGTGGCCACCACGGAACAGATGACGATCGGCCACATCAGCCAACCGCCCGCTTGCATCAACTGGAGCAAAGGGCATTCCTCAGGATAACGTCCTCCAACGTTCAGGACCCGGCACGGCGGGGAGACCGACCGGCCGGGGCGTGATCACGGGTCACGAGTCCTGGCCGGTGACACGCGATGATACCCCAAACCGCCGGATTGACCGCTATCGCCGCGACCGTGGCGGCCGGTCCGTTAGCGGACCTCCGCCGGTGGCCGGGAGCGCGCCGAGGCCCCGGGGGGAGCAAGCGCGGGCGCCCCTGCGTCCAGCCGGCCGCCCGGACGCGGGAGCGCCCGCCCGACACTCCCACGCTGGAGCGTGGGAGCGAGAGGGCGAGCGCGAGCGCCCCGGCGCTGCCCTCTGGCTCCCACGCGGACGCCGGGGAGCAAGCGCGGGCGCTCCTGCGTCCCCGCCGGCCGACTGGACGCTGGAGCCTGGTCGAGGCTTCAGCCGGTCGAGCGCGAACCTCAGCCGCCGGGTCTACCGTCGGAGACCAAGGGCTGTGTCGATGCCCCGGGGACCTGCCGCGACTCGACGAGGTCGCGTACCAGATCGTTCGAGGGCAAGCTTGAGTTGGGGATGATCGTAGCCGTTCGACCGACCCGATTTCAAGAACGCGACCAAGGCGCGACGCATCAGGTCCTCGGCCTCAACGAAGCGGTCCGTATGCCGATAGAGAGTGGCTATGTTGTTCAAATCGCGGGCGACGCTGGGATGATAAGGTCCAAGGAGTACCGCTAGGTTGATGAGCCCAGCAGCAACAGACGGGTGGTCAGGTCCATAGGCATTCTCATCTATCGCGAGGGCCCGCCGCAGGAATGATTCACCTTCCTTCCAGCGGCCGGTGGACATCAGCAATGTGTCCAAATTGTTAAGGTAAAGTACTATGGCGGGATGCTCCCGGCTACACCGCGCCTCACCAATCGCCAAGGCACGGCGGAGCAGCGATTCAGCCTCATCGAAGCGCCCCGTTGCCTCAAGAACCGCAGCGAGGTTACCGAGTCGAGTTGCGAGACGGAAATCATCTGGCCCGAAATTCTGCTCGTCGATTGCCAGCGCTCTGCGTATCAGAGGCTCGGCCTCCGCAAAGCGGTTCATATCCTTTAGTAGCACCGCCACATTGTTCAGATCGCGAGAGACGATGGGATGATCTCTCGATCTGCTCGTCCATAAAGATGCGCACGTTGCCCAAGGCCGGACGCAGCAGGGAACGCAGGGGCCGGACGAGGTTGTCCCGAGTCCAGCGGACCCAGTCCTCGTCCGAGCGGCGGTAGCACTGCGTTCTTTATCAACAGCTTGGTGTACGCTTGCGTTAAGTTGCGGACAAACAGTCGTCTTGTGTTTATCGTATGGGCCTCGGCAAGCGCTCGCTCCACCCTGCATCCGGGCGCCGCCCCCCCTTCTCTGCCGGAGTTGCACGCATGACGCATCGAGGTCACAGGTCTCGCCCGCCGCGGCGGGGGCTCCGCCGGCCCCTGGCGCACCTGACTTTTTGCGCCTGCGCCCTGTGGCCCGGCCTGCAGGCCGCCGCGGCCCAGGTCGAGGTTGCGGCCGAGTTGGAGCGGATGATGACCCAGTACGGCTTCGAGATGAAGCCGGCGGATCTCGATGCGACCCGCGACAAGCAGGCCCGGGCGGAGGGCGCGGAACTGCTGCCGCGGCTGCGGGTGCTCTTGGAGGGGTTCGACCACATCATCGTGCAGGCGCCGCAGGGCGGGGTTGCGCGGGTGTTGATCCTGGGCGCCAAGACCCCTTATACGCCGCCGCCGCCCACCCCGAAGCCCGTGACCTCAGCCCCCGCGGACGCCCCGGGCGAGGTCATCCTGGACACCCAGCGCGTGGGTGCCTCCCACGCCGTCACCCTGACCTTGGAGGGTGAAAATGGGAGGCGCGTGCAACGGGTGCTGCTGGTGGATACGGGGGCCGACTACGTGGTTCTCCCAAGCTCGCTGATCGCACAACTCGGTCTCTCAGCGGAGGGCCTGCGCCAGCAACAGGTGCAGACCGCTAACGGCAATGTAGCGGCGGCACTCGGGATCCTCCCGGCGGTCTGGCTGAAGGAACAGCGGGTCACCGGGGTCGAGGTGGCCTTCATCGAGGACGGGCGACTCGGCGGCAACGCCCTGCTCGGGATGAGCCTGCTCGGGCGCTTCCGCGTCACCATCGAAGACGAACAGAACCGCCTGCTGTTGGGAAACAAGTGACCCGTTGGCGCCCGGGCCTTGATCGTAATTCCGGCCAGCGGCGTGCGTAGTCAGGGCTTCCAGCCCTGACGGTGTCAGGCCAAGATGGCCTGACTACGCACCCGGCGAGCTCAAGCGGCCGGAATCTTGATCGAGGCCGGCGCCCGACGGCAGCGACCCGCGGCAAGTCTGGCGCGACACCCCAAATCCGTGGACAATCGGCGGAGAATGTTCGGCTGGTCCCACGGGAGACTTGATCCTTGATCAATCGATACGCCTATAAACCCGGCCCCGCGGCACTGGTGGTCTACGTGGCCGCCGCCGTGCTCCTGGCCGCCGTCATCAACGCCACCATCGTGCTCTCGGACGCGGCGCAGTGGACCGAGTCCCTGCGCAAGCCGGCCTTCGCGCTCTCCGGGCTGCAGATGGCTGTGGTGTGGGAGGTGCTCTTCGCCTGCATGGCCGCCGCCTACTGGCTGGTGCGTCGCACGCCGCCGCTACGGGACCGGCGCGCCGCCTCCATCGCCCTCCTGGCCATGATCCTGGTGGTCATCGCCTTTCCCTTTTACGCCCTGCTGCCGCAAAGCCTGCTCAATAGTTTCGTCGGCACCTTTGCCTCCGCGTTCATCGCCTGGATCGTCTGTACCCTGGTCTTCGTCAACAGCAAACCGGCCGGCCTGCTGTTGCTGCCTCTGGCGTTGTGGCTCAGTTTCGCCTCGGTGGTGGCCTTCGATGTCCACCGCCTCAACCCGCCGGTGAGTCTGCTGGGCTGACCAATGAACGACCAGCAACTGCTGCGCTACAGCCGCCAGATCCTGCTGCCGGCCTTTGGTATGGAAGGCCAGGAACGGCTGCGCCGGGCGCGGGTGTTGGTGGTCGGACTCGGCGGACTCGGGTCGCCGGTGGCGATGTACCTGGCGGCGGCCGGGGTCGGCAGCCTGACGCTGGCCGACTTCGATGCCGTGGACCTGTCCAATCTCCAGCGCCAGATCCTGCACACCACGGAGCGAATCGGTACGCCCAAGGCGCAGTCCGCGCGCCTGACCCTGGCCGCGCTCAACCCGGAGGTGGAGTTGGTGCTGGTCAAGCGCAGCCTCACCGCCGCGACCCTGCCCGCACTGCTAACGGGTCTGGACTTGGTAGTGGACTGTTGCGACAACTTCGAGACCCGCTTTGCCGTCAATGCCGCCTGCGTAACGGCGCGTATACCCCTGGTGAGCGGGGCCGCGATCCGCCTGGAGGGACAGGTGGCGACCTTCTCCGGCCAACCCGGCGGGCCCTGCTACCAGTGCCTCTACCCCCGGGATGGCGCCGCCGAAGAGACTTGCACCGCCACCGGGGTCATGGCGCCGCTGCCCGGCATCATCGGCAGCATCCAGGCGACCGAGGCAATCAAGGTCCTGACGGGGCTGGGCCAACCGCTGTTCGGGCGTTTATTGCTGCTCGATGCGGCCGTCATGGAGTGGCGCCAGGTGCGCCTCGTCGCCGACCCCGCCTGTCCGGTCTGCGGCATTCCATCGCATTGACAATGAATAATCTGTGTTCATCTGTCGCTATACACAACCGTTTTCAGTTTTCAGTTTCTGGTTTTTCGTAAGACGCTGGCCGACATCACGTAACCAAGAACGAAAAACAGAAAACTGAAAACCGAACGGTCTCACTGCTCTCTCTGGGGTCAGCCGCGTCGGCCTCAGTCCGGGTCGCGCCCGAGCGTCAGCCCGAGCCAGGGCAGGGCGAGCAGGACCATGAAGAGGGCGGCATTGGCCGGGATATGCAGATTGGCGTCCGCCGCGGAGTGGATCAGGAGCGCGGTGATGCCCATCAGGCTCGCGAAGGCCATGCCGCGGCACAGGGCGTCGGCCCGACTGAACAGGACCCGCAGGGCGGCCCCCAGTGACAGCAAGACCACGGCTACCAGGGGCACCACACCGAGCACCCCGTACTCCAACTGAAACTCCAGGAGATCGTTATCCGCGTGGGCGAAATGCAGGGGGATCGACTCGGCATCACGGTAGGCCGGGTAGACGACGGGGAAACTCCCGCCGCCGCTCCCGAACCAGCGATAGTCGCTCAGGTACGTCGCCGCACTCACCCCCACGTGGTAACGCGCGTCCTGCGTCAGCACGGTCTGCTCCAGGCGTTCGCGCACTCGATCGAGTCCGAACCAACTCCCCAGGAGCAAGAGGTCCACCATGACCAGGCTCACCAGCAGGATCAGCACCGGCCGCGGCGCGCGGCGGAAGCTCAGCACGCCGATGACCCCGGCCAACCCCAGACTGATGAAGAAGGCGCTATTGCCCATGCGCGAGGCGGTCATCACCAGCGCGATCACCAGGATGGCCAGGTAGATACGCAGCCGTGCCTTGCGCCCCAGCAGGGTCCTGACCCATGCACGCAGCCGTTTTCGCCAATTGGAGACCTCACCCGCCGCGGACAGGTCCGCGATCAGCAGTCCGATCCCCAAGGCAATCGTCATCTCCAGGTATCCGGCCAGGTGATTGGGGTTGGCAAAGGTCCCGTGGGCGCGGACCCCGGCGTCCATGAAGAGCCAGGAGGTCCCCGCCAGTGCCAGCAGGCTCGCGAGCATCGCCTGGGCTACTGCCGCCAGGACCAGGGTGCCGGCCAGCAGGCGTAGGCGCCGACGGCTGCGCACCAGCAGCAGCACCAGCACAAAGAGCGCGCTCAGGGCCAGCCCGAGCCGCCACGCGACCAGCGAACCCTGGGGGTCCATGCTAAGCGGGGCATAGCCGGGGGCCGCTGCGTCACCCATAGCCAGCGCAGTGGCGCTCCACTGGCGCGCGGCCGCCGGGGACAGGACCTCGAGCCAGCGCAGGGGCAGCGGGAGCAGTTGCAGGAGGCCGAAGCCGAGCCAGAGTCCCAAGGCGATGAGCACAAAACGCGCCTTGGCGGCGGCGCTGCTGTGGCACACCCGGGCACCCACGGCACGCCAGAGCCAGGCCCCCGCCAGGGCGAAGATGGCGACCTCCAGCAGCGCGCGCGCCCAGGGACGGTTGCTGCCTAGCGGCAGGGGCGCCCAGACGAGTAAGACCAGGAGGGCATAGAACAGCCACCGGTCGCTGGAGCCCCGATAAGGTGTCCAGCGCGCGGCCGGGGCCGCCGCCCCGGTCATCGCAGGCCCGCCGCACGGGCGCGGAGATCCGCGAAGAGGCGCACCAGCGCGGGGTCGTCGGCGATCAGGGGCTCGACCAGCGCGGCCCGGCGCAACTGTACGGCCCGCTCGAGCAGGTGCGCAGGAGCGAGCCGCAGGCCGTGGCGCAACAGGGTCGTCACCTCCCGCCGGCCGTCCGGATCGAGCACCGGCCAGACCGCGAGCCCAAGGTCGACCAGGGCGCGCAGGGCCACCGGCTCCGAGCGGCCCAGGTCGGCCGCCCGGGCATAGCGTCGGTTGAAGTGCGGGCCCCACCGTTGGAGTTTGAAATCGGTGCGCAACACCGAGGTCAGCCCCAACGGCCAGGTCGGGCGCTGACGGACGCCGTCGAGATAGAGGTCGCGCGCCTGGTTCAGGAACCGGCGCTCCAACGCGGAGCGCGGTGGGGCCTGCCCTGCCAGACGCTCCAAGTGCAGCGCGAGTTGGTCCGCGTAGCGCGGATTACCGGGGTCCAGGCGGCGGGCGATCACCAGCAAACGGCGGAGGTCGCGCTCGTGCGCGCCCTCCAGCGCCGACGCCTCCGCACTGACGCGACCCGCCTGCCAGGCCGCCAGGCTCGCAACACCGGCCGCCAGGCTCCACATGCAGGCCAGGCAGACCAACCCCAGCAAGGTGCCGTACAGCCCCCGGTGCGAACGGCCACCGCCGCCCTCACCCCTGCTTGCCGCTGTCGCGGTAGTACTGGGTATAGCCGCGGTAGGCATAGGAATAACGCCGGTAGCGTCCATAGCGGTAGGACCCGTAACGGGAACTCTTGGCATTGTCGAAGTGGTTCAGGACCACGCCGATCAGATGCGCATCGACCCGCAGCAACCGCTTGACCGCGAGTTGCACCAGTTGACGTGGCGTGGCGTCCGCACGGACCACGAACACCACCGCATTGCACAGGCGCGACAGGACCAGGGCGTCGCTCACTGCCTGAGCCGGAGCCGAATCCAGCACGATACGGTCATAGCGTTGCCCAAGTTCCGCCAGGGTCTTCTCGAAGCGCTGGGAGGACAGGATCTCAAGCGGATTGGGCGGCGCCAGGCCGGCCGGCAGCAAGTGCAGGTTGGTCCCCTCCAGGGTGTGAATACACGCGCTGATATCCGCGGTGCCGGCCACGAGATTGGAGAGACCCGGGGCGTCCGCGGGCAGCCCCAGACGCGCGGCCACCGAGGAGCGGCGCAGGTCCGCATCCACCAGCAGCACCCGCTCCAACTGACCCAGGGCGACGGCCAGGTTGATGGCGATGGTGGTCTTACCTTCCCCGGGCACCGTCGAGGTGACAAGCAGCACGCGATGCGGATCATCAAGGCCGGACAGTGCCACGGCCGTGCGGACGGTGCGGATCGCCTCCGCGAAGTCACTCTTGGGTGAGTCAAGAAAGACCCGTTCGGGCCGCCCCCGGCGCAGTCCGCGCCGACTTAAGACCGGCACGGTGCCCAGGGTGGGGAGCTGCGTGTGATGCTCCACGTCCTCGGAGTCCTTCAGGGTGTTGTCGAGGTAGTCCTCGAGTAGGGCGAGCCCCACGCCTAAGAAGAGGGCGAGCACCACGGCGATGACCAAGATGCGGACTTTGCGCGGCGCGATCGGCGTCTGGGGGACGAGCGCGGCATCGATGACCCGGGCGTTGGTCGATTCCACGTCCGCCCCCAGATCGGTCTCCTTGAAGCGGGTCATGAACATGTCGTAGAGCTGGCGGTTGGTCTCCACCTCACGATCGAGCGAACGCAGGGTGAAGGTCTTGCGACTCACATCCTGGGCGTGGGCCTTCATGGCGTCGAGTTCTTGCTGGAGCTGCTCCGCCCGCCCCTTGGCAATGTCGTATTCCTTCTTGACGCCTGCCACCGTGTTGTCGATCTCGACGCGCAGCTTGGCGCGGATGGTATTCAGGTCGGAGCGCGCCGCCGCCATCTTCGGATGCTGAGCGCCATAGCGCTCGGCCAATTCGGTGGCCGCACGTTCGGCCTTCACCTCTTCGGTCTTGAGTGTCTGGATGATCGGATTGCGGATCACGACCGGATTCGAGGCCAGTTCGGTACTCGCCAAATCCCGCAAGCGACGGACCTGATCGTACTCGCTGCCCAAGCCGTCTCGCTTGGCGCGCGCCTCAACCAGGCGCTCGGCCAGATCGCCGAGTTCCCGGTCGGTCAGGTCCAGGCCGCCCTTGACGTCCACCAACCCCTGCTGCTCACGATAGCTTTGGAGCTTGCGCTCGGACGAGTCCACTTGGCTGCGCAGTCCCTCCAAGCGCCCGGTCAACCAGGTAGCCGCCTTCTTGACTGTCTCCAGGCGGGTCTCCAGGCCGAATTCGATATAGGCCTCCGCATAGGCTGCGGTGATGCGGGCCGCCAGTTCCGGGTCAGGCGAATTGAACGAGACCCGGACCATCTCCGAATCCGGCAGCACCACCGCCTGCACATTGCCCACCAAGGCCGCGATCACCACGCGCCGCGCCTGCGCCGGCGTTATGGGCTCCGGCTCCTTTTTCGATCCGAACCAATCCGGAAGCAGGCCCTGCAAACTCAACCGAAAACGCGCACGCTGCGGCGCCTCCTGGCGCGGATCAAACTGCGGATGGGTCCACAGGTCCAGGCGGTCCGCCACGCTCTCGGCGAGCGCCTGGGACCGAAACAGTAGCATCTGCGTTTCGAGATAGGTCTGACCCGCCATATAGGAGAACCAACCGCCGACGGGGTCCTTGTCGACCGGGCTGAAACCACGGCGACTGGTGTCGATCAGCAGCGTCGTCGAGGACTGGTAAAGCGGCTCCAGGGACTGGATCACCAGGCCGGCGAACAGGCCGACGGCCAGTGCCAGCGCGATGATTTTCGGCAATTGGCGGCGAATGATCTGCCAATAGGCCGCGGTATCGAACACCACGCCCGATGTCGGCGTGAGCGCCAGTTCGGGCCCCGCCACGGCCGCAGCGCCGATCGTCTCCAAGGCACCTTCGCGGCGATGGATCAAAAGAAGCTTTCCTTGACGATCACGGTATCGCCCGGGCCGATCGCATCATCCTGACCAACCTTGCGCTCCTGCTTGGGTGCCCCCTCCGAGACCACGAAGACCTTGGTGCGCGACGCCCGCTCCGTAAAGCCGCCGGCGACTGAGATCGCCTTGCGCACGGTCAGCCCCGGGAGGTAGGGGAAACTCCCCGGCCGATTGACCTGCCCCATGACGAAAAACTCCCGATACGCCTCGATACTCACGGTTACCCGCGGGTCGACCAGATAGGGGCCGCGCAGGCGCGTGGCCACTAACTGCTCCAGTTCACCCGGGGTGAGGCCCGTGACCTTCAACTCCCCCAGCAGGGGGTAAGACATGGTACCCCGCGCACTCACCTGCGCGGTGACGGTCAGGTCTTCCTCACCGAAGACTGCAATCCGGACCTTGTCCCCGGCGCTCAGGCGATAGCCCTGCAGGTCGTCGCCGCCGAGCGCCAAGCCCCAACAGAGCAGGAGCAAGGACAGGGCAGCCAGCGCGCGGGACCAGTGATGGCCGCACGTGCGGCACTGAGAAGGGGCCGGCAAGGGGGAAAGCGGATTCATGGGATCGACCGGTGGGAGGCGGGGTCCAGCCGCCGGGACAAGGCCCGGCGGCCGGTTCCAAGGCGCTGGCTCAATAGGCGGTGCGGACCGAGAAGAGCACCACGTTGTCGTTGTAATCCGCCGCGCTGAGCGGCACGTCGGAGGTGCGGGTCTCATAGGTGTAATCGACGCCGAGTTCCAGCCAGCGTCGCATCTGGTAGAAGACCCCCGCGGAGGCATTGTAACGATGGTCGGTCCGCGGCTCACCGACATAGTCGTCGTTGGTACCGAGCAGCCCGACCCGGGTATAGAGGCGCGGCTTCCAATAGTATACCCAATCCAGGTTGACCAGGCTGACCACAATCGCGTCGGCCAGGCCCGTGTTGGTCTCGGACGGGGTGCGCTCGGTCACCAGGTTGAACGTGGAATAGGTGCGGGGCCGCCACTGGATCTGGGCCGACCAGCCGAAGTCGCTGACATCCTGCCGCTGGTTCGCGGTGAAGGTCTTGCCCAACCAGCCGAACTTCACGGTACCGCTGGTCTTGGCGGTGGCATCCCAGGTCACGCCCGTGTAGAGGGTCATCTGGTCACTGTCCAGGGTGACCGTACCCGGCACCTCGTTGGTATAATCGATCTTTTCCCAGCCGGCATCCATCAGCAGCGACACCTTAGGGCTGACCCGCGCGTAAAAGGTCGCCCCCAGGACGGGCCGGTCATTGTCGCGAACCTCCTGATTGTTGTTCAGGTAGTGTCGAGTCCGATAACCCGCCAGTAGGTCGACGCGGCCCCGCGCACCAGGCGCACCATAGCTGTACCCGAGGGTGACCCGGTTCGAGTCCCACCGGTCGGGGTGCGCGTAGAAGAAATTGGCGCGCGAGGAGTCGGCCGGAGAGCCCGACCCGCGGCGGTCGTGCCAGTTCCAATACTGATAATTGAAGGTGAGACGATGCCGCAGCCCAAACTGCCAGTTGGCATTGGCCTGCGCCTGTTGATCCGTGAAGTTATCGGCGGAGCTCGCACTGACCATGCCGATGCGCGCAAAATAGGACAGATTGTAGGAGTCCGCCCCTTTCAAGGCCGTGAGGCGGATGCCCGGCTCCACTACCGTCTCCCAGGTAGACATAGGCCCGACGCCGCCCAGGCCCACGATGGCATTATCGAGGCTCTTATCGGTACTGGTCTTGTAATAGTTGGATTCGTAGCCCATCAGGAGATTGAGCCAGGGATAGGCCCGAAATCCGCCGACATCGAATCCATTGCCGACCGGCTGGCCGAGCGCCAGCCGCGGAACCAGAGAGATCCCCAAGAAGCCGATCAGAATGACGAGGCGCAGCCTTCGCATCGCAAGAGTTCTCCGCGGTATTACTGGTCAGGACCGAAGCAGGGCTTACTTTGGGTGCTTACTGGGCGCTGGCGTAACCACCGGGGTCGGCGCGTTGATCCAGTGTTTCATCGAGATAGCCGCCGCCGAGCAGGGCCTCGGTGAAGAGTATCCCGTATACCCTCACATCGGGGTCACCGTAGTCGTAAGTGCCCGGGTAGGCATAGGGTTCCGGGTAGGAATTCTCGGCAAAGCGGCGCCGCTCCTCAATATAGCGCCGATACTCGTCATCGATCAGGCCTTTCTGCATCATACGCTCCAGCCGCTCCCGCTCCAGGTCGCGTTGCGCCTGGGTCGGACCGGCGGCGGCGCCGACCGCGCCGCCCGCGGGTGCGGCGCGGCGCCGTCGCTCGATCTCGGCCGCGGCCGCCAGCACGCCCGCGTCGATCAGGGGCCTGGCGGTCCGCCCCTTGAGTAAGAGCGCACGCGTGGCGACCTGCGCCGCCACCTCAGGCGCCGCACCACCCTTGCCGCAGGCCAGGATGGTATCGCGCACCACCGTGAAGACGTCGAATCCGGCGAGCAGCAGGGCCTCGGTCAGGTCGCCCACCTCGGTCGATTCCGCACACAGGCCGGAGATGCGTGCCTCCGCGCCCTCGGCACGGACATCAGACGCGGCCACCCGATCGGTCAAGGCCCGCACCGCCGGGGAGATGAAGGACGCGTCAGTGCCCCCCGCGGTCTGCGCGCAACTGAGCGCCGTGGCGCCCAAAAGCCCAACCCCAAACACGTAAGCGACGATCTTGGCATTCATTTTTCGGACTCCGGCAGTCGACGCAGCGGCGTGATCTGATGCGAACCCACTGGCCAATCGGGCACTATCCACCTAATTCTGACACATTATCCGCCAAAAGCTCCAGAATTGACTGCGAAAAAATTCTTCATCCGCGCACCTTGCCGTCGCCGTGCGCCGTCCCCGCGCTGCCCTCACGCTGTTGCAGGTCCCACATGGCGGCATAGTGACCGCCGGCCGCCAAGAGTTCGCGGTGGGTTCCCTGTTCGCGGATGCGCCCCTGCTCCATCACCAGGATGCGGTGTGCCTCCACGACCGTCGAGAGCCGGTGGGCAATGACCAAGGTGGTGTGGTTTTCCGCCACCTCGGCCAGGGTCTGCTGGATCGCCTGCTCGGTATGGCTGTCGAGCGAGGAGGTCGCCTCGTCGAAGACCAGGATGCGCGGGCCCTTCAGGATCGCCCGGGCGATGGCCACCCGCTGCTTCTCGCCACCGGAGAGTTTGAGCCCCCGCTCCCCCACCAGCGTCTCCCAGCCGTCCGGCAGGCCCTCAACGAAGGTGCGGATGTGGGCCATCTCCGCCGCCCGCAGCACCTCCGGGTGGGTCGCCGTGGGGCGTCCGTAGTGCAGATTGTAGTAGATGCTCTCGTTGAACAGCACCGTGTCCTGGGGCACGATGCCGATGGCGGCGCGCAGGCTGGCCTGGGTCAGGTCGCGCAGGTCTTCCCCGTCGATCAGGATCCGTCCGCCGGTCACGTCATAGAAGCGGAACAGCAGGCGCGCCAGGGTTGACTTGCCCGCCCCGCTGTGGCCCACCACCGCCAGCGTCTGGCCGGGCTCGATGCGAAAATCCAGTTCACGCAGGATCGCACGCTCCGGCTGGTAGTGGAAGTCCACACGCTCGAAGCGGATGCCGCCGTGCCCTGCCGGGAGCGGCCGCGCCCCCGGCCGGTCCGCGATCTCCGGTTGGCGCTCCAGCAGTTTGAAGACGAGATCCATGTCCGCCAGGGCATACTTGATCTGGCGATAGACGATGCCCAGGAAGCCGAGGGGGATGAAGAGTTGGAGCAGCAGCGCGTTGACGAGCACCAGATCGCCCACCGTCATGGTCCCGCCCACCACCGCGCGGGCCGCGAACAGCATCAGGGCCGTCACCCCGAACGCGATGATGGCCCCCTGCCCGAAGTTCAGGACCGACATCGAGGTCTGGCTCTTGACGGCCATCTCCTCCCAGTCACCCAGGGTGCGGTCATAGCGCGCCAGCTCCATGCCCTCGTTGCCGAAATATTTCACCGTCTCATAGTTCATCAGGCTGTCGAAGGCCCGGGCGTTACCCAGTGAATCCAGCCGGTTCATGTCGTGGCGATAGTCCATGCGCCACTCGGTGATGGCGAAGGTGAAGACGACATAGACCACCACCGTGCCGAAGGTCACCAGGGCGAACACCGGCGCGTAGCGGCCGAGTAGCACCACCGCCACCAGGGCGAACTCCACCAGCACCGGCAGCACACTGAAGACCATGTAGTTGACGATGGTCGATATCGAGCGGGTGCCGCGCTCCAGGTCCCGGCTCACCGCCCCGGTGCGCCGTTCCAGGTGGTAGCGCAGGGACAGGGTATGCAGGTGCTCCAGCACCCGGGTCGAGAGGCGGCGCATGGCGCGGTAGCGCACCCGGGCGAACACCAGGTCGCGCAGCTCGTTGAAGAGCGAGCTGCCGAGCTTCAGGGCCCCATAGGCGACCAGGAGCGACAGCGGCAGGACCAGGGCCTGGCCCAGGGGCCCGCTGAAGGCGTCCACGATCCCCTTGAGCACCAGGGGCACCCCGACGTTGGCGACCCTGGCCAGGACCAGACAGCCCAGGGCGAGCGCCGCCCGCCCCCGAAACTCCCACAGATAGGGCAGCATGGCGCGCAGGTTGCGCCAGTCGCGGCGGTCCCCGTGGACCCGCTCGGTACTCATGATTCGTGTTGCCATCGCATCCGGTTGCTTTTCTCGCGGCGCGGGTGTCAGCTTGCACGGCGGCATCGGGGCCGCCGTCGCGCGCCGCCCCGGTCAGTGACCTCATCGCTGGTGGAGGACGGATAATGGCAGATCAGAACCCCGACGGCACGGATTGCAGCCGGCTCGAACCCTTTGCCCTGCAGGTCTTGGGCGACGCGATGGCACCCGAGTTCCCCGACCGCTGTGTCGTGATCATCGCCCCCGGCGACCGGTGCGGCCCCGGGTCCTATGTGCTCGCACAGGTCGCGGGCGAACGCTGGTTCCGCAAGTATGTGCGCGATCACGAGGGCGGCGAGCACCTGATCGCGGAGAACCGAAGCTACCCGGACATCGCCCTCGCCGGACGCGACTGGGCCATCCTCGGGGTCATAGTCCAGCGCAATATCCGACGTAAAATCAAACACTATCACCCGGATCAAGGATGACGACCAGGGCCCCCGGCGCGGGCTGCGGCCGCCAGGCCAGGGCGCGGACCCAGGGTCGGCGCAGCCGCGCGGCGAGCAGCGGCGGCAGCGCGTGAATGGCGGCGGCGGGTAGCCGGACCTGGGTGACGGGTGCCTGGACCCGGATGCGCACGACCGCGCCCGGTCCCGCGAGCCGCAGCACCCGCATCCCCCCCGGGGCCGCGGGCAGCCCCAGCAACGCGCCGATGGTGGGCGCCGCCGGGTCCAGGTCCGCCTCCAGGGCCGCCACCCGGCCCGCCGGTAGCCCCAGCTCGAGTGCACCCCAACGACACAGCACCAGTTCGACGGTCGCGTCGTTGTCGTTGTCGTTGTCGTTGTCGTAATCGAGGTTAGCGTAGCGCCCCGGATCTTCTCGTACACCAAATTGCATCGCTTCTCCGATTACGATTACGATTACGACAACGACAACGACAACGATTGTATGTTCTTGGGTTCATGGCCCGGCGTCGCGCCAGGCCCGCAACAGCACCGCCATGTCCAGCGCCAGGACCGCGTCTCCACGGTGCGGCAGGACCCCGATCACAACCCCCTGCAAGCGCCCGGCAAGGTCGGCGGGCGGGGCCAGGATGGCGTTGGCGGCCAGGTCGAGCACATCGTCCACCGCATCCACCCGCAGGCCGCTCGCAAGATCAGCGGCGCGCCCGAGCAGGATGGCGTTGCGGCGCGTGACCGCTCCCGCCGGAGTGTCCAACAGGTCGGCGAGACGCAGCACTGACCAGATGGTACCGCGCACCTCGATCACCCCCTCCAGCGCGGGCGGACAGCCGGGGACGAAATGGATGGGAGGCGTGCGCAGGATCTCGACCACCTGCCGGCCGGGAAAGGCGAAGGGCCGCTCGCCGAGGTGGAACAACACCCACTGCGCGGTAACGGCATCGACGGCCACGATCGGCGAGTCGCTGCCGACTCGCCCGCGCTGCTCCAGGATCGCGTCCAGGGTGGCGGCCGGCGCGGCGGGCCCCGGCCCCGCCTCCCCCTGGTCGTCGGCACCCCCGCGCTCAGTGCCCATCCCCGCCCTCCCGCCCGCCCGGGCTCAAGTCCGCATCGACCGCGATCTCGACCCGGTCGCGTCCGCCCCGCTTGGCCCGGTACAGGGCCAGGTCCGCCGCCTCGACCAGGGTGTCGGCACTGGGGAAGTGCGGGAAGGCGGCCACCCCGACGCTGAAGGTGCAGTTGAAGGTCGCGTCCCCGGCGTAGAACAAGACCCCGGCGAAGCTCGTGCGCAGCGCATCGAGGAGGCGGCACGCCTGGTGCTCGTCAACCCCGGGCAAGACCACCGCGAACTCCTCTCCGCCGTAGCGCCCGACCACATCGGATTCGCGCAGGCGCATCCGCAGGCTGCGGCTCAGCGCCATCAGGACCTGGTCGCCGGCCGGATGGCCATAGGTGTCGTTGACCCGCTTGAAGCGGTCCACGTCGATCATGGCGAAGCACAGTGGGTACCCGTCGCGCCGGGCGTTGGCCAGGCCCACCGCCAGGAACTGCATGATGGTGTTGTGATTGAAGAGCCCGGTGAGCCCGTCACGCACCATTAGCGCGTGCAGGGTGCGCATTCGCTCGGCGCGCAGACTGACCTCGGTCACCAGCCGCCCGGGCTCCACCGGCTTGGTCAGGAAGCCGTCCGCCCCGACCTCCAAGGCCTTGAACTGGCGCGCCCGATCGGTCTCGCTGGACAGAAAGATGATCGGCAGGCTTACGTGCCCGGGCATCTGACGCAGCACCCGCGCCAGCTCGGGCCCCGAACACTGCGGCATATACATATCCATCAGCACCAGGTCCGCGTTGAACCCCTTGAGCAGGTCGAGGACCTCCGCCGGGTCCGTGGCTACTGCCGTGGTCATCCCCGCCTCCTCCAGGATCAGTGCGTGCAGCCGCGCGATAGCCGGCTCGTCATCGACGACCAGGACGTGGAAGGGGAGCGGCAACTCGCGCGTGGTCAGGGCGTCGAGAAACTCGACCATCTCGGTGGTCTTGACCGGCTTGGTGCAATAGGCGCTGCCGCCGGCCTTGACCGCCTGCAAGCGCGCCTGGAAATCGTCCCGGCAGGAAATATACAGACTCGGGATGGTCTGCCCGGTCGCGCTACTCAGGGCCGCGAGCGCGGCGGGGCCGGCGTGCTCGCCCTCGGGGAACATGACGTCCATGATGACGGCGGCGGGCGCGCGGGCGGTCACGGCCGCGCGCAGCTCCGCCAGGCTGGTCAGGGCCGTCACCGGATAGCCGAAGCAGGCCAGTTGGGCACAGAGCTGCCCGGCGAGATCGCCGTCGTCGTCGCACAGATAAACGCGCTTGTCGCGCCGCTGCTCGGTTGGGTCGGCCGCCCCATCCGGGGCCGGGCGCGGCGGCCGGGTCGCGCCCCCCGGTGCCGGTGCCGCTGCCGGTTCCGCTGTCGGCAGGGGCTCGAAGCCGAACCGATCGTCGCCGTCCGCCGCGGGCTCCAGGGCCAGGGCCTCCAGGCGCTCCAAGAGCTGCGCCAGGGCCTCGGTGAACCCGGCCGGAAGTGGCGCGTCTGCGGCCAGCGCCCCCTTGAGCAACGCGTCGGCCTGCCGTGCCAGCTCGCTGATCGCGTGCAGGCCGAAGGAGGCGGCGCTGCCCTTGATGGTGTGGAAGGCCAGTTCCAGCTGCGTCAGGGCGTCCGGCCCCGCCGCGGGGAGCCCCGCCGCCAAAACGCGGGCGGCGTCCAGCCGCTGCGGCAACTGTGCCAGAAAGGCGAGCCGCAGCCGGGCCTTGCGCGCCTTGAAACTCTCGGATACCGGTGGTGCCATGGTCATCGAATCGCCGCTTAAGGGTCAGGGTGCGCTGCGCCGCGCGTCAGTCGCCGGGTCTCGCCGCACCGGGTACCTCCGATCCTGCGATTGGCTCTGGGATCGGCCCTGCGGCCAGTTCCGCGGCCAGTCCGGCGATCAGGGCGGGGAGCCGCTCTTCCAGCGCGGCATCCTTCATCAGCACCGCGTAGAGCCCGCGGGTCCCGGCCGCGATGGGCTCGGGATCGTCCCCGGTCAGGAGGATGAAGGGAAGCATCCGGCCACGGTCGCGCAGTTCCGCGAACAGGTCCAGTCCGCTGATCAGGGGCATATTGAGGTCCGAGATCACCAGTTCGATGCGCGGGTCCGCGACCACTCGCTCCAGGGCCTCGATCCCGTCGCCCGCCAACGCGCATTCATGGCCCAAGTCCTCGAGCAGGGCTGCGACCAGTTCCCCGGCCAGCGGGTCATCATCGACAATCAAAATCTGCATGGGTGCGTCCCCGCGGGTCTCGTGTGGTCAGAACCAGTTAAACACAAACACAATCCTCGGCCTCACCGCGCGTCCCCCAGGAGGTTGCGCAGGGTATCGAGGAGACCGGACTGGTCGAAGGCGCCCTTGACGATATAGGCGTCGGCGCCGGCCTCGACCCCGCGGTGCTTGTCCTGCGCTGTTTCCCGGGAGGTGATGATCAGGATCGGGGTCGCCTGATAGTGCGGGTTGGTGCGCAGCCGGGCGGTGAGCGCGAAGCCGTCCAGGCCGGGCATCTCCACGTCGGTCAAGACCGCGTCGAAACGCCCGCCGAGCGCCTTCTGCCACCCTTGGAGACCATCCTCCGCCGTGGTCACCCGATAACCGTAAGCCTCCAGCACCTCCTTGACGATCTCGCGGGTGTTGAGCGAGTCGTCCACCACCAGGACATGCCAGGGCGCGGCCGGACCCGGCCGGGCGCGGGCCGGCCCCGCGGCGACGGCCTCGCCGCGGACCCGCCGCGCTGCCTCCAGGAGCCCCGGGGCGTGCAGGACGCTCACCAGGGCATCGTCGTCGGTGACCACCAGCCCGGCCACCAGGCCGGCACCGCCGCGCAGGTGTTCGGGCAAGGGCTTGATGACCATCGACTGCTCGTCCACCAGGCGCTCGACCAAGAGACCGAGCTTGGCCTGGCGGACCCCGATCACCACCGCGAGGGTGGCCGCCCCCAACCCGTGGTGCGGCGCGCCCGGCGCCAGCCCCAGCAGTTCGGCCAGGGGGACCAGGGGTACGAACTCGTTGCGCAGCACCAGGGCCGGCCGCCCGGCCAGTTCGACGGTCGCACCACGGCCGACCCGGATCAACTCCACTACCTGCTGGGCGGCCAAACCGAAGCGCTGACCGCCGCAGGCGATCAACAGCACCCGCATCACCGCCAGCGACAGCGGCAGCCGGAAGGTAAAGCTGGTGCCCGCGCCCGGGCGGCTGACGAGCGTCACGGCACCGTGCAGGTCCTCGCCGATCGTCCGCTTGATCACGTCCATGCCGACCCCACGACCGGACAGGTCGGTGACGATCTCACTGGTGCTCAGGCCCGGGGCATAGATGAGCTCCCAGACCTGATCGTCGGTCAGGGCCGCCGTCCGTGCCGGGTCGAGGAGGCCCTGGCGCAGCGCCCGGGCGATGATCCGCTCACGGTCGAGGCCGCGCCCGTCGTCGCTCACCTCCACCTCCACCCCGCCACTGGCGTGACGCGCCGCGATGCGCAGGTGTCCGAGCGGCGGCTTGCCGGCCGCCCGGCGTCCAGCCTGGTCCTCCAGCCCATGGTCGACTGCGTTGCGCAGCACCTGTACCAGGGCCTCGCCCAGGCCCTCGATGACCTGTCGGTCGAGCTCGATCTCACCGCCCTGCACCTCGCATCGCACCTCCTTGGCCGCGGCCCGCGCCAGGTCCCGGACCATCCGCACGGCCGGGTCGAAGACGGTGGCGAGCGGCAACATGCGCAACTGCAGCGCACGCTCGTTGAGTGCGGCGGCGAGCCGTTCCTGGGCCAGCAGGTCGTCGCGCAGGCCGTGCACCAGGCGCTGCAGGTCCGCTGTTTCGGCGGGCCGGTCCGCCGCCCCGGGGGGGGCCGCGGCCGCCCGCTCCAGGGCGCGCGCCTGAGCCAGGCGGCAGCGCCCCCGCGCCTGGACCCGGTTCACCTCCCCGAGCAGGCGCAGCAGCTCATCGAGTCGGGCCAGCGGCACCCGCACGCTGTCGCGCACCCGCCGCAAGGCGGGCGCAGGGGCGGCGCCCGCCCGCGCAGCACCGGCCGGTGTAGCCGCCGGCGGCGCTGGGTCGGCCGGCGGCCGGTCCGGGGCCGCGGCAGGCGCCAGCCCGAACCCCGGCACCGCGTCGCCCGGCGCTGCGGTCCCCGCCGCCGCCCGCGCCAGGGCCGCGCACAGCACCGGGTCCGCGGGGGGGTCGCCGCCGTCCGCCGCGACCCGCTCGAGTTGGGCGGCGATGGCGTCCACCCCCTGCAGCAGCAGGCCGATCCCGGTGGGTTCGGGCCGGTACGCACCGGCGCGCAGCGCCCCCAGCAGGTCCTCCATCCGATGGGCGGTCTCGCAAATGCCGGAGAGCTTGAGCATCCGCGCCGAGCCCTTGATGGTGTGGGCGGAGCGGAACAGCGCATTCACCGCCTCGGGATCGTCCGGGGCGGCCTCCAGTGCGGCGAGCCCCGCCTCCAGCCGGCTCAGGTGATCGCGCGCCTCGCCGCAGAAGCGCTCAATGAACTTGCGGAGATCCAGGGCCATGCCGGGCGCCTCAGGCGGCGTCGCCGAGCCGCGCCAGGCGTGCCCGGCACAGGTGCCGCAGGTCGGCGAGGGGCAGCGCCGCGGGCAGGGGTCCGGCCTGCTCCGCGGCGCTGCCCGAGCCCTCCAGCAGGCGCAGCGCGATCCGGTATTCGCGGCGGGCGGTCCCGGGATTGCCGCCGGCCGCGCGACACTCGGCCAGTTCCAGGTGGGCCGGCCAGTAGTCCGGACGTTCGTAGATGGCGCGGCGCAGGTGCGCCACGGCCTCCCCCAGGGCGCCCTGGGCGCGGGCGATGCGCCCCAGCAGCACCAGTGCATCCGGGCACCAGGCATCCCGGGCCAGCACCCGCCGTGCCGCGTCCGCGGCCCCCGCCAGGTCGCCGCGCTCCAGCAGCAGGTGGGCCAGCAGGCGCAGGTGCGTGGGCGGTGCCCCCGGCGCGGCGCAGGCGGGGGCCAGGACCGCGAGCGCCGACGTGAAGCGCTCGGCCTGTGCCAGGGCCAGGGCCTGCTGATAGGGCGCGTCCTGGCTGGTCGCTGCCGGGGCGCCTGGCCCCCGCCCCCCGGCGCCCCCACCAGGGATGGCGGTAATGGATCCCGACGCGGCGTAGCGCAACTGGGCACCGGGACGCCCCGTGCCGCTGCCGTCGGCGGGCGGGCAGGTCCCCACTGAGACCGCCACCGCCGCGGCGCCTCCGCGGGCGGGCGCCGCCGACTCGGGCGCTGCCGACTCGGGCACAGGCGCGGGCGGGGCCGCGACGCCCGCGTCGTGCTTGGCGAAGTACCAGACCCCATCGTGCTCACAGAGCAAGAACAGGCCGAAGCCGTTGGCCAGGGTCTCGGCCAGGCCGACGATCAGGTAACCGCCGGGTCGCAACAGGGTCCGCAGCCGCCGCAGCACCGCCTCGCGGGTGGCCGCGTCGAAATAGATCGACAGGTTGCGGTAAAAGATCAGGTCCTGGCCGCGCAGGTCGTCCGGGTAGGGGTCGGCGACCAGGTTCAGGGGGCGAAAGGCGACGGCGCGCCGCAGCGACTCGGCGAGCCGGCGGGTGCCGGCCGCGGCGGCCCCGAACCAGCGCGCCGTCCGGGCCGGGTCGAGGGCGCGCAGGGCGTAGGGCCGGTAGTACCCGGCGCCGGCCGTGGCCAGGGCCTCGCGGTCCAGATCGACCGCTGCGATGTGGAACAGGCGGGCGGCCGACTCACCCCAGCGCTCGCGCAGGGCCATCGCGATGGAATAGGGCTCCTCCCCGGTGGCACAGCCCGCCGAGAGGATGCGCACCGGATCCCCCGGGTCGCGGCCGCCCAGCAGTGCGGGCGCCAGGTGCTCGGTGAGCAGGCGCAGGTGTTGGGGCTCGCGGTAGAAGTAGGTCTCTTTGATGGTGAGCAGGCCAGCCAGGGTCTGGAGTTCGCCCGCATCATCGCTCAAGCGTGCCAGGTAGGCGGCGGCGTCCAGCCCCAGCACCGCCTGTCGCCCGGTGATCGCAGCGCGCAACCGGGCCTCGCTAGGGCCCTCGAAGCACAGCCCCAGCCGCGCCCGCAGCAGCGCCTTGGTGGCATCCTGGTTCACACCGGGGCGCCTGGCGCGCAACCGGCGCCGCGGCCAACCAGTCGCTCCAATTCCGCGGCGATGGCCGTCAGGGGCAGCACCCGCTGAACGGCGCCGGCCGTGATCGCCTCGCGGTTCATCCCGAAGACCACCGAGCTGCCCTCGTCCTGGGCGATGGTGCAGCCGCCGGCGGTGGCGATCGCGGCGATGCCCCGCGCCCCGTCCCGGCCCATCCCGGTCAAGATGACGCCAATGGCGCGCCGGCCGACGGCCGCGGCGACCGAGCACAGGAGTTGGTCGCAACTCGGGTGATAGAGGTCGGCGGCGGCGCACGGGGACAGCCGCAAACGCAGTCCCGGCAGTAGGGTCAGATGGGTGGCGGAGTCGGCCAGGTAGACGCGGCCCGGCCGCAGCACCTCGTCATCGCGGGCGAGGCCGACCGGGAGCCGGCACAGGGTCGTCAGCCACTGCGCCATGCCGGCGGCGAAGCCGTCGCAGATATGCTGCGCGATCAGCACCGGGGCCGGGAGCCCGGCCGGCAGGGCCGGCAGCAACTGCGCCAGGGCCGCCGGGCCGCCGGTGGAGGCGGCGATGGCGATCACGGCGCCGTCGCCCAGCGCCGGCCCGCCGTCGGGGGCTGGCGCGAGGGCCGGCGCTGGGGCCGGGTCCGGCGGCCGGGCGGGGGCACGCGCGCCGCCGCTCTCGCCGCGGCTGCGCAGGTGCCGGATCACCGGCACGCCGGCCAGCAGGTAGATGCGGTCGGCAAAGGCCGCCCCCTCGTCCAGGCCGGGCTTATAGGTCGCATCCAGAGCGCCGCGCGCCACCGCGGCCATCGCATGGGCGGCGTCGGCACCGTCGGAGACTACCAGGATGCGAGTCGCACAGCGGTCCATGATCTCGGCGATGGCCCCGAACCCGTCGAGCACCGGCATGCGCAGGTCCATCGTGATGAGCGCCGGGCGCAGGTGCTGCGCCTGCTCCACGGCCGCCCGGCCGTCCGCCGCCTGACCGCAGACGCACAGCCGCGGGTCCGCCTCGATCAGGGCGCAGATCAAGTCCCGCGCGGTGGCGCTGTCGTCCACCACCAGGACCCGCACCGGGCCGCCGCGGGGCGCCGGAGGGACGGTCATGGGTGGGCCGCGGGCGCCGCGCCCGCGGTCGTCCCGGGTGCCTCGGGCTCGCCGGCAGGCGGCGCCGCCAGGGTGAAGCTGTCCATGCGCGCATCGAGCGCGGCCGCGAGCCGCGCCATCTCCTGGGCGATGTCACTGATGCGCCGCACTGAGGCGGCGGTGTCCGCGCTGGCGGCGACGATCTCGCGCAGCGCCACCACCACCTGGTTGCTCGCGGTGCGCTGTTGCTGGCTGGAGAGGCTGATCTGCTGGGCGGCGCGGGTGGTCTCGCCGGCCCCGTCCACCATGGCGTCGAGCAGTTGCGCGGTGGCGGCGGACTCCTGCATCCCCTGCTCGATGCCGGCCGTCCCCTTCTCGGAGGTTACTACCAGGCGGTTGATGGACTCCTGGGTCTCGGCGACCTTGCGGGCGATCTCCCCGGTCGACTCGCTCACCGAGTCGGCCAGGCGCCGGATCTCGGTCGCCACCACCCCGAAGCGCCGCCCGGACTCGCCCGCGGACGCGGCTTCCAGGGCGGCGTTGAAGGCGATCAGTCGCGTCTGATCGGCCACCGTGTCGATGATCTCCATGACGCGCGAGATCTCCTTCGACTTGCGACCCAGGTCGAGGATCTCGTGCAGTGCGTTCTGGCTGTCCCCGCCGATCTCGCCCATGCGCGTCACCAGCCGCTGCATCGCCTGTGCCCCCTCGCGGCTGCTGTCGAAGGTGCGCCGGGCCACCGACACCACCGACTCCGAGTATTCGGCGATCTGGCTCGAGGAGGCGGACAACTCCTCCATGGTCGAGGTGATCTCGGCCACCGAGGCCGACATCTGGGTCGAGTTGGCCGCCTGCCCGTCGACCGCCTGGGCGATCGCCTCCGCCGCCCGATGCACGGCCCCGGCCTGGGTCTCGACCTCGGTCACCAGCGCGTGCAGGTGCTCGCGCATCTCATTGGCGGCGCGCGCGAGTGCCGCCAACTCGTCGCGCCCGCCCGCGGGGACGTCGCGGCTCAGGTCGCCGGCCGCCACCCGCTCCACCCCGGCGGCCAGGGCGCGGATGCGCCGGCTCAAGGGGCGCGCGGTCAGTTGCGCAATCGCGAGACTCAGCAGCAGCGCCAGGCCGCCGATCAGCCAGGCCTGCCGGGTCGCAGCGCGCACGGCCGCCTGGTAGGGCGAACTGTCCTTGGCCACCTCCACCACCCCCAGGGGGGCGCCCGAGTAGTCGCGGATGACCGCGGCATAGACCGCCAGCGGGCGCCCGTTGTGCTCGATCTGCGCGAACTGGGGAACCCCGGCGAGGGCCGCGCGCAGGGCCGCCGGGTCCAACAGCGAGCGCTCACCCAAGGTCCCGGCAAAGGTCACGAAGGCGTCGTTGCGCAGCAGGTGCAGGCCGGCATCCACGCCAAAGCGCGCCTTGAAGGTGTCGAAGAAGGCCTGGCCGAAGGACATACCGAACTCGACCACGCCCAGGTGCCGGTCGGCCTCGGCGATCGGCACCATGCCACGCACCCCCAGCCCCGCGACCCCGACCTCCAGCCCCTCCATGGGCTTGCGGGTCCGGTTGGAATCCACCACCGAGTGGCGGAGCGCCGACAGGTCGTCGCCGAACTTCTCCGGCAGATGCAGGCGCAGGAAGGAGGTGGCAGGGGGGGTATGGAACTGGAACTGCACCACCCCGTAGTCCTTGGCCAGGACCTGGTAAGCCGGCAGCAGCGTCGCCTGCAGCCACGCGCGGTCACCCGCCGCGAACCGCTGCTGCACCTCCGGGAGGTTGACCACCAGCGCACTCAAGGTTTGCGCCAGCGCCGCCTGCGCGGCCACCGCCGCCGTCAGGCTCTCCATCGACTGGCGCAGCTCGGCGCGCTCAGCATCGCGCACCACGGCGCGCAGCCCGAGCAGGCTGCCCCAGCCCAGCCCCCCGATCGCCAGCAGGATCGCCAGCCCCATGCCCAGCATGATGTTGGCCCAGAGATGCAGGTTCTTGAACATCGTGACAGCCTTGGTTCGGAGGGGGACGCGGCGCCGGGCAAGTCTAAGCGATTCGCGCCGCGGCGGCATCGCCCGCATCCGCGCGCAGTGGTTCCAAATTCGGTAACCAGAACCGGCATCGCTTGGGCAACGGGGCCGATGGTGGATGCGCGTCGCTTATCCACCCTGCGAAACCTCCTCCGCCGTAGGGTGGATAAGGCGCGCCGCACGGTGTTGGGGACAGGGCAGGTCGGTCGCGCGCGCCGCATCCACCAGTGGCCGCGCCGTGCTGCCCGCACTTGAAACTTCAAAAGCGAAAGCAACCTTGCGCCACCATCGCGGCCAGGTCCACCATCGCCGTCTGGCGCGACAGTTTCAACACCCACCGGGACACGCCATGATGACCCGGAACCAGGGGCATCCTGGCTCGAGTCGGGATTGCTCCGCGGCCGTAGCGCGGCTAACATCAAGCCAACCTCGCGCAAGAAAAGTCGAACGACCATAGCGTTGCGTCAGGCTGACGCGCGCGGCCGGGGTCGTCCGTGAAGTCGTTTTCGCACCTCGCCCCACCCGAGTGAACCGACATGAATGCTCGCCGGCAACCGCGCCCCACGTTATACGAACAGCTTGAAGCCCTGCCCGAGGGACTGACCGGGGAAATCCTGAACGGTCAGCTTTACGCCCAACCACGCCCCAGCCTGGAACACGGCTTCACCGAAACGTCACTTGCCGGCGAACTGGTGAACCCGTTCCAGCGGGGTCGCGGCGGTCCCGGCGGGTGGTTGATCGTGGTCGAACCTGAACTGCACTTCATTCATGACATCGAGGTCGATGTCCCGGACCTGGCCGGATGGCGACGCGAACGCTTGCCGAAATTGCCGAAGGCACAACACCGCGCGCTGGTGGTCCCGGATTGGGTCTGCGAGATCCTCTCCCCCTCGACCGAGAGCCGGGACCGCAAGGTCAAGATGCCGATCTATGCGCAGTACGGCGTCCCTCACGCCTGGCTGATAGACCCGATCGCTCACACCCTGGAAGCCTACGCCCTGGACGCCGGCGCCTGGGTGGAGATCGGGCGCTTTGCCGGTGCCGGGCAGGTGTCGGTCCCGCCCTTCGAGGCAGTAACCATCCACCTGGAAGACCTGTGGGCGCCGACGTAGGGCGGATGCCCGCAGGGCGATCCGCCACGATGCCCGCAAGGCGATCCGCCACGATGCCCCAATGAAGAACCGTCGCAACGCTCCGGCGTCGTGCCATACACAAGTGGGGCGTTGATCATAGGTCCGCCCGCGTCGCCTCTCGTGACACCGCGCTAGCGGTGTTACGGATGTGTCGGGCGCTCTGCGCCCGGGGCCCCGCGGGCGGAGTAATGATCAAGGCCCACAAGTGGCGAGACCGCTACGCATTCCGCCCTACCCCAACGCATCCAACGGACTCTGCACCGCCTTACCTCCACGATTGAGCACATGCGTATAGATCATGGTCGTGGACACCTCGGAATGCCCCAGCAGTTCCTGCACGGTGTGGATATCATAACCACCCATGAGCAAATGAGTCGCGAAACTATGGCGCAAGGTATGGGTTCCCACCCGCTTGGGTATCCCCGCCTCCCGCGCCGCCCGATTGACCGCCTTCTGCAGCGAGGTCTCGTGCAGATGATGCCGCCGCAGCACCCCGCCGTGCGGGTCCGCGGAGACCCGCCCGCTCGGAAAGACATACTGCCACCGCCAGTCCTTACCCGCAGCCGGAAACGTACTCGCCGGCGCCGCGGGGATATCGACCTCCCCTAAACCGTTTTGCAGGTCCGTCGAATGCAGTTCCCGCACCCGCGCCAGGTGCGCCCGCAACTCATCCACCGTGCGCGTCGGCAGCGGTACCAGCCGCTCCTTGCCGCCCTGGGCATCGCGTACCGTAATCTGGTTCCGGCCGAAATCGATATCCTGCACCCGCAGCCGCACGCACTCCATGAGGCGCATCCCGCTGCCGTACATCAGCGACACCATGAGCCGCTGGGTACCCGACAGTTGGGCCAGGAGCGCTGCCACCTCCCCATGGGTCAGGACCGTCGGCAGCCGCCGCAGGCGCCGCGCACGCGCGAACTCGCCCAGGTCCAGGTCCTCGCGCTTCAAAACCTCCCGATACAGAAAGATCAGGCTGTTCAGCGCAAGGTTCCGGGTGCTGGCGGAGACCTTGCGCACCAGCGCCAATTGCTCCAGAAAGGCCGCCGCCTCCGCCGCCCCCTTCGCCGTCGGGTCCTGGTTCCCCAGAAACCCGATGAACCGCATGATCCAATGCAGATAGGTCTGCTCGGTACGGATCGCCAGCCCCCGGACCCGCGCCACCGCCGCCACCTGGTCCAACAGCGGCCCATGCGCCTGCCGGATCGCGGCAACCGAGATACCCGGAGCGTCCGCGCCTCCCCCCACCTCCCCGGCGCTGCCGGACTGCGGTAGCGGGTCCCCGCGAGGCCCCCCACCCGTCACCGGCGGAGAGTCCCGCGCCACCGTCGGATGATCCTCACCCAGGGCATGGGCCGCATCGCGCCAGCGCCCCCAGTCCACCTGCTCCAGCCACGGGACCCCGGCCAACACGAAGAGCATCCGTATAGCATCGATCGCCTGGCGGCACTGCCAACCCTTCAGCGCCGGATTGCGGCCCAGTTCCGCCAGGTAGCCGTTGACCTCGACAGGTGTCTGATCGGCCAGGCGGCGGTCGGGATGGGCCGCGATGAAGCGCTCGGCGTGGCGTACCATCCAGCCGTCAAAGGGGGCCTTTACGCCTGAATCGCGAACTATTGCGGTGTAGCGGTGCCAGAAGGAGCCGATTTTGTCCTCTTGGGTTGACGGGTTGACGGGCATGTACTAAGCTCCGTAGCTGTTGGATCGTCGGTGGGGGCGGACGGGGTGCGGCGGGCGCGGGAAGCAGGGTCGGCACTGACAGTGTGGAAACCAGGCAGCATCCGGTCAAATCTACTAGACTGCGTCCAGTCTAGTACATTAATATCCTAGTACGATCTAGCACACAAGCGGCCCGTGCCAGTCTAGGACTGCGTCGGCCCGTCTCGAGCTAGAACACGTTGAACTAATCCGCTCCGCGGGGCTTGTCGCGGCCATCCCGCAGCACCATTGAATAGCGAATGAAGCGCAGATAAACGCAGCCGCCCCGCGGTTTGCGCCCCGCGCCGACCCGTCCCCCATCGTCCACACTCGTAACGACCCACTCCGGGTCGTTGCCAGAGGACCGGACGATGTCTCCCTTGCGTCAGCAGATGATCACCGCCATGCAGATGCATGGTTTTTCACCACGCACTCACGAAAGCTACCTGGACGCGGTCCGGGACTTGGCCAAGTTCACCCGCCGTTCCCCGGACACCCTCGCGCACGCCGACCTCACACGCTACTTCGAGCACCTGGTGCAGCAGCGCAGCTTGGCCCCTGCCAGCGTGCGTCTGATGTACAACGGCATTCGTTTCTTGTATCTCAAAGTGCTCGGCTGGCCGACGGTCGACCTGGAGGTCACCTTACCCAAGCGCCCGCAGCGCATCCCGGAGCTGCTTACCCGCGGCGCAGTCGCCGCCATCCTCGCCGCCTGTGACAATCCGCGCTATCGCATGATGCTGACGGTCTGCTATGGCTGCGGGCTGCGCCTGAGCGAAGTCCTG
>Ga0247838_1001465_pt1 | contig 33384 bp, 33 predicted proteins | sample LaCruzMarch2015__5_FD_189097 | JGI IMG/M metagenome (GOLD analysis project Ga0247838, IMG submission 189097) | Freshwater microbial communities from meromictic Lake La Cruz, Castile-La Mancha, Spain - LaCruzMarch2015_15m | ecosystem: Environmental > Aquatic > Freshwater > Lake | place: Spain... | reverse complement strand
ATTAAAACAAGCACTTCACAAATATAATAACTTTAGACCACATCAAAAACTCGACAATCTTACTCCAATCCAATATATTAACAATATCTTGGGAAAATTGTCTCATTCAATATGAACCAGTACACAAGAATTCAATTAAAACAAGCACTTCACAAATATAATAACTTTAGACCACATCAAAAACTCGACAATCTTACTCCAATCCAATATATTAACAATATCTTGGGAAAATTGTCTCATTCAATATGAACCAGTACAGACAATCTTACTCCAATCCAATATATTAACAATATCTTGGGAAAATTGTCTCATTCAATATGAACCAGTACAAGGTTAAAGATTTGCGGTTTTTGTATTATTATAAAAATGTTTTGATGGGTTTCTTATTTTACGCTTTGCAAAAAGTTTGAAATAACAAAGAATCCTACACGGGTAAGCAGATTTAAGCTTGCCTATTATATTTGACTTAAGAACGACTCTGCGTCGTTCTGTTGATTGAGAACATTATATGAAGCACTCAAAACGTCTTGAGACGTTGAAAAACCAAAATCCTAAGCTTTTTGCGGATTTGGCGGCAACTGCAAAAGATCGGTTGGATTTTGAGAAGAAATCCAGGAAGCAATTTACTAAATCCGAATTTGTGTTGCTACAGATTCTGGAAAATACCGTAGATTCTCAAATTGCCGACATGGCACTTCAAGAAGCACTGCAACACCTCGATTTAGGTGTGGTATTGTTGGGGATTTATGCCCCGATTTTGGAATTATTAAATTCTAATGCTCACGCCGAATGGGAACAATACCGCAACCTGTTCCTTGCCGAAAAATTGGCTGAGTATTTTTCCGGTTGCGACCCGCAACGTGAAGTAATCGGAGAAATTTTGAACGGATTGGAAAGTTTAATAGATCACTCCGAAGTTGAGGAGTTGTTAAAGAAGCTTCTGGCGGTTCCGTTTTGCGAATTTTCGCTCGAAGACCTGGGAGAAAGAGTTCATATTCTTCCAAATATTAAGGAGATCACAAAGCTCTATCAAGGGGAGCTGCGTATGCGGTTTTCCTTTTTAGAGCAAAGATGTGATAGGCTCTTGCTCGGATATGGAGGGCTATTAACGCAAAAAATCGACTAACCCCATAGTTATACGGGGAATAACGGGTTGCCTTAAACGGCAATCCGTTTTTTTTGTCGGCATTCTTTGCAAATTGCTTAAAAAGTCTTGGTGCCCGCGGTCGGACTCGAACCGACAAGCGATCAACTCGCAACGGATTTTAAGTCCGCAGTGTTTACCATTTCACCACGCGGGCGGGCAATAATCGACTCCCTTATTACTTGGAAATATTATTTTGTAAAGGCAAAACAAGATTGGTCGAATTACTTCCGTTGCCACTGGTGAGAACCTGAGGCTGTTTACCGTCCCAATTAAGTGCTGCTTTAGCCTTCAAATATTGGATATATTCATCGGAAGATGCAAAGGGTCTAATTTCCGAACTCAAACGTGCTTGCTGACCTTCGCCCTCCAAAGTTAGCTTGGTTTTATTGGCTTCTGCCTCAAGACGCACCGATTCTGCTCTGCCTCGAGCTTCTTCAATCGCAGCATCGGCAGCACCTTTGGCACGAATTACCACTTGATCGGCTTCAAACTGGCGGGTGCGTTTAGTGTTTTCCGCTGCAACCGCTTCGTTCTTTGCCCTAACTGCCAATTCGTTGGAAGCCATAAAAGCATCGGAAGGTTTAATTCTTGCTATTTGCAAGCTATGTGGCTCAATTCCAAAAAGGCTTTCAACCGATTTGGAAATCGATTGTTCGATCTGATTTTGAATATCGCTGCGATTTGCATTTACGGTTGCCATATTCTGACCGGCAAAAATACGAGCTGCCCGATCTTTTACCACCGGAATTATTTGATCCTCGATGTCGGAATTACCGGCGCGACCGATTTCGTACATCAAATGATAAATATTTTTCTCGGGAACCGTATAATTAAAATTTAATTCCAATGAAACTTTCTGATTGTCTACCGTAGTAACGTCAAAACTATCAATATGCAAAGTTGCAAGGCTGACCTGAATACGATCGACTTTGTCGATAAACGGAATCTTAAAATGCAAGCCGGGTTGCACCGGTTTTTCATACTGCACCACCCCAAGACGACGCAAATTGCCGCGTTCGCTCGGCTGAATTGTGTAATAGGAATTGCTGATCACCAAGAATCCGACAATTGCCGCAACAATTATTTTAGACTTCTTTTTAACATTTTCTTGGTCGCTGACAAAATTCACTTCACGCATTTTGAACCTCTTTTTTAATTCTTGATTGTTGCATCTTTGCATCGCATTGATGAAGAATGGAATTTTTTAAACATTGACTGCTTGTAAAAAGTAATTGTTTGAATTATATATCGCATCAAGTTTGTTATGTACAACCTAAATATTTATTGGACGGAGACTTATATGAAAAAGCTAATTTCGACTACCGCTCTTGCTGCAATTGTTGCAACTGCATTGGTTTCATCGGTTCATGCCGAAGAACGCTGGCCACGTTGGTATTTGGGTCTTACCGGTGGATACGCTTATATGGACGATCAAGATGTTTCAGGTAACGGCAATTCGTCTATGGCTCTTGATAGCGATGGTTTGAGTGCTGGCGTGGCAATCGGTTATTTGCCTAATTCTTCTATTCCGGTTATAAACGCAATGCGTTTTGAAGGTGAGGTTACCTATCATACCGCTGGTATTGCAAATTTTGCTCAAGTCGGCGGCGGTCAGGTTAAAGGCAATAAAGCATACCGCACTATCGCATATATGTTTAACGGGCTATACGACCTTCCGCTTGATTCGCAATGGTCGCCTTACATAGGTGCAGGCGTAGGTATTGCTAGTGTAGGATTGCCTATAAACTCGGGAGCCGGAAATACTTCAGACTCCGACAATGTGTGGGCTTATCAAGGTTTAGTCGGAATCGGCTATACTCCTAAGTCTATTCCTAATACCCAATGGTCTTTGGGATATCGCTATCTTGCAACTGCGGAAGCGAATTTCGGCAATGTTAAAGCCGATTATTCTACCAATAGCATAGAAGCAGGTGCAAAATTTAGATTCTAGAACGGTGGAATTACTTCCTCGGACTGATCCGGGGCATTAGCTCAGCTGGTAGAGCGCTTGCATGGCATGCAAGAGGTCAGCGGTTCGACTCCGCTATGCTCCACCAAATAAAAAGCGGTGTATATTGTTCCTTGGAACATTTGCACCGCTGTAGTTCTTTTACTTTTATCTAATAGCGCCGCATTTCATCGAACAAATCCGTACTCATGTACTTGAATGTACACTCCGTGCGGTTTGTCTTGAAATACTAGCTCTTAAATAAAAGTAAAAGAACTATTATTTTTTATAAGCGGTATTATTTTATGAATACAACAACCAAATCGGTAATTAAATACGTTGTGGCAATAATTTTGCTCTATGTGGTTTTACGCAAAACCGAATTTGGCGAAGTAACTCGCTATTTTAAACAGATTTCACCTTTATGGTCTTTATTTGCTTTAGGGCTTGTGATAATTGCACAGATTGCAGCAGCAATGCGTATGCGATTTTTCTTCATCTCCGGTGGCTTTGATTTAGGCAAAAAATTTGCCAATATCTTGTTTTTCGTCGGCTCGTTTTATAATTTTATTCTGCCGGGCGGTATCGGCGGCGATGCTTATAAAGTCGTAATTGCCAAACATCGCATGGAAATGCCGACTAAGCAAGGTATTAGGATAATGGTTGCCGATCGGGCGAGCGGACTTTGTGTCATGTTGATGATCGGTTTTGCAAGTCTTTACTATGTTAATTTATCGGTAAATATTGCCTATGCAAACTTACTAATAATTGCATCAACGATAATAACTTCTGCAAGTTATTTTATAGCCGGAAAAATTTTGCTTAAAAAAACTTACAAAACTATGCTGTTATCTTTGCCCTATTCTTTTGTAATTCAGTCGCTTTGGGTGGGGGCGTTGCTGGTGCTTTTGCAAGCACTCGGCACAACCGACAATGCAATATATTACGTTATACTTTATTGTGCGGCGAGCATTGCTTCGATGCTGCCGATCTCGGTCGGCGGACTCGGCATCAAAGAAATGACCTACTTCCACGGAGCTGCTTTGATCAATCAAATCACCGGCTCGAATATTGACGGTGAACTCGGAGTTGCATTGTCGCTTTGCATATTCATTTTATCGTTTGTATCTTCGATTCCCGGATTGATGTGGTTGCACGAAGTCACAAAAACCGATATAGCAGACAGATAGTATAAAATATAAACTAGGATATAATTTGTCGATGCCAATAGAATTATCATTTGAATTTTTTCCGCCCAAAAATGCCGAAGCAGAAAACAAAATGTGGCAAGCAATAGGCGAGCTTGCCGAGCTTAAACCGAATTTTATTTCGGTTACTTACGGAGCCGGCGGCACCACGAGGGATTACACTTGCGACATTGCCAAACGGATTGCCGCAGAAACCTCGATCAATACTGCTGCCCATTTGACCTGTGTCGGTGCAACCCGTGCCGAGATTGATACAATCGCAAGAAATTATATTGCTGCCGGGGTTAATCATATCGTTGCTTTGCGTGGCGACCCACCTAAAGAGGCAAATGGCGAATATATCCCCAATAAAGACGGCTATGCTTACGCTACCGACCTTATGCGTGGACTCAAGGAAATCGGAGATTTTGAATTTACGGTTGCCGCTTTCCCGGAGAAACACCCTGAATCGCATTCGTTTGAGCAAGATATTGAAGTTCTAAAAAGCAAAGAAGATCTAGGTGCAGCTCGGGCAATTACCCAATATTTCTTCAAAGACGAGTATTATCTCCGTTTGCGTGACCGAGCCGATAAAGCAGGAATCAAAATGCCGATTATTCCGGGAATTATTCCGATCGGTAATTTCGCCCAACTAAAGAAATTCTCGGCAATGTGCAAAACCTCAATTCCGACCGGTTTAGACGAGAAATTTACTCCGCTTGACGATAATCACGACGAAAGAGACAAAGCGGCAATTGAATTTGCGACCGAACAATGTTTGGATTTACGCAAAGAGGGTGTAAATATATTCCATTTTTATACGATGAATCGCTCCGATTTAATCAAACAAATTTATAATAATCTTGGTTGATTTTATGGAGAATATTCGCCGCAAAACCCTAAAAGTTAAAGTTGGCAATGTTTTTATCGGCGGTGATGCTCCTGTATTAGTGCAGTCGATGACTAACACCGACACTGCCGATCGTGAAGCGACGGTTCGTCAAATCTATGAACTTGCAAATGCCGGCTCGGAAATTGTCCGCATCACCGTGAATAACGAAGATGCTGCTCGCCAAGTTGCTTATATTGTCGATGATTTGGCAAAACAAAATTGCTTTGTCCCGATTGTCGGAGATTTTCATTATAACGGGCATCGCCTTCTTGCCGATTTCCCCGATTGTGCGACTGCTTTGGCAAAATATCGCATCAATCCCGGCAATGTCGGATTCGGTGAAAAAAGGGATCGCCAATTTGCCCAAATGATCGAAATTGCACTTAAGAACGATAAGCCGGTGCGGATCGGGGTCAATTGGGGCAGTTTGGATCAAGCTTTGATTGTCGAATTGATGGATCAAAATGCGAAAGCGGCAAATCCCCAAGATGCCGACGCAGTTTCTCGCAGTGCGTTGATCTTATCGGCATTAAATAGTGCCAAATATGCCGAAGAATTAGGGCTTGCAAGCGATAAAATAATCATATCCTGCAAAGTAAGCCGGGTACGAGATTTAATATTAGTTTACCGGCAATTGGCGGAACAATCAAACTATGCTCTGCATTTAGGGCTTACCGAAGCTGGCATGGGCAGCAAGGGAATTGTTGCTTCTACCGCTGCTATGGCAAATTTGCTCATGCAAGGAATCGGCGATACGATTCGGGTTTCACTCACCCCCGAACCCGGTGCAAGCCGCAATAAAGAAGTTATAGTTGCTCAAGAAATCTTGCAAACTACGGGGATTCGTAATTTTACCCCCATGGTGACATCATGCCCGGGTTGCGGACGCACTACCAGCACCTATTTCCAAGAGCTTGCCGAGAAAATCCAAAATTTCTTGCGGGATAATATGCCGATCTGGAAACAGAAATATAAAGGCGTGGAAAATCTCAATATTGCGGTTATGGGCTGCATCGTTAATGGACCCGGTGAAAGTAAACATGCCAATATAGGGATTAGTTTGCCGGGCAGCGGAGAATCACCTGCCGCACCGGTATTTATCGACGGAGCAAAATTCACTACCCTTAGAGGTGACAAAATTGCCGAAGAGTTTCAAGATATAGTTATTAAATATATCGAGAATCTTTCCGTTTAGGGCTTTATTTATAACTTCGCAATAATCAGTTCAAGATTTTCTTCGGCGGCGGAAACTTGTTTTTGCAAATCTTCATAAGTTGCAGTTAGGCGTTTTAGCTGATGAGTATCGGCATTTGCCGAAGCATTTGCCATTTCATTTTCAATTGCGTCTTTTTTGGCAATCAGTTCGCTAAGCAACTGCTCGGATTTGCTTGCTTCTTTTTCGGCATCGCCCGATTTTTTATCCGATTTATCGCCTTTGTTTTTCTTGGCTTCCTGCTTAACCTGCTCACGTTCTTTGCGGCGTTGGCGAACGATAAGATTACGATAAGCTTCCAAATCGTCGTTATAATTTACGCAAGCACCGTCGGCAACCAGCCATAGATTGTCCGCCACATGCTCAACCAAATGCGGATCATGGCTGACCAAAATCACCGCACCGCTATAATTGTTGAGAGCCTGCATGAGAGCTTCACGAGCGTCGATATCCAAATGGTTGGTCGGCTCGTCGAGCAGCATAATGTGGGGAGCATCAAAGCTCATCAGACAGAATAAAAGCCTCGCTTTTTCACCGCCCGAAAGCTCGCCGACTTTAGTATCGGCTTTATGTTTATCAAATCCGAAATTGCCGAGCAAAGCCCGAATTTTCGATTGCGGACGATCTTTCATCGCATCACGCATGACCTCAAACGGGGTTTGGTTTACGTCCAATTCGTCGGTTTGGAACTGGGCAAAGTAGCCGATGCGAAGCTTGCCCGATTTTAACATCTGCCCGTGCAAAGGATCAAGCCGTGAAGAGAGAATTTTAACCAAAGTAGATTTACCGTTACCGTTGGCACCGAGCAGGGCGATGCGATCGTCTTGATCAATCCGTAAGTTGAGTTTTTTGAGGATCGGCTTACCCTTTTCGTAGCCTGCATCGACATCTTCAAGCGTAATCAACGGTGATTTTAACTCCTCGGGTTCGGGGAATTTAAACGCTGTTACACGCTCTGCCGCTACCGCGTCGACCATGTCCATTTTTTCGATCATTTTCAAACGGCTTTGAGCCTGTTTTGCCTTACTGGCTTTGGCTTTGAAGCGATTGACGAATTCCATCATCTTGGCTTTTTGGGCTTGTTGTTTTTCGTGCAATGCCTGTTGCCCCATCAATCTTTCCGCTCTTCTGCGTTGGAATTGATCGTAATTGCCGGTATATTTAACCAGAGTTTGATTTTCCAAATGGAGGATATGATTGACGGTTTTATTGAGAATATCCCGATCATGGCTGATGATAATAAATGTCCCTTGATATCCGATAAGATAATTTTCCAGCCACACCATCGCCTCAAAGTCCAAATGGTTGGTAGGCTCATCAAGCAATAACAAGCTCGGCTGCAAGAATAATGCGGCAGCTAGTGCTATCCTTGCTCGCCAACCGCCCGAGAATGAATTTATCGGATCATTTTGTGCAGAATCGTTAAAGCCCAAACCCGACAAAATAGTTGCTGCCCGTGCCGGAGCGTCATATGCCCCGATCTCTTCAAGCCGAGTGTAAATATAGCCGATGCGATCGGGGTCTTCAGCGGTTTCCGCCTCTTTAAGCAATGCAGCACGCTCTTTGTCGGAATCGAGAACCACGTCGATAATCGGAGTTTCATCTTCGGGAAGATCCTGACGCACCATGCCCATATTGGCACCTCGAATCAGGGCAATTTCGCCACCGTCGGCAAGTAATTCACCCGAAATGATTTTAAACAAGGTGGATTTGCCGGTACCGTTCGCCCCGACCAAGCCGACTTTATGCCCGGCAGGAATCATGATAGTAACTTTATCGAGCAAAGTACGCCCGGCAATACGGTAGGTAAGATCGGTAATTGACAGCATGGATTTAAGCCTTGAGCAGGATTTGTAAAGGGGAACTTCATTAAGGCTTGGGTTAATAGCCTGTAAAGCCTTATAAGTCCAATATATATTGGTTCAGATAAAAACTCACTTCTTTCTTGGCAAGTTTTTCTCGTTGGCATCAGGGTGTTTCATAGGATTCTATCAATTTCTTTCATTATACGGTCGGTTTCGCTGAGGGCGACAATGATTTTTTGATAGTGGATTATTTCGTCAAAATTTAGGGTTCTGCCCTTGCGGTCTTTAAGCCATTTTTGTGCAGGCTGATAGCCTCCGATGTAAAAATTCCAAGCAATTTCGGGGATATTCTCAAAATATTGCGATTTGTTTATATAAACCTTACCGTTATCATAAAATATTTTGTCGATTATATCATCGCCGGTTACCGGATAAGATGTAATAAATTTGTTTAAAACCGGGCTTTCTAAAAGGTGAAGCAGGCGGATTTCTTTGCCGAGTGCGATCGATTGCCAAAATATCTCGCTATTTTCCGGATAAGGAATGCGGGGAAAGTCTATTTTGAGAAATTCTTTATAGGTTTCACGATAGGTGGGACTATGTAAAACCGCATAAATATAATCGAGTAAATCCAGCGGGCTAAATGCAGTTTTGCCGTCGGCTTTTTTATCTTCATGGTCAGACACAAAGGGTAAGCCCAATTTTTTGGAAATTTGTTTTACGATTTTATGCTCAAGATTGGGTTCTCTATTTTTATCATCAAGAGTGTTTTCTATATCCAAGTACAATGGAGCAGCATAGGTTTGACTGCTTACTGCATGACGGCAAACTATATCACGGGTGATGATTGAATTTATTTTTTCAGGATTGTCTGTTTGTCTTGTAAAAGCCATAGCAAGATTATCTTTTGCAACTAGATGCCTGAACAGATCATGCCTTGCTCTTTGCAGAAGAGTTTTATCATAGAGAATATATTTCTCGTCAAACGGTCTGAATAAATATTTTTTTATTAAATCACTTCCGGAGAATCTATTTATAAGCTCTTGTTTGCTGCCGACAAAATAATCATCTTTCCCGGAAGCCGTACCCATACTTTGTTTTATAAATAGCTGTTCAAGCCCAAAACCCTTATTATATTTTTTAATTGCTCCAAAATCTTTTGGCACAAAAAAATAATAGGGCTCACTATAATCAAGTTTCTTGAAATCGGTTTCTTTAAGGCTTTTTTGCCAAAGCTCGTTATATTTTGCTGCACGTTTGCCGTAGCTATCGTAATGATAAACTTCTGCCAATTCTTTTTTGCCGATTTTGTGCTTTATAAAAATCCCGATAGAAACACCCTGCTGAATATCGAAAACATTTTGGTCTTGGCTGCCGTCGGGTGCGGTCTCTTTTTTCTTGCTACTTCCGTGCAGATCGTAAATGTAAATCGTATCAAAAGTTTCGAGTAAATGTTTTCGCATTTGCCGGTGAATTATTCCGTCGAGAAATGAATTATTGGTAATCATTGCAACTATTCCGGAGCCGTTTTTCTCGATATAATGCTCGGAATGGCGAATAAATTTTATATAATCGTCCGACAATGAATTGATATTTTTTTCGTTCAAGTTGGTTTTATAATCGGTAATCAAATTATTTATCCACTCACCTTTGTTTTGACTTGAAACACTATAAGGCGGATTGCCGAGTGCAACCATCACCGGAGTTTCTCTTTTGATTAGGCTGGCTTCGTTGGCTTCGGCAGCAAGCCAGCTTGCAAATAAAGTTTCTGCATCGGGGTGGGCTTCTTCGAGACTGTTGGTAAGATATACTCCCAAGCGAGGTTGTTTTAAGGGGTTTTTGGGTTTGTACCCGGTTTCTTCAAGTAATAATTCAATTTTGGTATGGCACATCGCATAAGATGCCATAAGAATTTCAAAGCCGTGCAATCTCGGCAAAAGATGCTCTTCGACATAACCGCTCCACATTCCCTGCTGATTTAAGAAATAGCCGTTATATATTTGCTTGATGACCTCGGCAATGAAAGTTCCGGTGCCGGTTGCAACATCTAGCAATTGAACTCGATGCACTTCTTTCTCAAGTAAGGCTTTGCCGCTTTTTGTTCGTTTATCTGAGGTTTGCGGTGCTTCGATTTTAATTTTTATTTTGCTGCTATCTGCTAAACCCATCGGCAGGTTAAAGTAGGTTTTTAAGCAATCGTCGACCGCACGAATTATAAAATTAACTACCGGTTCGGGTGTGTACCAAACCCCTCTTGATTTGCGAAGATTAGGATTATATTCGGCAAGGAATGTTTCATAAAAATGTACTATCGGGTCGTTGCGTCCGGATTGTTTGCCGAAATCTTGCATTACTTCGTGCATATCGGTTGCACGCAGAACTTCGCAGACTGCATCGACAATCCATTTTACTCCTTCATCGAGTTCAAGTGCGACATATTGAAAAAGCCTGCGTAAGAACGGATTACTAAGCGGAATTAAATGCAATGCTTCGCTGCGAGAGAATATTTGATTGTTGTTGCTATGTAGTCTAGCCGTGAATAATCCGTAAGTTATGGTTTGGGCATAAACATCGGCAAAATTCTCTGAGGTCATGTCGTGAATTAAGATTCTTCTAAACGCAGTCAATTGCTCTTGCAATGAATTATGCTCTTGAGAATTTAGGGCTTTTGAGAAAACCTCCTGCATCAGCTTTGCTTTGCGGGCAATCATCACGGCAAGGGTTTTTGCCGAAGATATAGTTTGACCTTGGAATGCAGAAAAATCTTTTAATAAGCTCTCAAGAGTTGCTATATTCTCCGGTATAAAAACCAGCTTGCCTTTTTCTGCACGTGCTATTTTTACTTCCGCTACTTTGCTGCCTTCTTTGAAAAAACGAAAATCGATATAATCCGTAAGGATTAGGTTGTCCAAACTTTCTTTATATCTGCTAAGCTGTTCGTCTTTTTCGGTTTTGTCGAGGTCAATGCCGATGTCTTTTGCTTCGATATAGCCGATATCAATGTCACTTCCGCGGCTGTGCCGGGTAATGATATAATCGGGGGCTCCGCATTTTTGCCGTTTCGGCTCATTGGTCGCAGTGATATCTTTGAGCAATGTTTCGAGATATTCTTTGAGTGCAGGGCGATAGCTATGTTCGGTAGCTTTTCCGGATTGATAGATAGTGCTGATTTTTTCTAAATATTCCATAGCTCCCCGGAAATATCAATATGTGACTTACGAAATTTGTAAGCCACATATTGTAATAAATCAAGAAACTACTTCTTCTTGGCAATTTTTGCTTTTGAAGTGCCGTTAGCATCATTTGCTTTGGCGGCAATAGCATCGACCGCAGCGATAGCGGCGAGGTTCATAATGTCGGAAACGCTCGAGTTCATTTGAGCGATTTGAGCAGGTTTTTCAAGCCCGATCACCACCGGCCCGATAGTTACGCCGTCACCGAGTTCTTGCAACATTTTTGAAGCGATATGTGCAGAATGCAATGCAGGCATCACCAAGATATTGGCAGGTGCAGACAAGCGGCTGAACGGATAAAGTGCCATCAATTCTTTGTTGAGGGCAACATCTGCCGACATTTCGCCGTCATATTCAAAATCGACTTCCAAGCCGTCCATAATGCCGATTGCATCACGGATACGGTCGGCTTTTTCACGCATCGGGTTACCGTAAGTCGAGAATGACAAGAACGCAACTCTCGGATCATGTCCCATTTGACGGGCTTTGTCGGCGGTCATGATTGCGATTTTTGCCAATTCTTCGGCAGTCGGCAATTCATGAATGGTGGTATCGGCAATAAACACGGTTCTGCCTTTGGCGATCATGATATTCAAACCGAAAAGAACTTGGTCTTTTTTGGTTGGAATTACTTTTCTGATATCGTCCATGCAGACATTGTAATTGCGGGTTGCACCGGTTACCAACGCATCGCCGTCGCCACAAGCAAGCATAGCAGCAGCAAAGATGTTGCGGTCGTTTTTAACATCTCTTGCACAATCACGACGCAAATAACCTTTGCGTTGCAAACGGGCGTAAACTGCATCGATGTATGGTTCCAAATTATCGACCAAAGAAGCATTGGTGATTTGGATTGCTTTATCGTCTTTGATGCCCATACGTTTCATTGCCGCTTTGATCTTATCGCTACGTCCGACCAAGATCGGAGTGCCGTAAGAATTATCACGCCATTGAACCGCAGCACGGATTACTCTTTCATCTTCACCTTCGGCAAAGATCATGCGTTGGGGATTGTTTTTCAACTGCCCGAATGCCATGTTCATAACGCCGGCAGTTGGGTCACGTCTTGCCGCAAGTTCCATACGATAGACTTCGATGTCTTTGATCGGTTTGCGAGCAACTTTAGTTTTCATCGCTGCTTGTGCAACTGCAACCGGGATCGTGGTGATCAAACGAGGGTCAAACGGAGTCGGAATGATATATTCACGACCGAATTCCATTTTCTTGCCACCATATGCCGCAGAAACTTCGTTCGGAACTTCTTCACGAGCGAGGGCAGCCAATGCTTCGGCAGCTGCGATTTTCATTTCGTCGTTGATTTCAGATGCACGAACGTCCAATGCCCCACGGAAGATGTAAGGGAAGCCCATTACGTTATTGACTTGGTTTGGATAATCCGAACGACCGGTTGCTATGATCGCATCGTCACGCACTGATTTTACGTCTTCGGGACGAATTTCAGGATCAGGATTTGCCATAGTGAAGATGATAGGGTTAGGTGCCATCGCCTTAACCATTTCTTTAGTCACGGCATCTTTAACCGAAAGCCCCAAGAACAAATCGGCATCGGTCATTGCATCGAGCAACGAGCGTTTTTCGGTTTTGGTGGCGTGGGCAGATTTCCATTGATTCATGGTTTCGTCGTTGCGACCTTGATAGATCACCCCGGTTTTATCGCAAAGATAAGCATTTTCGTCTTTGATGCCCATTTTTTTGATCAATTCCAAGCAAGCAATCCCTGCCGAGCCTGCACCGTTGACGACGACTTTCATGTCTTCGATTTTACGACCGGTGATGTAAGCTGCATTGATAAGCCCGGCCGCACAAATGATTGCGGTGCCGTGTTGATCGTCGTGGAATACTGGAATATCCATCAATTCTTTAAGTTTTTGCTCGATGATAAAGCATTCAGGAGCTGCAATATCTTCAAGATTGATACCGCCCCAGCTTGGGCCCAAATATCTTACTGCGTTGATGAATTGATCAACATCGGTAGTGTCGACTTCAATATCTACGGCGTCGATGTCGGCGAAGCGTTTGAATAAAACCGCTTTACCTTCCATAACCGGTTTTGATGCCAATGCACCGAGATTTCCGAGTCCCAAAACTGCAGTTCCGTTGGAGATTACGGCAACGAAATTGCCTTTAGCAGTATATTCATAAGCTTTGGAAGGGTCTTTTTCAATTTCCAAGCAAGGAATTGCCACACCGGGAGAATAAGCAAGCGAGAGATCACGTTGGGTCATTAGCGGTTTGGTCGGAGTAATTTCGACTTTACCGGGTTTGCCTTCTCTGTGAAATGCAAGAGCTTCTTGATCTGTTATCGGGGCTTTATCTTTTGCCATGTCGGTTTCCTAAGATTGATAATTAAGTTTTTTGGTGGTTTTTAGTAAGGGCTATAAGTGTACAGCACACTAAAACGCCAATTTCAAGTAAAAAACGCAAGATTGCTGCGGTGCAGCACGAGATTGTTTGCCTGTCTCAAATTGCTACAATATTGGCGCCAACCGCAATTTATTTGCAAAAATTGGTAAAGCCAGTTAGGTATTTTTTCAAAATGTTCAATTGGAATCAAGTATAAATATAGCTTTTTATGAACAATAGTGACAATTCCTCAAACAAGGTTTTGCCTCAAATAAAATCCGCACCTAAAATAAGACAAATTTATTGGTGTAATTTTTGGCAAGATTCAATGGCTCCCGAAATGTGGAAGACTAGACCGGTTATTATAATTTCGTATAAGCATGTTTTAAAAGGGCATTGCTTGGTAATTCCTATATCAAGCAAGTCGCAGCAAGGCAATGAATGGGCTTATAAATTATCAACATATATCGAAGATAAAGAAGTGGATTCTTGGGCTATTTGTAATCACCCTTATACGGTTTCAAATAGTAGGTTGACACAGTTTAGGGGTGAAATACCGCTTTTGTCTAAACAAGATTTCAATCAAGTTCTTGAAAAACTTATGAAATGGCTGCCAAAACCTTTTTTGCTTGAATAATGCCGCATTCTGTGGCAAAATATCTGTGTATGCGGGTCTGTCTATTCAGTCTCCGTTGCCCTGAAAAGGGAGTTAGTTGCCAAGGGAGCTTTGATGCTCCCTTTGGTTTTTTTAGTCCTCCGGTAATTACTAAATTTATCGGAAAATCGGGATATGAAAATGGCAAAAAAGTCGCCGCAAATCGTTATTATAATGGGCAGTAAATCGGACTGGGAGACTATGCAGCACGCCTCCGACAAGCTCAAAGAATTTGCAATCGAGCATGATTGTCGGATTATATCGGCTCATCGCACGCCGGATCGGCTTTATGAGTTTGCCAAGACTGCTAAAGATCAAGGTGTAAAAATTATCATTGCCGGAGCAGGCGGAGCCGCACATTTGCCGGGCATGGTCGCAGCTTTAACCACTTTGCCGGTGCTGGGTGTGCCGGTCGAAAGCAAGTCGCTCAAAGGCTTGGACAGCATGCTTTCAATTGTCCAGATGCCGGCAGGAATTCCGGTTTCGACTTTTGCAATCGGCAAAGCCGGGGCTGCCAATGCCGCACTTGCGGCAATTGCAATTTTGGCATTGAATGACGAAAAAATTGCTCGCAAATTGGAGAAATTCCGCAGCGACCAAACCGACTCAATCAAGCAGACTCCGCATGACTAAGATTGCCGTAAAAACTCTCGGAATTATCGGCGGCGGTCAACTTGGCAAAATGCTTGCAATGGCGGCGGCTAATCTCGGTATTCGCTCGCTTATATTTACTCCCGAGATCGATTGCCCAGCATCGCATGTTGCCTATAAAACTATAATTGCCGACTATTCCGACCAAGCAGCTTTGGCAAAATTTGCCGACGAAGTTGATGCCATAACATTTGAGTTTGAGAATATTCCCCATCAGAGTTTGGAGCTGTTAGAGAGTAAAAAAGCAGTTTGTCCGAATGCCAATATTTTGCGGATTTCCCGTAATCGTCTGCGTGAGAAAAGTTTTATCAATAATTTAGGCATCGGCACCGCAAATTTTGCTCAAGTTACAAGCGAGCAAGAATTGCAAAATGCAGTGTTGCAGATTGGCTTGCCCGCAGTTTTAAAAACCACCGAAATGGGCTATGACGGCAAAGGACAGCTAACTTTACGGCAGGAGAGCGATATTGCAAACGCATTTGCATCGCTTAAAACCGAAGAGGCAATTTTGGAAGGTTTTGTCGATTTCGTTATGGAAATTTCGGTGATCGTTGCCCGTGATCAAGCCGGCAAATCACTCTGCTATGTTCCCGTGCAAAATATCCACAAAAACCATATTCTCGACACCACGATTGCTCCGGCTCCGATTAGCGACGAACTTGCGAATCATGCCGAGGAGATTGCAATTAAGATTGCCCAATCACTTGATCTGCAAGGTTTGCTGGCGGTGGAAATGTTTGTCACTAAAGACGGCAAGATTTTAGTTAATGAACTCGCACCCCGTCCGCATAATTCCGGACATTGGACAATGGACGCTTGCATAACCGGACAATTTGAGCAGCTTGTGCGTGCAGTTTGTGGCTTGCCGCTCGGTAGCTCGCAAAGAATGTGCGATGCCGAGATGAAAAATCTCATCGGCGACGATATAAATAAGTGCGATGAATATCTCGCAATTCCCAATGCCAAGTTGCATCTTTACGGTAAAGCCGAAGCTCGCCCGGGACGCAAAATGGGGCATGTTAATTTTCTGCTTTTTTAGGCTGTGTTAAGATTTCTACTATAGCTTGCTGTAAACGCCGATTTTCTCCGCTTCGTTACTCACGTACTTAAGTGTACGCTGCGTTGCGATGCTCGAAAGCCCGAAGTTTTCGCTGACGCTCTAGCGAAATCTTAGCAAAGCCTAAGGTGTTTTGAAAGAGTTCTATTTCAGCAAATTTCTTGCTTTTTCAAGATGTTCTTCGGTGTCAACCCCGAGCGGAATCGTATCAACAATTGCCACTCCGATTATCATTCCGGCTTCTAACGCTCTTAATTGTTCGAGCTTTTCTCGTTTTTCCAATGGACTTGCCGGCAGTGCAACGAATTTTTCTAATGCGGCTCGCCTATAAGCATAAATCCCGATATGATGATATAAATCACCCTCACCGTGCGGCACTTTTGCCCGGCTGAAATATAATGCCCTTGCAATTTTATACTTGGCAATAGTCTCATTTTCGAAAGCTAAAACCGGCTTGACTACCGCAGGGTCGCTCTTTTCGCCCTCGTCTTTGATTTTGCAGGCAAGAGTTGCAATATCAACTTTTGGGTCTTTGAGCGGCTCTAGAACCGCAGAAATAATTTGTGGATCGATCGTCGGCACGTCGCCTTGCACATTAACGATTACGTCATAATCAAGATTGTCGATCTTGCACAAGGCTTCGTAAATGCGATCCGACCCCGAAGGGTGCGAACTTGCGGTCATAATCGCCTTGCCGCCGACTTTTTCGATTGCGGAATAAATCTGCTCATCGTCACAAGCAACATAAACCTCGCCGATTTTGCTTGCAAGCGAACGCCGCCAAACATGCACGATCATCGGCTCGCCGTTAATATCGGCAAGCGGTTTATTTGGCAAACGGGTGGCTGCCATACGGGCAGGAATAATAATTATCGGATTCATATCGGGGAGAATATAATATGATTTAAGACGAATCAACCGTTTTTAATTCTATAATTCAGGCAATAGCTTAAGAAGCCGGAGAAGAAATTCCTCTCCCTTTGGGAGAGGTTAGGTGAGGGCAAAAATAACTTTAAATTCCCTCACCCCGCCCCTCTCCCGGAGGGAGAGGGAGCTAAAGCCCGTGTTCGGCGGTGCTTTCTGCGGTTGCACGTTCCATCGGCGTGGTGTGGCTAATATTGGTGATTTGTTTCTGCGGGGTTTTTTGCATATATTTGCTTACTGCTTGATCAGTTGCCAAGCCCGCATCATATAAAGGTTTTTCGGCAGCCTCTTTAAATGCCGCTTGGGCAGGATTATCCTTGGCATCGGCTTCAAAATAAAAACCGAGATTATCTTTTTTGTCTATTTGTCGCTCCTCATAACGCTCCAAAGCCATTTTTTCTGCCCCTTGCAAACCTGCAACATAGCGGGGAATTGATCGCAAAACTTGTAAGAATTGATTGGCAAAAGCTGCGGTCATCGCAATCCAGCCCATGCCTTTGAAATCAAATTTTTTGTTTTTAAGCGAAGCATCTAAACTATCGAAGCCTACTTTAACCGCAATACCGCCGACGGTTAAAGCCACCGATCCGATCAAAGGTTCGACGAAATCTTGGCTCATACCCTGCCCATAACCCCGTCTTTTAACCTCGCTGATGATCAATTCCTGCTTTTGCGGATTATCCTTGGCATTTTTTTCGATTGAATCGGCAATAAATTTATCTGTTACTTTGTGCAAATAAGGCATCGACCAATCGGTAACCACGTCTACGAGTTTCTTATAAGCAGAAAAAATCGGCGAGAACACGAAATCGTATCCGTCGAGGATTTTAGAAAAAAACGTGCTTTTTTCCGGCTCGCTTGCCATATTTACGCCTGTAAAAATTAAACATTCAAGCGGATATTAGCATAAGCCAACCATTATTGCTTATATAATTTTGTGAATATTTTGTTACAATATATTTCTTTATATTTCAAAAGCTCAACTTTTGAAATTTGTTACGCTTTGCTTCGCAGCGGAAAATCGCTCCTTTCGGGAGACGATTTTATATAGTTTTAATAATTCTTAATTGAAACTATATCTTGAATAATCAAATTTCGTCCCTATTTTAACTACAAGTCAATTTAATTGGAGCAGCCAATGCAAAGCCTTACCCCTCGGGAAATCGTCGCCGAACTCGATCGTTTTATCGTCGGACAGAACGATGCCAAGCGTGCCGTTGCGATCGCCTTACGCAATCGCACTAGGAGACGGCAGGTTGAGGGCAATTTGCGTGATGAAATTACTCCGAAGAATATTCTGATGATCGGGCCAACCGGGGTCGGCAAAACCGAGATTGCACGCAGGCTTGCCAAACTTGCCAAAGCCCCGTTCGTAAAAGTCGAAGCGACCAAGTTTACCGAGGTAGGCTATGTCGGGCGTGATGTCGATTCGATAATCCGTGATCTATTAGAAACCGCAATCATAATGGTGCGGGAAAAACAGCACGCAGAAGTAAAAATCAAAGCTCAAGCAAGTACGACCGAACGTATCGTAAATGCTTTGGTCGGAGAAACCGCAAGCGACGAAACCAAGCGTAAATTCCGGGAGAAATTGCAGGCCGGCGAATTGGAAGATAAAGAGATCGACATTGAAATCGCCGATGCAGGAACTTCGCCTTTTTCGAGTTTTGATATTCCCGGAATGCCGGGCGGTCAAATGGGTATGATCAATATCGGTGAAGTTCTCGGCAAAGCAATGGGTGGCACCAAGCTTAAAATTAAGCGTTTGACTGTTGTCGAAAGCCGCCGGATTATCCTTGCCGAAGAGAGCGAAAAACTGCTTGATCAAGAAAAAGTCATAAATGAGGCTATCGATATTACCGAAAATAACGGGATCGTGTTTATCGACGAAATCGACAAAGTTGCCGCACGCAGTGAAGCACGAGGGGCGGAAGTCAGCCGGGAAGGCGTGCAGAGGGATCTTTTGCCGCTAATCGAAGGCACCACGGTTTCAACCAAGCACGGCTCGATCAAAACCGACCATATATTATTCATCACCTCGGGAGCTTTCCACACCTCAAAACCGTCGGATTTATTGCCGGAATTGCAAGGACGTTTGCCGATTCGGGTTGAACTTAGCCCACTTTCCGAAGACGATATGGTGCGAATTCTCACCGAACCCGAAGCAAGTCTGATAAAACAATATATTGCATTGCTTGCGACCGAAAATGTGAGCCTGGAGTTTAATAAAGATGCGATTAAAGAGATCGCATCGCTTGCCACCAAAGTGAACCGTGAAGTTGAAAATATCGGGGCAAGAAGGCTGCATACGATTATGGAACGCCTGCTCGAAGAAATCAGCTTCGACGCACCCGATAAAAGCGGCAGTAAAGTCAAAATCACCGCTGCTTATGTGCAGAAACATATCAGCGATTTGGCAAAAAATACCGATTTAAGCAAGTTTATTTTGTGAGCTAAGCTCGAAGCCTTGATTCTATATCCATTTTTTGGGCATAGATAACCTCGATGAATAAGGTTTCATTTGCAATGCGAAACAATATTAAATGTGGAAAGTCTTGCAAACTTCGTTTTCTAAATTGATGCTTGAGCAAATCCGCATTTTCTTCGCCGGGGTCATATTTCGGGCAAGCAGTCGGGTTCTCCGATATAAACTGTAAGGCTTCTTTTGCCGCAACCAAAAACCTTCGGGCGACTTGGATTCCTGCACGCTCTTTATAATTCTCGGCATAATCCTGCAATTGCTGCATGAATAGTGAGCTTTTTTGCATTTTTAACATAGCGGATCTATTCTAGCGAATTGATAATGTCGTCAATATCCTTATTTACAAAATCACTATAGTTGTTTTCTGCAAGTGATTGTCTAAGGAGTTTATTCGTCATATCCTGTTCTAATGCTGCGACTTTTTCCATGTTTCTGCGGATCAAATCTCTGACAAACTCACTCGGAGTTTCGTATAAACCGTCCTCTCCGGTCATCTTGGCAACAAATTCTGCCAACCTAATCGGAAGGGTAGCGTTTAGTCGCTTTATTGGCATAGGGTGAGATGTCATAAATTATCCTTTCTCAGCAAAATATAGCATATTGTGCAAATATGTGCAATAGATGCGATGATTTTAACAATATATAAATTTCAATGCCGTAAATCTCTGACAAACCCTTAAATAAAAATCTTTTATCCGAGCTATATTTACGAGTTTTTTGCTTGACCGTCGGCAATTTAGCATCTATTTTCCCGTTATAGCCCAAAAAATACCAAATTAACCCATAAAAACCCATAACATTGTTGCCTTAACCGGGAAAATAGATGCTGTTTCTCTCTACATTTCACAACAAAATCGACAAGAAAGGACGCATTTCCGTGCCTGCGACTTTCCGTGCTGCGATTTTGGCGAAGAAATATAACGAGAATGACTTTTTCGGCATCATATCATATGCTTCTTTTATCAATAATTGTGTGGAATCTTGCAGCATCGACCGCATTCGCAAAATGTCCGAACGCATTGAAATGCTAGATCCTTTTTCCGAAGAGCGTGACGCATTTGCAACCACAATTTTGGGTGGAAGCGTGCAACTGCCGTTTGACGGCGAAGGTCGGGTAAGCCTCACCGAAGAGCTTATCGCAATAGCAGGCATTAAAGACACTGCGGTTTTTGTCGGCAAAGGTGAAACATTTGAGATTTGGGAACCTAAATTGTTTGGCGAATATGCTGCCCGTGCGAGGGAAATTGCCCGTGAAAAACGCTTGCATTTGCGTGGCGAAGGAGGCGGACAATGACAAAATCTCCGCATATTCCCGTAATGCTCGAAGAAGTTTTGCAAGCGGTTGAGCCGAGCGACGGGCAAATTTATCTCGATGCAACTTTCGGAGCCGGCGGCTATAGCCGAGCTTTGTTGGAATCATCACAGTGCAAAGTTTATGCGATCGACCGTGATCCGAGCGTTGCCGAAACTGCGGCAAAATTAGCCGAAGCATTTCCCGGAAGATTCTGCTGGTTGCTCGGTAATTTCGGCGATATGATCGAATTATTGGCTGAAAAAGGGGTTCATTCCGTTGACGCAATAATCATGGATATCGGCGTTTCTTCGATGCAGATCGACCAAAGCGAACGTGGGTTCTCATTCCGTAACGACGGACCTTTAGATATGCGTATGAGCAGCGACGGTATTTCGGCTGCCGATGTGGTCAATAAATTCGACGAAGAAGAATTGGCAAATATCATTTATACTTACGGCGAAGAACGCAAATCACGTTGGGTGGCTCGTGCAATCGTCGAATATCGCAAAACAACCCCGATAACTCGCACTTCACAACTTGCCGAAATAGTTCGCAAAGTCGTGCGAGGCGGCAAAGACGGAGTCGATCCTGCAACAAGGACATTCCAAGCCTTAAGAATTCACGTCAACGATGAACTCGGCGAACTCACCAAAGCCCTCAATTCTGCGGATAAAATCCTCGCAGGCGAAGGCAAATTGGTGGTGGTAACTTTCCACTCGCTTGAGGATCGTATCGTAAAACAATTTTTTCAGTCGCGTTCTGGCGAAACTAGGGGAGGTTCGCGTCATCTGCCGCAAAATTGGTCAAACAATAATGCTGTCGCTGCCGACCTCCCCACTTTTTTTCTGCCCAGAAGAAAGCCAATACTGCCTTCACCGGCGGAAACCCGTATTAACTCACGCTCCAGATCTGCCAAGATGCGGGTTGCAGTTATGTCATCGCAAGCCGGGTAATACTCGGCTTAATTTAAACTTTAACATTTAAAGAAGCAATTATGCGTCTTTCAACAATAATATGCGTTATATTGCTGATTGCAGGTGCATTCGGCGTTTACATGATGAAAATGCACGTGCAGAATTTAAAGAGCGAAGTTGCGATTACCGAGAAAAAATTGCGTGAAGAAAAAAAGCATCTTCATGTTTTAAATGCCGAATGGGCTTTTCTTAACCGTCCCGATCGGCTCAAGCAATTATCTGCAAAATATCTCAATGTTAAACCGATGGTCGGTAAACAGCTTGTTAATTTTGCAGCTTTGCCTAAACTGCAAGCTCCTACTGCGGTCGAGCAGGCAAAAATCGGCACTAATATTACTCCGGTAAGTAACAAAATTGAGCAAGATCCCGGTGATATAAACGATGAATAATTTGATACAAAGAGATATTGAAGGCAAAAAATTACTAGAACAAACTCGGATTCGTTTGTTTTGTATTGCCGCATTTTTTCTTTTGTCATTTATTGCTATCGGCGTGCGTTTGGTTGAGATCACTTTGCAACGTAACCCTGAAAGCGAAGTTGCTTCGGTAATGCCGGCAAATGAAAATAACGCTACCGAAACAATCTCTATAAATAACATTCGTAATGATATTGTGGATCGTAACGGATTCGTAATAGCATCGACTTTGGCTACTGAATCTTTATTTGCTAATCCGAGAGATATTTCAAATCCCGAAGATGCTGTGGCAAAAATTTGCAAAATTTTTCCCGATTTAGACAAAAAAGACCTTCTAAAAAAGCTTAAAAAAGACAATTCATTTACTTGGATCAAACGCAATTTGACTCCAAAAGAGCAACATGCGGCAAATAACCTTGGCATTCCCGGGCTTTATTTTCAATCCGAACAAAAACGGGTTTATCCACACGGCAATTTGCTTTCGCATTTGATCGGCTTTGTCGGAGTCGATAATTCCGGTTTGGCAGGAATCGAAAAATATTTCGATAAGCAGCTTAAAGATTTAAAAACCCATAAAGAACCGCTAAAACTTTCGATTGATTTACGGGTGCAAAATATCGTTGCTGAAGAGATCAAACAAACAATGGATAACTTTAACGCAATCGGTGCGACCGGCGTTGTTTTGGATATTACTTCGGGAGAAGTAGTTGCACTTGCCAATTTGCCTGATTTCGACCCCCACGCTCCCGGCAAGGGACCGGATATTGCGAGATTTAATCGTGCGACTTTAGGTAGCTACGAAATGGGTTCAACATTTAAGACTTTTACCACTGCAATGGCTTTAGATTACGGGGTTGTAAATCTTAATGACGGTTATGATGCCGCCCACCCGATCCAATTTGCAAAATTCACTATTCGTGACGATCACCCGCAAAATCGTTGGCTTACCGTTCCGGAAATTTATACCTATTCTTCCAATATCGGAACTGCACGCATGGCAATGGACGTAGGATCGGATAAACAAAAGGCTTTTTTGAAGAAAATAGGCTTGATGGATCCCGTAAAGATCGAACTTCCCGAACTCGGACAATCCAGCTATCCTGAAGATTGGCGGGAACTTAGCACCATGACCATTTCTTACGGACACGGAATGTCGGTAACCCCGATGCATCTTGTGCGGGCTTTTGCCACCATTGCCAACGGCGGTAAACTAGAAAATATGACTTTGGTCAAAGACGGCAATAAAAACAAACCTCCGGGCGAACAAGTATTGAGTGAAAAAACTTCGATCCAAATGCGGCGTTTAATGCGTATGGTCGTGCAATACGGCACCGGCAAAAAAGCCAATGTTGATGGTTATCGGGTCGGCGGCAAGACCGGCACTTCCGAGAAAGTAAGTGCAAGAGGCGGCTATAGCAAACATGCCAATATGGCTTTGTTTATTTCGACATTCCCGGTTGATCGCCCACAATATGTGGTGTTGGTTATGATTGACGAACCTAAGGGCAATAAATCCTCATACGGCTTTGCAACCGCAGGCTGGACGGCTACACCGGCAGTCGGCAATATAATCAGCCGTATGGCTCCGATGTTCGAGATCGAACCGGTGTTTGACGTTCCTGAGGATTCTGTTAATAAATATTGGATTGATAACGCAAACAAAAAATTTACACATGCTGTTTCTTACTGAATTACTCGCAAATTATAAAGGCAGCCTTAGCATTAGCGGCAATGCCGAGCAATTACCGATAAGCGGGATTGCTTCAGATTCCAGGCTTGTCGGCAAAGGCTCGCTGTTTATTGCGGTAAAAGGCAATAATAATGACGGCGGTAAATATATCGATGCAGCAATCGGGCAAGGTGCAATTGCGGTGCTGACCGATAGTGATTCACAAATCGATTATAAAGATATTGCGGTTGTTAAGGTCGATAACGTACGTTTGGCACTTGCCCAAATTGCCGCAACTTTTTATTCGTCCAAACCACAAAATATTGCCGCAATTACCGGTACCGACGGCAAAACTTCAACTGCCGATTTCTTCCGCCAGCTTTGGCAGATGACGGGCAAACGTGCAGCTTCGATCGGCACGCTCGGCATTATCGGCAGCAAACATGAAGATAGCAACGCAATCAACACCACGCCCGACCCGATTTCGCTTAATGCTACTTTGCAGAACATGGCAATTGAGCATTGCGATTATGTAGCGATCGAAGCATCAAGCCACGGACTTAGCCAATATCGGCTTGACGGTTTGCCGGTTAAAGCGGCAGCCTTTACCAATCTTACCCGGGATCATCTTGATTATCACGAGACTTTAGAAAATTACTTCCATGCCAAAGCACGTTTGTTCGGCGATGTTTTGCAACCGGGCGGCACCGCAGTTTTAAATGCCGACGATGCCAAATTCCGCCGGCTCAAAGAAATTTGCGACGCACGCAATATTAAAGTTATTAGCTACGGTTTTAAGGGCAGCGATTATATTGTTAAGAAAATTACTCCGACGCTTGAAGGCTTGGCAGTGCAAAGCGAGCTTAACGGCACATCAAGCTATTTTATGCTTAATATACTCGGCAGTTTCCAGGTGATGAATGCGTTTGCCGCTTTGGGTTTATATGTCGGCTGTGGCGGTGATTTGCAGGAGGGACTCAAACATCTGCCTCATTTGCATAATGTGCAAGGACGGGTTGAGCGAGTCGCAACCCACCCAAGCGGTGCGGCGATATTCGTCGATTATGCCCATACCCCGGCGGCATTGGGCAATTTACTCAAAACTATGCGTCCGCATGTTAAAGGTCGTTTGGTCGTGGTGTTTGGCTGCGGCGGCGAGCGTGATAAAGGCAAACGCCCCGAGATGGGCAAAGCGGCAGCCGAATTTGCCGATAAGGTGATCGTTACCGACGATAATCCACGCAGCGAGAATCCCGAACAGATCCGCAAAGAGATCATAATCGGGGCAAGCGGTGCAGAAAATATCGCTGATAGAGGCGAAGCAATTGCCTATGCGATAAAATCGCTGCAAGCGAACGATGTCTTGCTGATTGCCGGCAAAGGGCATGAAAAAACCCAAATTATCGGCGAGCAAATTATCCCCTTTAACGATGCTGAAGTAGCAAGAAATATCGTTAAAGAAATTGCTTAACTATCACTTAATTGATAGCCGGCACCTCTTACGGTTTTAATCATCGATTTTTCAAAACCTTTATCGACTTTTTGTCGCAAGCGACTGACTTGAACGTCGATAACATTGGTTTGAGGGTCAAAATGGAAATCCCAGATATTCTCAAGCAGCATCGTTCTCGTAACTACTTGTCCGGCGTGCCGCATTAGATATTCAAGCAGCATAAATTCACGGTTTTGCAGGGGGATTTCTTTATTAAGCCGAGTAACTTTGCGAGTGAGGAAATTCATCACCAGATCACCGACTTGAAGGATCGATTGATCGTTGTTCGGGCGTTGCCTTCTTGTTATCACTTCCAAACGGGCAATCAATTCGGCAAATGCAAACGGTTTGACCAGATAATCGTCACCGCCGGCTTTTAAGCCCTTAACTCGTTCGTCCACTTGATGCAAGGCACTCAAAATCAGAATCGGGGTAGTATTGCCGGAAGCCCGCAAGGTTTGGATAATCGTTAAGCCGTCAAGCTTGGGCAGCATGCGGTCGACCACCAAAGCATCATATTCATTTTCAACTGCTTGAAACAAACCGCTGCTGCCGTCGGCTGCATGATCGATATGATGCCCCGCCTCGTGCATTCCGTTGATTATAAAACGGGAAGCGTCTTTATCGTCTTCAATCAGCAATATTTTCATAATTTATTTCCCAGGGAATTATTTGGATTTCTTTTTCGTTTTAGATAACAAACCACATTGCCGTAACATTTTCCTTCTATGATTTCTGCGGTTTTGTGTGAAATATCATGAGAGTCTCCTAACTTACTTGTCCATTCCCCATTTTCTAATTGAAGTGCTGCATGAGTTGGCTCTGTTCCGTATTTTGCGTAGATAGCAATTTTCTCAAATCCCTGTTCCCATTCTCCGTTTTCGCAGCCTATATAATCGAGAGTTTTATAAGCAGCTATAAAGGTATCAATTGTTTCTTCCCTTGGTATGCCGGCTGGCCAATAAGCTATATTAGATTTATCAGGCCACCATTTTCTAGATGAATCACCTGCAGCCCAAGCTATGCAATTATAACTTCTTGTTTCAGGGCTTGTTAATTTATAGTTCAAGTTATTTAGACTAGGGAATGCTTGTTCTATTTTACTGCCAACCATAGTTGTTTTCTGCCCAATTTAACCAAGATTTTGCCATTTTCTTCATATCTCCGCGGTCACTTTCCTCTACGGGGTCTAACCCGATGATTACCTTTAGTGCATAAAACCACAGATCAGGATCATCTATTTCAATCATTAGGCGACGAAAAATAAACGGGAGAGCCTTTTCGCCCATAGCAATAATTCGTTGATAGGACGAACACATTATAATTTCACTGACTGAAGATGAAAAACCTCTTTCATTATGCCAATTATCAACAAGAGTTTGAAAGAGAATATAGTCATATCCATTTGATATTTCTTGTGTTTTAGCTGAATGCGATTGTGAAGCAATAATATTCATGCCTAAATCTAAATTGGATACAATGCTACATTCAGTATCAAAAGAGGCCCATTTTAAAAATGACTTATATCCCTGATTTGAATAGATATAATTAGAGGGGGTTATATTTGTTTCCGTTGGCTTATGGTACATTAGTTAACCTTAGCTGTGCTTATGACCGTCATTAAGGGGACGCTCTGTATCATATATACAGGATTCCCGTCTGGATCAAATTTTTCAAGTATTTTTACACAACGCAATACGTTTTGTTTGACTCGTATTTGCGTTCCGTCGGACAATTTATAATCGCTCCATCTTTCGATCGCCTCATCTATCTGAACGTCGATTCCGTCGACTGTTCCATTACCGTCCGGAGCCGGCACTTTAATAATATCCGTCATTTTTACGCCCTCATTAATTATTTTAAATAATATCAGATTATCGGAATATATTTTATTATAACATAAAAAGTATATTTGTTAACGGAAAATCGTATTACATATACCCGGCTTCACGCAGACGCTCAAAGCTAGATTCGTCTTCGTCGGCACCCATCGGGCGACCCGAGCGTTCGGAAACTTTGGTGGTGCGGAGTTCGGCGATGACTTCGTCGATCGTTACGGCGGTGCTGGCTACGGGGAAGGTAATGCCTTTTTCACCGAGCGAGCGGAAACGCATCATTTGACCGCCGAAATCTTTGCCGTAGCAATCATGCCAAGGTCGGGCGAAATAAAGCGGAACAATCGGTAGATTTTCCCGTTTGATATATTGCCAAATATCGAGTTCGGTCCAATGTAGTAACGGGTGAATTCTAAGGCTGGTTCCGGGTGCGAAATCGGTTTTGAACTGATCCCAGAACTCAGGCGGTTGTTCTTTAACGTCCCAATTACCTTCTTGCCCTCGAGGACTGAAATAGCGTTCTTTGGCACGAGTACCTTCTTCGTCACGACGAATCCCGGCGATAATTCCGGTAAAGCCGTTTTTCTCGATAACTTCCTTCAAGCCCAAAGTCTTGCGTGAGGCAACTCTTGCGGCGTGGGGAAGGCTGGCATCGGTATGCTCGATTGCCGGGCAGAGATGCGAAATTAAATTAACTTCCCATTCTTTGGCGTACTTGTCCCGGAATGCGTAAACTTCTTCCATTTCCAACTCGGTGTCGCAATGGATAAGCGGAAACGGCACTCGCCCAAAAAATGCTTTGCGGGCGAGGTGGATCATTACGTTGCTGTCTTTGCCGAACGACCACAACATCGCCAGTTTATCGATTTTGTTAAAAGCTTCACGGAAAACATAGATCGATTGCGATTCTAAATTATCGAGATGTTCGTTGATGTCACTCATAAAGCTTCCTTAAGCTGCATCTTCGCTAAATTCGGCGGCAGGAGCTTGCAACGCAATATTTACCGCTGCTGCATTTGCCCGAACTTTTGCTTCGATATCGTCGGCAATTTTGGGGTTGTCTTTGAGGAATTGACGCACATTCTCACGACCTTGCCCGATACGTTGTGAATTATAGGAGAACCAAGAGCCTGATTTTTCTATGATATTTGCTTTAACGCCTAAATCGATCAACTCGCCGGTTTTTGAGATACCTTCACCGTACATAATGTCGAAATCGACGATTCTAAACGGCGGAGCAACCTTGTTTTTGACCACTTTAACCCGGGTTAGATTGCCGGTGACTTCTTCTTTGTCTTTGATCGAGCCGATGCGACGAATATCCAAACGCACCGAAGCGTAGAATTTCAAGGCATTGCCGCCGGTCGTAGTTTCTGGACTGCCGAACATAACCCCGATTTTCATACGGATTTGGTTAATGAAGATGATCATAGTGTTAGAGCGTGAGATAGAGCCGGTCAATTTACGCAAAGCTTGGCTCATCAAACGAGCTTGCAAGCCCATATGCTGGTCACCCATATCGCCTTCGAGTTCGGCTTTGGGAACGAGTGCTGCGACCGAGTCGATAACCAAAACGTCAATTGCACCTGATCTCACCAAAGTATCGGCAATTTCAAGGGCTTGTTCGCCGGTATCGGGTTGTGAGATCAATAATTCGTCGATATTCACACCGAGTTTGCGTGCATAGATTGGGTCAAGAGCATGTTCGGCATCGATAAACGCACAAGTGCCGCCTTTTTTCTGGGCTTCTGCAATAACATGCAAAGTTAATGTGGTTTTACCTGAGCTTTCCGGTCCAAAAATCTCGATAACCCGACCTTTTGGCAATCCGCCGACACCTAATGCGATGTCAAGCCCGAGTGAGCCGGTCGAAACCGATTCAACTTCTAGGCTGTCTTGAGTGCCGAGTTTCATTATCGAGCCTTTACCGAAAGATTTTTCAATTTGGCTAAGGGCTGCTTCAAGTGCTTTTTGTTTGGCTGAATCGTTCATAAAATTCCTACTTTTGACTTGGGATAAATCGTCAATATAATTTACACGTAGCGGCAGCTTAGGCAAGTAAAAATATCACGGAATTCTCAAGATAATCGGGTTTTGTTAACTATTTGTAAAGGATATTGAGCTATTATTACTCGATAAGCTCTAAGCGAGGATTAAGATGAATTCTGACAAGGTGATATTTTCTTATAATTTACCCTATAATCAAGATTGTGATTATTGGGTCGGGATTTTTATTGCTCCGGATAATCTTATGCTAAAAGAAGCACTTGTAAAAAATAACGGCGAAATTTTATCCGATGAGTTGATTTTGCTCTATTTGGGTAAAAATTGGAAAATTGCTTGGCAAGCGGCAACCGAAATTATTTTGCGTTATGACCCTAAAAAATATTCACAAGCCGGGCTAGTTGTTTCTGCCGGCAAGCCGAACCTCCAAGAGCTTGAATTTGCTAGAAAATCCATCGATGCAATTGATAAAATTGCTCAAAGCCTTTGGCTGGGCGAGGCTTTACTTGCCGATAAAATAATTTGTTATATGCAGCCGGTTATCGATAAAAACGGCAAAGTTTTCGGCTATGAAGCATTCGCACGAATGGAAAGCGAAAACGGGCTTATCGGCGGTTGGCAAATTATTGAAGCCAGTCGCAATCTTAATGCCGAATATATGCTTGATCGCTATTTGCATCAAAAGGCGATTAAATCTTTTATCGATAGTGATTTACAAGGCGTATTATTTATCAATTTAATTTTGGGCTTCATTCAGCGTCCGGAAAAATATTTTGAAGGGCTAACCGAAGCCGCAAAATTTTACGGCATGAATGCAAAAAACATCGTGCTTGATTTTACCAATTCTGAAATGCCGCATGATGCAAATCAGGTTAAAGCAATTTTCGATTATGCTCGCATTCACGGCTATTCTCTTTCGCTTGATGATATTTCTTCATTGGAAGTTGCAAAAAGAATTCTCGGTAGTGTTAATCCCGATTTTATCAAACTCGATATTAAGCCGGTGCGGGATATTCTAGCCGGAGATAATCAAGCAATCGTTGCCGAGATTTGTCAAATTGCCCATAATATCGGTGCCAATGTGCTTGCCGAAGGGGTGGAAAGCGATGTCGTTCACGAGCAATTGCTTAAGCTCGGGGTGGATTTATTCCAAGGCTATTTATTCTCGCCGCCGGTAGCAATCGAGAAGCTAAAGAAAGCGGTCGGGTAGTCTTATGAATAAAATATCCGATATAAAGAAGCCGCTTTTGGCTTTCACCGATGACGGCGGAAGCAGTGAAGTTATTAAGCAATTTGCAGCCGCCCGGGACTGGAATTATGAGCCGGTGCAAAAAGGTAATATCAATAATGCAATCGAGTTTTTAAAAAGCAATCCGTCGCCGCAAGTGCTTTTGGTTGATGTCGATTCAAGCGAAACTTTGCCTGAATCGCTTGATGCTCTTGCCGATGTTTGCGAAACCGGCACTCAAGTCGTAGTTTCCGGCTTCATCAACGAATATAGTTTTTATTCGTGGTTGATTGATGTCGGAGTAAGCGGATATTTGCTCAAACCGTTTAAACTTGCTGCCTTGGAGTCGGTTTATGATAAAGCAGTAACTCCGAGTTCAACGCAGCCGACGGCGGCAGAAAAAGAAGTCAAATCTTGCAAAATTATCAGTGTTTTGGGTTCTCGTGGCGGAGTCGGAACCAGCACGGTTTGCGTAAATCTGGCTTGGATATTATCCAAACATTTCGGGCATAAAACTGCTTTGCTCGATTTTGACCCCAGGTTGGGAACCACCGCACTTTCACTGGATTTAGAAGCCGGCAGGGGGCTTAAAGATGCGCTTGAAAAACCCGAGCGTATTGACGGATTATTTATCGACCGGGTGATGATGCGAGTTAATGATAAATTATCGGTTTTAAATTCTGAAGAGGCCTTGGAAGAACGGATTATCGGCAATGCTCAAGCCGGCGAAAAAATTATCGACAATATCAAAAATAAGTTTGAATATATAATTATCGACGTGCCTCGTCATCTCTCCGATTTCGGCAGTTATGCACTTTCTCGCTCGAATAATATAATCTGTGTCAGTGAATATAGTCTTGTGAATTTGAGGGATTGTTTGCGTTATAGCGATTATTGCAAAGATATTTTAAAAGTCGCTTTACCGATGTTTGTTGCAAATAAAGTCGGTCTTGCCGGTAAATATCAAATGCCCAAAGCCGATTTTGAAAAAGGACTCGGCTCTAAAGTTCAATTTGAAATTCCCTTTGCAAGCGAGGCATATTTAGCCGCAAGCACAGGTGAACTAATCAGCGAAACCGCAAAAACCAACCCGATGAGCAAGGCACTTGCACGTTTGGGAGATTATTTCTTGGCTGATGGCGAAACACCGCAACAAGAAAAGAAATCTTCGGGATTACTTTCTTTGTTTAAGGGTAAAAACACGTAAAAGGATAATAAATTGGCAGGATTCGGCAGAAAAACAACGGAATCGACAAATATTGCTACCGAGCCGATCAAAGCGGAAGCAGGCGTTGCTTTGCCTTCACAAACCGGGGAAGAAGCATCGCCGGCGATTGAAATTAAGGTCGATGCTAACGGCAATAAAGAAAAGATTTATGCTTTGCTTATGGAGCAGATTGATCTCAACACTGCATCTAAATTGCCGAGAGAAGATTTAAAACGCCAAATTATCGATCTGATCGGTGAGATCGTCATCGAGCAGAAATTTCTTATCAATCATCTTGAGCAGCAGATTCTTGCCGGGCAGATAATCGACGATATGCTCGGACTTGGCCCGCTCGAGCCGCTTTTAAACGATGAAAGCATCACCGATATTATGGTCAACGGAGCCAATCAGGTTTATGTTGAACGCAAGGGCAAGCTTACGCTTACCGAGGTTAAATTCCGTGACGATAAGCATGTGATGTCGATCGCCCAACGCATCGTTACCGCAGTCGGTCGTCGGGTTGATGAATCGAGTCCGATTTGCGATGCTCGTCTTATGGACGGCAGTCGTGTCAACGTGATTGCCCCACCGCTCGCAATTAAAGGTTGCAGCATCTCGATTCGTAAATTCTCGAAAAAGAAAATCACCCTCGATATTATGGCAAGTCAAAAAAATATCTCCGACAATGTATGTAAAGTCCTCAAAATTGCAGGAGCAGTGCGGCTTAACGTGATTATATCGGGCGGTACGGGTTCGGGAAAAACCACTTTGCTCAATGCGTTGTCGCAGATGATTGATAACGGCGAGCGGATCGTCACTATCGAAGATGCTGCCGAATTGCAATTGCAACAGCCGCATGTGGTGCCGCTGGAAACCCGACCTGCCAATTTGGAAGGCAACGGCGAGATTACGATGCGGGATCTGGTTAAAAATGCCCTGCGTATGCGTCCGGATCGTATAATTCTCGGTGAGGTGCGTGGTGCCGAGGCGTTGGATTTGCTGCAGGCGATGAACACCGGTCATGACGGTTCAATGGGAACATTGCATGCCAATACGCCACGGGAAGCCCTAACCCGCTTAGAAAATATGGTCGGTATGGCAGGGATAAATCTGCCCAGTAAAGCGGTGCGTACCCAGATTACCAGTGCGGTGAATCTGATCGTCCAGATCAGTCGTATGCGGGACGGAATCCGCCGGATAACCCATGTAACCGAAGTTACCGGCATGGAAGGCGACGTTATCGTTACCCAAGATCTTTTTACCTTTGAATTCCAAGGAGAAGACGAAAACGGAAAACTCCTCGGCGAGTTCAAATCAACCGGTTTGCGTCCGCATTTTATACACCAAGCCGCATATTACGGACTTGATAAAGCCCTGCTTGAAGCTATGTAATATGCGTCTCAATGCATATTACATTGACTGCATTTAATATCAGTGTTATATTTTAAATATAGTTTAGACGTTTTTATGAAAGTTTGTCATGGCGGATTGGATTGTTGAGTTTGATGATGAATTTGCGGTTGAATTGAAAAGATGTTCGGAAGAAGTTCAAGATTCTACATTATTTTTGATGAAGTTGCTTAGATGTTTAGTTCCAAATTCTCATGGTTTATGCTATAAAGAGATAAAGGAGACAAATTTATGGGAAATATATTGCATTCTAACGCCAAGACCACGCCTGCAATCCGAAAAGAAATACAGGAATCT
>Ga0247838_1001456_pt1 | contig 33515 bp, 31 predicted proteins | sample LaCruzMarch2015__5_FD_189097 | JGI IMG/M metagenome (GOLD analysis project Ga0247838, IMG submission 189097) | Freshwater microbial communities from meromictic Lake La Cruz, Castile-La Mancha, Spain - LaCruzMarch2015_15m | ecosystem: Environmental > Aquatic > Freshwater > Lake | place: Spain... | reverse complement strand
GGCAGCCGTTTGACGGCAGTCGGTTCTACGCCCTGGTCGCGACCCCGGCGTGAGCGGCCTCCCCGCACGCCTGCGAAGGAGAATAAACTGATGATGATCGCGCCGCAGGCGTTCACCGCCACCACGGAGTCCGCCCACGCGAACCCCGCCGCCCGCTTCTTTGCGGACGCGCCGCGACACCGCGGATGCCGACCGCCGCTTCATTTGCGGCCCGGCGAACCGCGTCGGAGGATGGCGCTAGTTCACGAAGCGACGTGGCCAATTGACGGACCGGAGGCAAATCGGACTTGCGCTTGAACAGAGTATCTACGAACTGCCGGTAAGCATCCGCCGCGTACCAGTCCCGACACCACTCCCACACATTGCCGTGCAGGTCGTGCAGTCCCCAGGCATTGCCGCGCTTCTCGCCGACCGGATGGGTCCCGTCACCCGTTTTGAGGCCATACCAGGCGTAGTCGGTGAGTTGCCCCTCGTCGTCTCCAAAGCAGTAAAGCCCATCGCTGCCCGCCCGGCAGGCGCGCTCCCACTGCGCCTCGCTCAGCAGACCATAGGTCTGACCGGTCTCCTTGCCGAGCCAGACGCAATAGGCTTGGGCATCCTTCCAACTGATGCAGACCGCGGGGTGGCGGTCGTCCTGCGCAAAATAGGGGTTGCGCCAGCTCGCGTCCTTCTTTTCGCCCCAGTTCCCTTTGTCCCGCACCCAGGCACCCGCCACCTGCTCCGCCTCCGTGCGGTAGCCGGTCGATTCGCAGAAGCGCCGGAACTCGCCGACCGTGACCGGATACTTGCCGACCGCGTAGTGGCTCAAAGTCATGTCATGGGCCGGCCGCTCGTCCTCGGCACCAACGCCCGCGGGGCTACCCATGCGGAAGGTCCCGCCGGGGAGCCAGATCATCTCGGGCCCGGCACCGGACCCGTCCTGGAAGCCGTCCCGGAAAGGCGTGGGGACAGCCGGTACGGCAAAGGGCGCGGGGGGCTGCGCCGCCGCCTCCGCCCGGAACTCCGCAAGAACGTCCAGGTCCCCGGCGCCCACCGCCGCCAAGGCGCGGGCGACCCGGGCGTAAGGACCGCCGATCCGGGCCAGAACCGTGGCGGCGATGGTCGCGAAGTGTCTGGTATTGAGGTCATCCAGCGCACGATCCAGGCCGACCGCCGCCGCCAGCGTCCGCGGCGAATCGGGCAGTTCGAGCAGTGCCTTGAAGTCGAGGGCCTGGCCGAAGCGCGCCGCGAGCAGGCCGGAAACCTCTTGGAGCACGTGCAGGCTGACGGCGCCGCTGGACAGATCGAGCAGTGCCGCGCGTACGCCCGGATGGAAGTCGAAGAAGGGCTCGCCGTCCGCTTGCTCCAACCGCGGCTCACGGCGCAGCAGTCCGCTGACGAAGATCTCGGCCAGGTGGGTCTGGCCGGAGTCGCGCAGCCGCGTCTGCTGGATGAGGCGCATCACGTCGAGCGTGAGGGGCGCGGCGGCGACCAGTCCGGCGAGATCACGGGCGGGCGCCGAGGCCGTGGCGAGAAAGCGCTCGAGCCGCCGCTGCACCGCCGCCGCGTCCGGGGCGCGCACCGCGGGCACCGCTGCCGCCGTGAGGTACCGGGTCGCGGCCCCAAAGCGCACGCCCGGCAGCGAGGCCCGCGCCTGGCCGGTCAGCAGGGCGGACCACGCGCGCAAGGCGGCGGGCTCCAGGGTCAGCACCGGCAAGGCCAGATCGGGCCGACCCGTGGCCGCGACAGACCCGTCCGGGGGGACAGGGCGCGGCTCCGGGTCCAACTCGATGAGCGCGCGCGTGGCCGCACCGGCGCGGGGCGCGGCGAGCCGGATCGGCAGGCCGCGCCCGAGCGCGGTCTCCCGCCACAGGCGCGCCGGGAGCATCTGCAAGACGGCGAGCGGACCGCCCTGGGCGAGCGGACCCAGACAGCGCAGCACCGCGCCGGTATGCCAGGCGGGGGCGACGCAGTCGCTGGCCACCAGCACCGCCCGGCGGCCGTTGGCGGCGACGAGCCGCCCGGGGGCGAGCCGTCGGGCGCGCTCCGGGTCACCGGGAGCGTGCAGCCAGGCGTCGGGCCCGCGGGTCGCCAGCGCGAGCAGGCGCACCCGCGAGAAGGCCCCGTTGTAGGCGAGCATCCGCCGCAGTTCGGCGAGCAGCGGACCCCAGACCAGCATCGAGGAGGCGGTGTCGACGATCAGCAGCAACTCGAACCACCGCTCCCCGGCGGGCCTGAGGATGGGGGTGAGCACGGCGTGGCCGGCGCTGCGCTGCTCGGCGTAATACGCGACGGTGGCGGCCTCGTCGAGCCGCCGCGCGGTGCGCGAGGGTAGCCGCCGGTGCAGCCGGCGCAGGGCGCGGCCGAGCGCCAGTCCATCGGGCAGCGGATGGGCGCGCGGGACACGCAGGGGTGCCCCGGTGCGGCTTCCGGCGCGGGTGCCGGCGCTCGGCAGGACCTTGGCCGTGGGCACGGCGGGTCCTTGGGTCGGCGTCGGTTGGGGCCGCGGCGGGTCGGTGGCGTCGGCGGGACCAGTCGCCGGGCGCTGCGGCCGCGCGGTCGGGACGGCATCCGCGGCATCCCGCGGCGGCGGCGCGTCGGCCTGGCGGCAGGTGCCGGTCGCCGCGCCCTGGGCCGCCAGCCACAGCACGTCCGCCAGTTCCGCGGCATCCGGATCGAGGCCGATCCGGTGCAGGGTCGCGCGGACCTGCGCGAGGTCCGCGTCGGCCAAGACCGGGGGCCGCGCCGCGGTCGGCGCGGCCAGGCCAAACAGGCGGCGCAACAGGCTGAGCATGGGGTGCGCGCGCTCCGCTCTGCCGGTTCAGCCGGAAAGGCTGCGCAGCAGGGCGTCGAGCAGGGACCGCTGGTCCTGGTAGCGGGCCTCCGGGTCGATGTCCTTGAGCACCAGATAGACGGCGTTGAGCAACTGGTCCGCCGCCAGCTCCTGCTGCCGATGGTCGCGCCGCTCGATGAAGATCCGCACCAGCTCGGCGATGCGCGCCTCCAGTGCCGCATCGCCGCCCGCCGCCGCGGTCCCGGCGCGGAACAGGTGGCCCTTGACGATCGCGATGAGTTCATCGTTATCCGGCGGGAGCATCTCGAGCTGCAGGCAGCGGCGCAGGAAGGCCGGGGGGAATTCGCGCTCGGCGTTGCTGGTCATGATCACCAGCGGGAACTGACCGCAGCGCACCACGCCGCGCGCGATGGGAATCCCGTGGGAGGCCAGGGTGGCGCCGGGCGGGGCATCGTGGGGAAGGATCGGCGGGTCGTCCTGGCCCTGGGGCAGGCGCGCCAGTTCCGGGATCTCGAACTCGCCCTCCTCGAAAATGTGCAGCAGGTCGTTGGGCAGGTCGATGTCGCTCTTGTCGATCTCATCGATCAGCAGCACCCGCGGCCGGTCGGTGGAGTCGAGGAAGGCGCTGCCGAGCGGCCCCAGGCGCAGGAAGTGACCAATGGGCGGCGGGTCGAGCCGCTCTTTCTCGCAGCGCGAGGTCTCTTGCAGCCGGCCGATGGCGTCGTAGCGGTAGAGCCCGTCGTACAGTCTGGTCTGGGTGGTGACCGACCAGCGCAGCACGGCCTTGAGTCCGAGTTCGGCGGCCACGGCATAGGCGAGCGAGGTCTTGCCGACCCCGGGCTTGCCGGTGACGAGCAGCGGCCGGCGCAGATAGAGCGCGGCATTGACCAGCGCGATCTCTTCCCGACGGGCCTGGAACTCGGCACCGCGGGCGGCCTTCGCCGCCGCGCTGAAGCGGCGCCAGGGCGGCGGCTCGGGCAGGTCGGCGACGGCCTTGGGACCGCGGAAGACCCACCAGTCGGGTGGTTCGATTGGTGTCATTGCTGTCGGCCAGGTCGCGCAGCGGCCGGCCGGCGAGCGCGGTATCGACGCACCGGCGCAGCCGTTGCCCGTCCAGCGCCCGGCGCGGCCACAGGACGACCGGGGCGAGGCGTCCGCCGAGCAGATACTTCAACAGGTTGGTGTTGCCGTCGCCGTCGGCCGTCGGCGGTTGGCCGAGGGCGATGCAGGCGCCCGCCTCCAGGGCGCCGCGGGCGGCGTCCTTGGCTCGGGCAATATCGGCGGCCGGCGCGTCGCACCAGTGCAGCGGTGCCGGAAACGGCTCGTGCAGGCGCGCCTCCAGTGCCCCCCAGTGGGTTTGCCAGAGCCAGTTGCAATCGGCGGCGGCGTGGCGCGGGGCATACTGGACCACCACCGGGAAGTCGGCACCGATGGGGTCGCCGTCGCTCGGCCGCCAGCGATCGACGGGCAGCGCGAGCTGCGACCAGGGGAGGCGGAAGGCGAAGGTCACGCGCTGCCCAGCGCGGACATAGCGCCCCAGGCGGCCCAGAAGCAGATCGAGCAGTTTCCCTGTCGCGACCGCGTTCCGGGGATCGAGACTGTCGCGGTCGAGCCACCGACCCAGGTCCACCGATCGCGGCGCTTGTCCGCCCGGCGGCGCGAAGCGGGCCTGAACATAGAAACGCTTGCCGGTCTGTTCCGGCACCTGATCGAGCAACTCGATCTCCATGCAGCCCGGCTCCGCGGCAGGGTCGTCCGCCGCGGGCTGGGTGCAGTCGAGGTCCGGATCGCACGCGGCGATGGCCTCCCGGATGACGCGCAGGCGCTGTCGTCGCAGATCGTCCGTTATTGCCGGCTCCAGGCGCGCCAGGACGTCATAGAGCAAAAGATGGCGGTTCACCAGGCGGCCCTTGCGGATCAGCCAGAAGAGAAAGGCAAAAGGGTCACCGCCGGGCGGAAAGTCGAGTTCGAGGCCGGGGGGTGCGCACCGCTCGCAATGGACCTTGAGGGTGTCGAGAGTCAGGCCCGCGGGGAGGGGGGAGAAGAGTTCGGCAAGCGACTGGCCGGCATCGCCGTCGAGCGGCTGGCCCGGCAGGTCTTGCCAAGCGGGCCTGGGGGCATCGTCCGGCCAGATGTCGTTCAGGTGCTCGATGGAGATGGCGTAACCGGCCTTCCCGTCGCCGTGCTTGTAGCGGGCCACGGCAAAGACGGCATGCTGAGCCTGACAGATCACCGGCGCGCCGCTGTAGCCGTGGTCGATCAGGGGCGCTTGCGGGTCGAACAGTTGGGAGTCCGCATCGGCGAAACCCACGACCTCCAGCGCCCAGGCGTGCTGGATGGTCCCGGGCTTGCCTGAAAAACGCTTCCTGCGTCCGATCGTCGTCCGCAGCACGTCACACTGGCGATCCTCGCCCTGCGCCACCGCGTGCCAACCGGGCAGATGCGCCGCCTTGCCGTGCAGGGTGGTCAGGCCCCAGGGCCGGGCATCCAGGCGGCCCTTGACCTTGAGGACGGCCAGATCGATGTCGGGGCGCTCCTTGCCGACGGCCTGGGCCGGTTTGCCGTCGACCCTGAGCCCGTCCGGCGCGCCGTCCTCGATCACATGGGCACAGGTGACGACCCAGGTGGCGTCGTCCGCGACCTGGACGACGAAGCCCGTCCCGACGGTCTCTTTACTGCCGGACGGACGGCCGGCAGTGACCTGAACGATGGAGTCCCAGTCGGCCTCGGCCCAATGTGTCACCGAACGCCCTCCGTGCCGTGCCGCGGGATTCAGCCGGCGCTGGGGTCCGGCTTCGGCTCCGGCTTCGGCGCCAGCTTGAGCCGGACCTTGAGGTTGGCGCTGCCTTTCGCCTTGGTGACGAACAGATTACCCTCGCCCTCGAAGCCCAGGCCGATCTCGACCTCCGCCTCCCGGACCTCCAGGTCCTTGTTCAACTCCCGCCAGACCTCGACCATCGGCTTGGCCACCCGCAGCAGCAGCGGCCGGATGTTCTCGACCGTCACGCCCTTGATCAGCCGCGGTCCGTCGGCCACCTGCTCCACCTGCGCCGCGGTCGCCTCGACCTCGATCAAGGTACCGTCTTCCAACTCGATCAGTCTGAACGCCATGGCAACGACTCCGCGGGTGTGCGCTGGTAGTGAATCCACGCCTGAGGATAACACGCTGAGAAAGGTGGTTGACAGGGGCGGGACACCGGCCGCCCCAGGCAGTGCGGGACCAGAACGGCGGCTTGCGACTCCGCCGCGATGGGAGGCTTTGCGTCGAGCGGTTACGCCTCCCAATTTGGAAGGTAAAATGTGCGGCAACAACCGAGTGGTGTTCAATGAATGACGATTCAGCCGATACGCAATGACGCGGACTTGCGCGCCGCGTTCGAGCGGCTGGAGTCCATTTTCCAAGCAACTCCAGGGACGCCCGAGGCGGATGAGCTGGAGGTGCTGGTGACATTGGTCGAGTCTTACGAGAACCGACATTACCCTATCGGCCCTGCCGACCCGGTGGAGGCGATTAAATTCCGCATGGATCAACAAGGTCTGGCGGCGAAAGACCTGGAGCCTTTCAGTAGTCAGGGCTTCCAGCCCTGACGGTGTCAGGCCAGGATGGCCTGACTACGCACCCGGCGAGCCCAAGTGACCGGAATCTTGATCGAGGCCATCAGGGGCGGCGGTCACATGGCGGTTCTTGACCTCTGTCCCGACGGCCGCGCTCCCCCGTTCGATGTCAATCGGCCAGCAGACCGAAGACCCAGCGGTCCCGCGGCGCATCGAAACCCCGAACGTAGAGTCGCCCCCGGTCACCCAGCCGCGCCAGGATGCGGCCATCGCCACTGGCCCGCAAGGCAATGCCGTCCGGGTCGATCACCACCGGCGCGCCCACCGCCTCCGCCACATCGGCGGTATAGACCTTGACCTCCAGCGGCGGGTCGTCGAGCAAACAGTAGAGCCGATTGGCTTGCAGACCCATCACCGTCCCGCGTCGGCGTGGCCGCTCGGCCGCGGGGAGATCCAAGTCCGCCCGGAAGAGCGCATCGATGACGGCCCGGTTGAGATCCTTCACCAGCCGCGACTGGAGTTCCCGAGCGCGGTTGGCGCCGTCGATGACCCGTTGGCGCAGCGCACGGTCGTTGCTCGCACCGCTGGTCACTGCTCCGGTCAGCTTCTCGATGGTTTCGTGGTGCAGGAAGATGCCTACGATCTCCCGCATGGGGGCGGTGAAGCGGCCGTAGACCTCGGCCCCCACGCCTGCATGGGGCGCCGGCTCGGCCGAGTAGGTGGCGCGCAGGTTGGTGATCACCGCCTGCCGGTTCACGACCTGGGCCAGCCGCCCCGCCTCCCCGTCGGCCGGCAACCCACGCAGATAGTCGGCCAGGCTCTGACCGGCTTGCCGCTGCCAGGTCCAAACCGCCGGGTCGAGCTGCCGTAGCGCCACCAGTCCGGCAAGACGCCGCTCCAACGCGGCCAGCGCCGCGGGCGGCGGGGCCGGGTGGACCCGGTAGATCGGCTCGATGGCATCGTCGGCGTTGTCACCCTCCAGGAGGAAGCGCGCGCCCTGCGTGTTGCAGAGCACCGAGACTTCTTCATTCCAGCGCTCCACGGGGTTCACCACCGGCCGCACCGGGACCAGTCCTCGGCCGCCCTCGGTCAGGGCCAGATCGACCTCATCGCGCCGATAGCGCACCACCCCCTCCCGGTCGCGCCGCCGCGCCAGGGTCTCGCCCAGGTCGCGAAAGGCGGCCAAGCTCGCGAGCAATGCAGGCGCGTCCGGACCGGCGCCGGCGTCACCGGCAAGCATCAGCGCCACCTGCCCGAACGCCAGCTTGGCGCGGCTCTGGATCCGCGCCCGCACCCAGTCGCGCCGACTGACCTGGCCGTCGGCGTCGAGCTCCAGGACCATGACCAGCGCCCGCCGTGCAACGTCGGGGGCGAGCGAGACGATGTCTTCGGACAGCACCCTGGGGAGCATGGGGATCGTGAGCCCCGGCAGATAGACGCTCGATGCCCGCCGCAAGGCCTCCGCGAACAGGGCGCTGCCCAGGGGCGCGAACCATGCGGCATCCGCCAAGGCGTAATGGAGCCGAAATCCCGTCACCAAGGCTTCGACGTGGAGCGCCTGATCCAGGTCGCGGGTCGTGGGACCATTGATGGTGCAGAACGGCAGCCCCGTCAGGTCCGCGAGCAGCGGGTCGTCGATCCCTGGGCGCGCGCGCAGCGCGTCCGCGTCCGCCATGACCCTGGGCGGAAACACGGGATTCAGCCCGTGGCGCACCGCCAGGGCATAGACCGCGGCCAGAGCGCTGCCGGACGTCGCGAGGCGGTCGCGTACCCGAGCGCCCGTCAGGTCCGCCTCGGCGAGCACATAGTCGCCGTCACCGACCGCCTCGCCCGCGGCCAGCGGCGACCGGCGCGCGGGGGTGGGGTCGAAGCAACGTTCCAACAGCGGTCGGCCCTCGACATGGATGCCGACGCCCAGAAACAATTCGCGGTCAGACTGGTTCATGGCAACCTCGGCGTGGCCCTCTGGGCACTTGGTACAAACGCATCGGGGACGATCCCCGCGACCACCCCATGCCCCGGCGAGTTCCTTGGCCGTGATGCTGGCGGGGACTGGGGCGCGACTGAGACGACCGCGATCGAAGGCCCTACCGGGTCGCGCCACCCTGAATCGGGGCGGCAGTGGCCAGCGGTTGGGGTCGTTTCCGCCTTGATGCGGGCGGAATCGCCGACGCTATTCGGCCAGCGTCAGCGTCACGTGGATGACATCGTCGAGGCGCTCCACCGTCATGGGCAGTCCGCAGCGGGAAAAGACAGCGAGCATCGCGCCGTTACGCTGCAACACATCCGCTTCCAGCCGTGCCAGCCCACGCTCGCCGGCAATCCGGATCAGGTGTCGCAGCAGACGGCTGGCGAGACCCTGACCTTGGTACTCTTCCTCGACGGTGAAGGCGATTTCGCCGCTGCGCACACCGTCCGACTCGAACACATCGTAGCGGGCACCACCGATGATGGTCTCCCCTTCCCCCTGCCCCACGGTCACGACCAACGCAACGTCCCGCACGAAGTCCACTTCGGTGGCGCGCCGGAGATCCTCGTCAGTCAACGCGTTCCTATGCGCAAAAAACCGCATGTAGATCGATTCGGGCTCCAACTCCCGGAACGCCTTCAGGAGCCTGGGCTTGTCATCCGGGCGAATCGCCCTGAGCGTCACCGGCGTGCCATCTTTCAGGTGCTCGGTGGTGGCGAAGTTGCGAAGGTCCAGCACGTCGGCGCCCCCCATTCAGTCGTTGTTGCTTTCCACTAGATTAGCACTTGTCGAAGCCGACCAGGTTCAAAGGATAGACCACCTCCGGGGCCGCGTCCGTCGCCGTAGCGTTGCCCCGGCCCGCCCCCGCCAGCGGATCGCGGAAGACCTCATAGGGCGCGAAGCTGCGCTTCTGCGGTGGTGCTGGGGTTTGCGCGCCGACCAGGGTGAGAGGGTTAGAGTTCCAAGGGCCAGTCCTCGAAAGGCGAAAGCCGAGGATGTCGTTGCGGTCGGACGGCGCGCACCTGTAGCGGCACGCCGCACGGCAGCCGTCGGCGACGTCGTTCCAGGCGCCGCCCCGAATAACCCGGTAGGAGCCCGACTCGGGGCCACTGGGATTCTCACTGGCGGGCTGCTGCGCGCCACTCGCATCTGCCGCAGTAGACTGCAAGTGGGCCGTAGGGTGCGGTGAGGAACGAACCGCACCAGCACCGCTGGGGGCTGGTGCGGTTCGTTCCTCACCGCACCCTACGTCATAGTCGCCCGCGTACCAATCCTGACACCACTCCCAGACATTGCCGTGCATGTCGTGCAGGTGCCAGGCGTTGGGGAGCTTCTCGCCAACCGGGTGGGTCTTGCTTCCGGAGTTCTTGGAGAACCAGGCGTAGTCACCGAGCCGCGACGCCTCGTCACCGCATGACCAGCGGCCCGTGCTGCCCGCCCGGCAGGCATATTCCCACTCGGCCTCGGTGGCGAGACGGTAGGTCTCGCCAGTCTCCCCGCTCAGCCAGACCCAGTACACCTGGGCGTCGTCCCAACTGACGTTGATGGCCGGCTGTCGATCGCGGCCCCAACCCTGATCCTGCGGCTTCTCGCGGCCGGTCGCCGCACAGAAGCGGTCGTACTCGGCGAAGGTCACCGGGTACTGGCCGATGGAAAAGGCGCTGACCCGCACCGGGTGGGCGGGCTTTTCGTCCGAGTGGGGACTGTCGTCCTGGCCCATGGTGAAGGTGCCGCCCGGCAGCCAGACCATCATTGGGCCGACGGATCCGTCACGAAGCGGATCGCGCAGGTTGGGGATAGGCTGCGGAGCCTGACCCGAGTCATCCGTGAACGGGTCGCGGCAGTGAACGGGCTCCCGCGAGTCCGAATCGGAATGCGCCGTCATCGATCTCCCAGGCGATGGCGCGGCACAACACCGGCTTGACCGCGGCGCGGACCACCAACCGGTCGATGAAGCGCGCGGCGTTGACCAGGGTCTCCGGCAGGGGCGGGTCCGCGCCGAACAGCGCAAAGACGGCGGTCATCCCCAAGCCGTAGACATCGGCACGGGCATCGGCATCCTGTGGCCGAGACAGCCCTGGACGATGCCCTGGTGGTGCAGCTCCGCCATCTTGCGGGCACCACGGAAAAAGCGCTCCACCCGGCTCTTGTCGTCGCCGTACTGCCCATGCAGGACCTTCAGGGCGACCAGGCGGCGCGCATGCGTATCGAACGCCTTGAAGATCGTCGCGAATCCGCCGTGGCCAAGCTTTTCGACGAGCTTGTAACGCCCGAGCCGATCATCGCCAACGCGCAACCGGCCGCCGGCGCGGATGCGCCGCTTGAGATCCAGGATCCGCGTCTGGACCACGCGGGCATCCGCCCCGGCACAGACCAGGCGAGCTTCCTCGTCGCGGGCGGCGTCCAGGGCATCCGCGAGGGATTGGGTCTGCGGGTCCGGACACTGGCTGACGGGGCGCGCGGCGCTGGCATCGGGGCTGATCGCAGCGGTGTTTGCGCTTGAAGCCACCGGCACCTTGGGTGGCACGACCGGCGGTTCCGGCAGGTCTGCCGGCGGGTCGGCGGGCGCGCGCGGTCGGTCCGGCGCCGCGAACAGCCGCCCGCCATCGCCCTGACTGGAGCGCAGATAGAGCACCGGCCGGTACCATTCGTCGGGGAAGCGCTCCGCCATCAAGAGCCGCACCTGGTGCAGGGACGCGACCAGCGTTAACCCCTCCCCCAGGGCCCGGTAGAGGCAGCGCGCGAATTCCTCGGCCGCCGTGGTTTCCAACGGATAGGGCGTGGCGATGACCGCCGGGACCAGGTTCATCAAGCGCTGGGCGATGCCGTTGAAGACATCGGCACCGCGCCGGGCCGTGGCGGACTTGCAGGCGTTGAGCACGACCAGCCGCAGGTCACGCGCGAGCTGGAGCGCGTCGCACAGACCATCGATGCCGATCCAGTCAGCGGCACCGGTCACGGGGTCGGTGAAGGCGAGCAAGCCCGCGGGAGCGCCGTCGCGCTCGAATCCGCAGTCCGACTGGCCGCAGGGGTGATCGTCCAAGCCGGCGCAGACCCGGCGGCAGTGCTCGCAGCGCCAGCCGAAATCGCCGTGTCCGGCGAAGTGGACGATGGTCGGGCGCCCGGGGTCGGCCCGCAGGGCCTCTTGGAATGCGCCCAGGGTGGCCGGAGCCAGCATCTCGACCGCGAGCTGGTCGGCGCCCGCGGTGCCTTGGAGACCTTCGATCATCCGCTCCCCGTCCTTGAGGTGGAGCCGCGACAGCGACGCGTCGTCCGGGTCGCTGTGCAGAACCAGCAAGCGCAGGCCGGGGGCGGGCGACGGGAGAGCGGGGAGGACGTTGCGGTAAAGGAGGTAACGGCCGACCTGGAGATCGCCCTGCGCGAGCCGCTGCCGGGGCAGCAGTTCCCAGGGCAGGCGCAACAGCGGCTTGAGACAGGTACGGCACTGGTCGCGACCGCCACAGTCTTCTCCAGTGCCGTACCCCGGACCGTGCGTGGCACGTGCCGTAGGTAAGTATCGCCCGTTGGTGGGCGATGATCCAGGGCTCATCGGCAGGAGTTGCCGAGGTCCGCGACCGCCCGTCTGTTCCACTGCGCCCGCTGTGGCCGTCAGGTGGCGATCTGCGGCCACTGCGACCGCGGCAACCGTTACTGCGGCCCGGACTGCGCGCAGGCCGCACGACGGGCGTCGCCGCGCGCGGCCGGGGCGCGGTATCAACGCAGCCGCCCGGGGCGCCTGAACCACGCCCGCCGCCAGCAGGGCTAACGGACCCGACGGCGGAAAGTGACGCATCAGGGTTCACTTGCCCCGGTCCCCGATGTTTCACTGCCCCCCCGAGTCGCGTGTCTCGGCTCCGGCGCCTGACGCGCCTGCGGGAGTGTCGGCCCCGTCGGGGCGGCGCTGCCATTTCTGCGGGCGGGCGTGCTCGGCGTTTGTCCGTCAGGGGTTCTTGCGCCAGCGCCGCGATGGGCCAGTGATGCCACGGCCACCCCGCGCGCGGGCGCAACGCCCGTGAGCCCCGCGCGAGTGGCCCAGACGAGCTTTCACAAGGCCATCACGCGGTTGATCGAGGGTCGATCGCGCCTGGGCGCGGCGCGGGACCAGCGGCATCATCCGGCACACCCAGGGCTCGGGCAAGAGCCTGAGCATGGTCGTCCTGGTGCGTAAGATGCGCACGCTACGCGATCTACTCGGCTTCAAGATCGTGGTGGTGACCGACCGCACCGATCTGGAAGGCCAGTTGCGCGAGACGGCCCGTCTTTCCGGCGAGACGCTGCGGCCGAACGCGCTGAACCAGCGGTCACGCGAGTCGCCGACGGCCCGCACGCAACGCATCCTGCGCGAGCCGACCGCAGACATCTGCTTCGCCATGCTCCAAAAGTACCAGGAAGGTGCGCGGGATCGCAACGGCGAGCGGGTGTCCATGACAATCCAGCGCAAGGAAAAGCAGCCCGGCAAGGATCAACCCGTGATCGAAAAGGCCGTGACCTTGCTCGATCAATTGTTCATCGACATGTTTGTCGACTACACGCCGCAAGATCTGGCCGCTATCAAGGCCCGTTATGGGACCGAGGGCGACGGACTGGAGGCACCGCTGCTGATTGAGCAGAAGGCCCGAGACATGATCAGGCACTTTGCCGGCGTCGCGCTCCCGGAGGGGTTCAAGGCTCAGGTCGTGGCCGCCAGGCGGCGGTGACCTATCAGTAGCAACTGGTGCAGGCGCGCGATGCATTGGTCTCCGCGCTCGAGGCGCTGCCGGAGTCGGTGTTCGCGCTGAGCGATGACGAGGTGCAGTCACTGGATGACTCGACCCGCTCGCTGCTGCGGTTGCATCCGCAATTGACCAGGCTGCGGGTACTGGAGGTCGCGGCCGTCGTCTCGCCGAATCACAACGACCCGGAGTCGTGGCGTCAGTGGTCGGACAAGGAGAAACAGCAGGCTTTGATCGAACGCTTCAAGCGCCGCTGGGCGCCGGAGAAGGCGACCAAGACCGATCCGCTGGCGATCCTGGTCTTCAACAAGATGCTGCTGACCGGCTTCGACGCCCCGGTTGAACAGATGATGAACCTGGATCGCAAGAAGGTGAATTTTGTCGCGCTGTTCCATGACCTGAGTCTGGGCGGTCCGCAACGGGCGCGGATCGTTGTGGGGCGGTGGTTGGCCGCATGGCCGCGCCGGGCTCGGGACGGGCGACCCACCGCTGGCTGGGTGAGCGCAGTGCGTTGGGGGAATTGCTGGAGGTCGACTTTGAGACGCTCCCCCTGGCACCGTTCTACCGGGCGGCGGACCTGCTGATGCGGCACCGGGCAGTGATCGAGCAGACGGTCTTGACGCGCGTCAGTGACCTGTTTGAGCTGGACTGGACGGTCACCGCTCGGGGCGTCGGCGGGACGCTGACGGGGCACGAACAGAGACGCCGCCGGTCACGCTGGGTGACGGGCGGCGGTCATGGGCGAGCGGTGGGGCGGGGGGAGTCAGGCCTCGCCATACCCGGCCTCGCGTAGGCGCTGGGAGACCTGCTGCGCACTGATCGGATGGGCATCGAGCCAACCGACAATGCGCCCTTTGAAGGGGTCGAGCTTGCTGGGACGGACCGTTGCGGCCCGCACGCTATCGGGGCGCGCGCGCCAACCGCGAAACGTCTTAATGTTCAGTCCCAAGGTCCGTCGACTTGCCGCGCCGTGAGGTGTCTGGGCGTTGCCGGCGCGAATCACGCACGCCACCGGTTTGACCACCCTCCCGGCACCCGCCAAGGCGTCCCGTTGTAACTCCTGGTCAGGGCGAACCCATCCCACCATATGGCCCGGAATCGTTAGCCACTTGCAGCGGAATACGCAACCACGCCCGATGTAAGAGATTTCTGACGACGTTTGAGAGGAATGTCACGCCAAACACAAGAAATCTCGCACTCTCGGCACATTTTCGTGAAGTTGTAGGTTTCGTAATATGTTGCGCGAATCGTTTCTTAAGTCCCGCGCTGATAGAGCCGTGGGGGAAGCTGCCTGGCCAAGAGGCCGGGAGACCGAATCCGCCCCGAGGCCAACGCCTCTTTATCGATCCGGTCGCGCCCATGTCGGGCGATCGAAAAGGCGAGCGAGGTACAGCCGACGCAAGAGACGATGGGTTAGAGACACGATCGCCCTTCACAATCGAGGTAGGCTCCATGAGCAGTCTGATCATCAACTACAGATTCGACACGAACAACCTAGCCAACCCGAATGGTACCCTGCCCACCACGGCCGTGGACTGCACGCCCACGGCAGGTCCAGGCGCCACTGTTCTGGGGGACTATCCCGGTGCCCTGCGGTTCGGGCCGGTCGGCAAGGCCAGTGTGGTCCTGCCGGTGGCCCAGACCGACCCGGCCAGGTTCACCGTTCGGGTGCTGTTCCGAATCGACGCCCAGGTCATGGCCCGTCAGAACTTGGTGGAGTCCACCGGGTTGCCCTTCTCCCTGTTTCTGGATAGGGCCACCAGCCCGGGCAATGCCTGCAATGCCGTGGTCTCAGTGGCGCCCGCCGCCCACGGCTGGTGCAGTGCGTCCACGGATCTGGTCAAGTCCCTCGAGGTCGGGACCTGGTACCTACTCGACCTGGTATACAGCACCGACACCCTGGCCGTGGCCATCGACGGCACCGTGCTGTCCGTGCACGCCTTCCCCAACGGCAACCTCACCCTGCCGGCAGGTGGGGAGTTGTTGATCGGCGTCTGGGCCGACAGTGTCAAACACCACTTTCTCGGCAGCATGGCGGCGCTGCAAGTGCATTCCGGCATCCCCATCGAGCTGGAGTCTCAACTCGACGAGCGGCGCGCCTCGCCGGAGTGGTTCATTACCTATAAGTATGAGGCCATCCGGCCGACTGTGAATCTGGGCCTGCCCCAGGGCAGGCACACCTACGCCCCCGGTGTGGATGCCTACGTCCAGCGCTACCAGCACGGTCAGGTGATGTTCAACCCGGCCATAGGCGCGGCCTTCGAGATGCATGGCGCCATCTTCGAGTACTACACCAATCAAGCGGACCGGCAAGCCTTGGGCTGCCTAGTCAGCGACGAGGGGGCGGCGGGCCAGGCCGGCAGCCGCAAGAGCCTGTTCCGCAAAGGCGGCATCTATTGGTCCGCGTATACCGGCGCGGTGCCGGTGACGGGCCAGATCTACCTGGACTACGAGGCGATGGGCGAGGCTCGCTCCGTGCTCAGCCTGCCGACAGCGCCGGCCGCTGCCGTCAATGGCGGCCAGGAGCAGATCTTCCAGGCGGGGCGCATGTACCATAAGACCGGTGCGCCCCAGGCCCACGAGGTGCATGGGACGATCCTGACCCGGTTCCTGGCCGAGGGCGGCATCAATGCCTGGGGCTATCCGAGCAGCAACGAGTGTGACGTGAAGCGTGGCAGCCAGGTCATTGGTAAGCTGAGCGACTTTGAGCGCTGCACCATCTACTGGAGCGGGGCCACTGGGGCTTGGGAGGTGCATGGGGACATCCGCGAGCGCTACCGCGGGCTCGGCGGCCCCCTGAGCAGCCTCGGCTTCCCCACCAGCGACGAAACCAACATCCCTGGGGCGCCGGCCCCGGCGCGCTACAACACCTTCCAGAACGGCAGCATCCTGTGGTTCGGCAACGGCAACCTCTTCGTCTGCTATCCGTTCAAGGTGTACATCGGCCGTATCTCGACCCAGGAGAGCGAGGGCGCCTTTATGGGCCAAAACGACCTCTACCTGCGGATCAACCTGAAGGACAACGGCCACGAGATCTACCGCAACCGCTTCCCGAACAGCGGCGACTACGGCGGCAGCAACATCAAGGATCTAAACCGCACTCTCACCCCCACCATCGTCCCCAACAGCCCGAACCGCCGCATCGAGCTGACGCTGGACATCTGGGAGAGTGACGACGGCGCCCCCTTCGGCGCGGGTGACGACCACCTGGGGACCTACCGGTACACCCTCAACATGGCCAACGCCTGGGGTATGCGCAACAACCAGGGGGTGTTCAACACCGGGCGGTTCGACCAGGTCAATAGCGTGACATGGTCGGTCAAGCCGCAGGTGAACGAGTCCGTCCTGACCGAGACCCAGAAGTGGTGGGGCGTGCAGAATCGCGGGACCCCTACCTTGACCTACCAGCAGTACGCCTCGGCGTTTCGGGACGTGGACAGCGAGGCGGAGTGGTGGGACCTCACCGACTGGCTGGAGAAGGCATTCTACGAGTTGGTCATCAAGGGCCTCGCCGACGACGGCAACTGCTTCGGCATGTCCCTGGAGGCCATCTACGCGCGCAAGCACCGCAGCATCTTCGGCCTGCCCCTGGACCGCTTCACCGACTGGGCCACGGTGGTCAACGAATTCAACATAAAGCACCAGTACCAGATGGGCGCCGATCCGATCTGGTGGTTCGTGGGTGAGTTCCTGTCCGGCAACACCCATGACCCGGTAGACGTGTTCAGGGAGACCCGCAACGCCATGGGACGGGGTGACAACCCGGTGCTGTGCATCTCCCAGAACTATGACTTCAGTGGCGCGCCCCACTGTATCCTGCCGGTAGCCTGGGACAGCTCTGCCAAGCCGTGGAGGCTGCGGGTCTTGGACCCGAACTCCCCGGCCACGCCCGGGGGGAGCGTCGTACGTGAGGTGCTGGTGGACCCGGACAAGAACGAGTTTACCTACGCGGGCAGCAAGACCTACAAGGGCGGTGAATGGAGCGGCGGCCGCATGCACTACATGCCCTACTCGGTGCTCAACGAGCGGCCGCGCACCCCCATCTGGGACGCCGTCCTCCTGCTCTTGGCCGGCCTCATCATCATCGTCGGCAGCGATGCCGAGACGGAGATTCTCACCGACGGCAACGGCGTGGACCTCGACGCCTTCGGTACCGATGCGGTGGCGCGTCGCAGGGCTGGCCAGCCCGTGGACGACAAGGTAGTCGCGTTCAAGGGCTTCGATGCCATCGGCAAGGGGCTGCTGGCCTCGGAGTTGCTGATCCGCGCCCCCCGCGAAAACCACTTCCTACCCATTAGTTTGGCCACCATGGACGCACGGGCGTTGGGCAGCATGAACTTGGCGACCCTCTCCGGAGTGCGTCGGCTGGCCCAACCCCTGAAGCCCCTGGCGCAGGACCGGGACTTGTTCGCGGCGATCCAAGACCGTGACCTGCGGTTCGTGCTCGCCGACCCTGCCACCATGCAGCGCATAGATCCGGGCACGGCCCAACGACTGCAGGATATGGTCCAGGCGGCGCGGGCGGCCTCCGGGCTGCGCCACCGAATCAAGGCCGTGCGCAATGGGACGACGCAGTATGCGGTGAAGTCCGGCTTTAGCCAGTTCCGGCTAAGCGCCCCCTGCACCAAGGGAGAAGTGAGTCAAGTCAACTGCGACGGTCTGGGCAGTGCCGAGGCGCTGGTCGAGTACCGCCCCGCGGCGGACCGCCTAGCACGGGTGGAGATCACCAACCGCCTCGGCGCCGGCAAGGACCAAATCAAGCTGGTGATAGACGGTATGCGCGCCGTCGCCGCCCGAGGACTGGCGGTTAATGTGCGGCCGGGGCTTGCCGGTGTCGACGTCGTGGGCGCCGGTGCCGGGGTGCCGCTCAACGTGACCGTAGAGACGGTAATCGACGGTCAGACCCGCAGCAGCCGCTACGAGGCGACCGCTGAGGGCGAGGGCATGCGCATCCGGCCTTCCACTGCGCTGACCCGTAACGAACTCACCGTGGGTCAAGTGGACCGGGCCTTCGGGCAGTTGCTCGACAGCAGGCTGATTAGGGCCTCGGCATGAGGTGACCGTGCCCCTGACCGACCTCAGGTCAGGGACGACAGGGGGTGGGGCCGCGTCGCTGCCTCACTCCGTCGGCGTCTCCTCGGCCCCCGTGACCGTAACGGGCACATAAGCCTAGGGCCTTCCAGGCTCGGTGACGTACCGACGCGGCACCCAGGAGCGAATCAGGTCGGGCACCCTGCGCAGGTCGTCGCTGACGGCGACCACTTGCCCCGCGGTCGGCGCCAGGCAGTGCTCGACCCAGCTCAGAGCGGGCGCCGCGTCCGGGTGCAGCCGGTTGCGCCACTCGGCGTCGAGTCCGTCGCAGCGCCGTTCCGTGAACCTGGTGACGCTCCACAGATCCGCGGCCACCCCAGTCCGACTCCAGCAACTCGGCGGCAATCGCCCCGCTTGCCACCAGCCCTGACGAGCTCCGGGCCGGGACCAAGCTCCCATGGGTGCACCGCAAGCCCGCACTCAAGGACGACATACTGCGGCGGCGAACAAGCCCGGTGCCGACCCGCGTCCAGGTGATTGATGCAGATGCGTTTTTCATGGTTGGTTGCCCCGCGCAATTCCAGATCCTCTGCCACCGCCAGCGACACCCCATGATTCGCAATGTTCAAACGGTCTTTGGCGGGATCGAAAGTGATGTCCATCGGCGTATTTGTATATACGGCAACAGACCAAAGCAAGCCATGCCCTTGACCTTGCCGCCCGAGAATAATTGGTGAGAAAACAGAGATAGCAATAGGGTTATACCCCTATTTATCTATTTATTTCAGAATGTTAGAGAATTCACCACCAGTGTCAGTACTCACCGCATCCTACGCGATCGACCGTGCGCGACGCTCGGGCTCTGGTCGGAACCATGATTAAGGGCGGGCAAAGAAAAAGGGCTTACCGGATTCACCGATAAGCCCTTGTTTTACTTGGTAGCGGGGGCAGGATTTGAACCTACGACCTTCGGGTTATGAGCCCGACGAGCTGCCAGACTGCTCCACCCCGCATCTGAGTTGCCCACTATAGCGAAACGCACCCAGTGCTGCAACTATTATTTCGCGATACGCGCTACAAAGTCTTCAGATACTCAACCAGTGCCCGCCGCTGTTCGGCCGACAGGGCATCGCCGAAGGGATGCCCCTGGTTGCCGTACCCCTTGCCGGTGGTGTCGTAGATGCGGTTGCGCTCGGCCCAACTCATCGCCGCGGCCTTGCCTCCGGCCAGGACGTCATGATGCCAGCCAACCTGCACGCGGTCGTAGATCGGTTGGTCCCCGGCGGTCCGCTTGAAGCGCCAGTACGTCGGCCGCGCGCGGCGGTCGAGCAGGGCCGCCAGGGTCGGCACCGAGTCATTATGTAAATAGGGTGCGGTGGCCCATACCCCATCCAACGGCGGGGCCGCATAGCCCAGGGCCGGTGCGGCCTGGGACAATTCACCGTAAAAGGACTGCTGGAACCAGGCGCGGAAGCGGGCGGAGTCGGCATGACCGGCCCGCGCCAATTCGGGGTCAGTGCCCACCTTGCCGAGGGCAACCACCTGATTTGGAAAGCGCCAATCCTCATCATAGGTCCCATGACAGCGCTTGCAGTGCGACTGGAAGACCGGGTAACCCCGTTCAGCCAGCGACCGATCGATGGCATAGGGGTACTTGGGTGACGGCAACCCGGCCAGGTAGGCGCGCACATCCGGCGCCCAGGCGTCGATCGCCTGGGCTTGCGCAACCGTGTCGGTACAGAGCGCTGCGACCAGCATCATGAAACGCGCATGATCCCCGCGCCCTTCCCCGCTGTAGAACAGCGCGTGTTTTTTGCGCAGCGTCCACCAGGGCGGCACGGCGACCGGCAGGGGTTGCCTGGGCGGCGGTTCGATCAGCGGGCGATCCGACCAGGCCAGGGTCTTGGGATCGCGATGCGCCATGAGCGCGGCCGTCAGATTGTCGGCCGCGTTCACGCCGACGGTGTCAGTCATCATGTAATCGGACAGCCTGCCGATGCGGTCCGCCCAGCGCCGCCACTCGGCCCGTGCGGCCCGACCCTTCACGTAGGACCCGGCGGACTCGACCGCGACCAGTGGGTCCTGGGTCATGTCCAGGAAGGCATTACCCAAGCCCATGACCAATTGACCGTCGAAGGTCGCGGCATGACAGGTGAGACAGTTGGAGGTGACCAACTCGACCCCGGACGCCGACTGGTACGCGGTCAGCAGATAGGGCAATGCCGCATTGCGCCCGGTGCGCCCCGGAAATTGGGGGCCGCCCTCCCGCTTGGCGGAACCGACCGCCTGCACATACCCGCTATAGGGGAAGCCGCAGGTCACCACCGCGCGATTGAGCAGCGCGTCGTAACCCGTGGCCGGGTTACCCGGACGTTGCGGGTAGGCAGGCACCCGACCCACCGCGGACCGATAGACGGTTTGCCCCGCGACCGACGCGGTTTCAGGGTCGCCCGCCTCACAACCGACGAGCACCAAAGCCGCCAGCAGCACGGCTGACCGCCACCGCCGGCGGGCCTGGGCCGGTGACGGACATGATTGCGACCGCAGCGCGATGGACCTGGGGCGCGGACCCGCCGCGGTCAAGCGCTTGCAACCGCGCAACGCTGCGATCGCTCCGGCATCAGCGGATCAGCCCTGCCCCCCGGCCTGTCGATACTCGGCCAGCGCCTGCGGCAGATGCGCCTTGAGTTGGGCGATGCGTGTCGCATCCAGCGGGTGCGTGCTCAGAAACTCCAGCGAACCGCCGCCGCCCCGGCGACTGTTGTAGGCTTGAAAGCGCTGCCAGAAGGCGATCGCCTCGCGCGGATCATAGCCGGCCCGGGCCATGTACAGCAGACCGATGCGGTCCGCCTCGGACTCCTGGGTCCGCGAATAGGGCAGCAGCACCCCCACCTGACCAACCACGCCATAGGCCTGCATCGCCAGGTCCTGGGTCCCTCCCCCGTAGCCGGCGGCACCCAGCGCCGCGGACAGGATCGCACCGCCCACCTGCATCGCCATGCCTTGGGACATCCGCTCAGCACCATGACGGGCGCTGACATGGGCGATCTCATGCGCCACCACGGTCGCCAGACCCGTCTCGTCCCGCGTGATGGGCATGATGCCGGTATTGACCCCCACTTTGCCGCCGGGCAGGGCGAAGGCGTTGGGCGCCTTGTCATCGAACAGGACGAACTCCCAGCGGGCGTTCGGCACCGTCGCCACCCGCGCGATCCGACGACCGACGCTTTGGAGTTGGGCATTCGCCTGCCGATCCCGCGAGATCGGCGTCTCGCGCTTGGTCTTCTCGAATGCGCTCAACCCCAGTTGCGCCTCCTGGGCCGAGTCGATCATCAACAACTGTCGCCGCCCGGTCTCGGGGGCCGAGGCGCAACCCTGAAGCAGCAGGACCGTCACCAGCAGTGCGGCACCGCGACGAGGACTGTACTTGAACATGGTTACTGGACTCCGGGATCCGATGGACTGACCCGATGGACTGACCCGACTGATGATCTTAGGTGATTTCCGGAACATCCTGTAGCGGTTCCGCCCGCCGCCGCTGCCGCGGACAGCGGCCGCAGTGGCGTCGCCGGCCGTCGGCCAGGCGCCGATCGCGCGACGATCGCAGTACGCTGGAGTACACTGTCAGTCCGGAATTCAGACCTGGGTCCGCTACGGCCACGCGCCGGTCGACTCCTGGGAGTCCCTGGGATTCCTTGGGAATTATTGAGGAGCATCCAGACCATGTTGCACATCCCACTCGATTCGATCTGCTATATCATCGCCAAGGCCCGCGAGTTCCAGGCCAAAGAGGAGGTGGTGATCCCGGAGACGCCGTCCAGTCCCACGGAGGATTGGGCCCTGCAAGTGCTGGCAGACCACAGTGGCGACTACACGCTCACCGAACTCATCGAGTCCATCGGCCAGATGAACCAGCGGCAGCGGGCGGAGCTGGTCGCGCTGATGTGGGTCGGACGCGGCGACTACGCGATCGAGGACTGGGAGAGTGCCGTCGACGACGCCATCGGCGACTACTCGGTGCGGGCCGCCGCTTACCTGCTCGCACACCCCATGGTCTCGGACGACCTCGAAGAGGGGCTGATCGCCCACGGCTATTCCTGCCAGGATTGACCCGGAGACCGGTGCTGAACGCCTGATGCAGGACGATCAGGCGATTTCAGGCCCGGTTGCGCGCCGTGTCCGGCAGCACGATATTCAGCTCCAACACCTCGTGGGTCTCTTCCTGCTCGTAATTGACCGAGACCGCATTCATATCCACATCCACATACTTGCGAATGACTTCCAGAATCTCCCGCTGGAGGTTAGGCAGATAGGACGGGCGATGGCGCTCCGCCCGGTCATGGGCGACCAGGATCTGCAGCCGTTCCTTGGCCATGTTCGCCGAGCCCTTGGGCTGAGAGCCGCGGAAATAGTCAAGAAGACCCATGGCTTATCCTCCGAACAAGCGGCTGAAGAAGCCTTTTTTCTCCGCGTTGACAAAGCGGTGCGGCAGGTCTTCCCCGAGGTACCGACCCACCGCGTCACCATAGGCCAAGCCCGCGTCACTCTCCCGGTCCAGGATCACCGGGACACCGGCGTTGGAGGCGTTGAGCACTGCCTTGGACTCGGGAATCACACCCAACAGATTGAGCGACAGAATATCCTGCACGTCCTTGACGCTCAGCATTTCGCCATTGTCGACCCGCGCGGCGTCATAGCGGGTCAGCAGCAGGAACTCGCGGATCGGCTCCTCATTGGCCTCGGCGCGCCGGGATTTGCTGGCGAGGATGCCGAGCATGCGGTCCGAATCGCGCACCGACGAGACCTCCGGATTGGTCACCACCACCGCATCATCGGCGTAGTACATGGCCATGGTGGCGCCATGCTCGATGCCGGCCGGCGAGTCGCAGACGATGAAGTCGAAGCCTTGGGACAGTTCATCGAGTACCCGTCCGACCCCCTCCTTGGTCAGGGCATCCTTGTCCCGGGTTTGGGAAGCGGGCAGCACATACAGATTGTCGCAGCGCTTGTCGCGGATCAGGGCCTGATTGAGATTGGCCTCATGGTTGATCACGTTGACGAAGTCGTAGACCACCCGCCGCTCGCAACCCATGATCAGATCCAGGTTACGCAGTCCGACATCGAAGTCGATGACGGCGGTGCGGCTGCCCCGCTGGGCCAGACCCATGGCGAGGGCGGCGGCGGTCGTCGTCTTGCCGACCCCGCCCTTGCCCGACGTGATTACGATAATTCTCGCCAAGTTACGAATCTCCTCTTCGGGTATTGCGGGGACCGGCCGAACCGATGGCCCGGCGTTTGCGCATCAAATCTTCTCGATCCGCAGAATCTTCTGGTCCAGGTAAACTTGCACCGGCACGCCGCGCAGGTCGGCGGGGATGTTCTCACTGACGCGATAGTGACCAGCCACCGAGACCAGCTCGGCCTGGAGGTCGGAGCAGAAAATCCGTGCCTCGGTGTTGCCCCGGGCGCCCGCCAACGCACGTCCGCGCAGGGGGCCATAGCAATGAATATTGCCATCGGCCATCACCTCGGCACCTGAGCTGACGGAGGCAATCACGGACAGGTCGCCTCCGGCCGCGTAGACGCGTTGCCCCGAGCGCACCGGCCGGGTCACCAGCGTGCCGTTGATCGTGCTCCCATGGCCAGGGTCTTGCCCCCCGGCACCGGGGTCCGCGCCGCCGCCGGACTGATTGGCCGCACCGTTGGCGGGTTTGGGCGAGCGGATGAACGCATCGCCGAGGATGGCCAGTTCCATGCCCTCCGCCGCGACGTTCTGTGCCTTGGTCCCGCCGCGCACGCCAAACGGGATCATCCCATAACCGCGCAGCAGGCCCACCAGCGACGGGAACTCGACCTCCCCGGCACCGTCCGGATAGACCGTCAAGTCGATCACAACCGGGGTATTGCGAAAGAAATCCGGCGCCTGCTCGACCTTGACGCCGAGCTGTTCGGCGACCGCCTCCATATTGCCGTCCAGCAGACGGATGATCGGCAGGGTGAAACCCGCCGCCTTGAGTTCGAATGCGGGGGTCGCCTCGCCCCCTGACGATCTGGAATTCACTGCCATGGATCTGGGCACGGAGGTCGATGACCCCCTCGCTCTCCTGTTCTTGTCGGCGTCGGTTAAGGTCCGGTCTTTGCTAGGCTGGCCGCACTTGGGACGAAGCGGCAGCCGCGGCGACGGCGCTGGTAGGGCCGCAATGCTAACCGCTTAGCCGGCAACGGGGATAGTGCCGATGCACTTACAGTCGCAAAGATTCTTCGCCTCATCCAGGCGGCCACCCGAGCGGGCGCCCGCCCAGGAGGTGCACATGGAGATGAAACACGGTCTGCCCCCCCGCCGCTTTGCAGTTGACCACCGTGCGGTAGCCGCTGTCGGCGATCCCGGCCTGGCGCGCCACCGCGGCCGCGGCCAGGAACAACTTGCCGATCAACTCAGCGTCTTGCGGTTGCGCATGATCGAGCGTCGGAATCGATTTGCGCGGAATGATGAGGATATGGACTGGTGCCTGCGGGCTGATGTCGCGGAACGCGACGCAGTCCTCATCCTCGTAGATCAGGTCGGCGGGGATTTCGCCCCGGGCAATTTTGCCGAAAATGGTGTCGGTCATTGATCAGGTGATCTCCGTGTGAGTGAGACTCGGTTAACCTTGAGCGGCCGGCCCATTGTACCCGGCCGCGCGGCTCACAGCCCGCGCCGTCCGCAGAACGCCAGTGCCAGGGTGCCGCCATCCACGTGCTCCAACTCGCCGCCCAACGGGACCCCGTGCGCGATCCGCGTCACCTTGACGTCGATCCCGCGGGCGGATTCGGCGATGTACTGGGCGGTGACACTGCCTTCCACCGTGGGGCTGATGGCCAGAATCACTTCTTTGATCTCGCCCTCACGCAACCGCGCCTCCAGATCATTCAGCCCCAGTTCCTCGGGGCCGATCCCGCTCAACGGAGAGAGCCGACCACCAAGCACATAATAGAGGCCGCGGTAATCGGTGGCCTGCTCGATGGCGACGATCTCCGCGGGCTGCTCGACCACGCACAACAGGCCGGGATCGCGGTTCGGGTTGGCACAGAGACCGCACAGCGCGTGTTCACTCAAAGTCCGGCAGCGACCGCAGCGCTGGATCCGGGTCATGGCCTCCGCCAGGATCCGCGCCAACCGGCTACCGCCCTCCCGATCGCGCTCCAACAGGTGAAAGGCGATGCGCTGCGCTGACTTGGGACCGACCCCCGGCTGACAGCGCAGGGCGTCGATCAATTGATTGAGCAGGGTACGCTCGGCCATGGTCGTGCCCGGTAATCAGATCAGGTTGGGTGGATCGGCGGGGATCACGCGCCGGCGCCTAGAACGGCAGCTTGAAGCCTGGGGGCAACGGCAAGCCGGCGGTCAGTTCCGCCATGTTCTCCTTTGCCTTCTCAGCGACCCGCTGACCCGCGCCATTGAAGGCCGCGGCGATCAGGTCCTCCAGCATTTCTTTGTCGTCACTCATCAGTGCGGGGTCGATCTCCACCCGCCTGACCTCGTATTTGCCGTTCAGGGTAATCTTGACCATACCGCCGCCGGACTCACCGACCACCTCCTCCTGTGCCAGCCGCTCCTGGGCCTGCTTCATGTCCTCCTGCATCTTCTGGGCCTTCTTCATGAGATCGCCGAGTCCCATCTTCACAATCGTACCTCCAGCAGTGGCGGTGGCAGCCCTGCGGCCGGATCGCCGGGTTGACGCAAAAAAGACCAGTCAGTCAAGGGGCTCGATCGAGCCCGGCACCCACTGGCCGTCGAATTGATCACGCAGACGCGTCGCCGCCGGGTCGGCGGCCAGGGCCGCCTGGGCTGACTGCACGCGTTCGTCCTGCTCGCGCGTACGCCGCTGCGCCGGCGTTTCGTCATTGGGCCTGACGAGCTGAATCTCCAGTCGGAGCGGACCGCCCAGGACGGACTCCAGCGCGGCGCGCAAGCGTTCTTCCGTTCCCGGGGAGCGCAGTTGCGCGGCGGTCGGGTCCAGATTCAAGGTCAGCCGACCCTCACCCAACCCGATGAATCCGCAGTGATGCGCCAACTGGCTGGCGATACCGCCGACCCCCAGTCGATCCACCAACGCGTGCCAGTCGGCCGTGCCGGTCAGGAGCGGCGCCGCACCCGGTCTCACGGGAGAATTCATGTGCTGCGCGGAGCGCGAACCGGTCGGTTGCGCTCCGCCCCGATCGCGCACCGGCGGCTCCGCGGGCGCACCAACGGCAGGATCACTGCCGCGACCAGCCACCGGAGATCCGCCGGATTCAGGGCCAGGGGCCGGCCCGACGGCCGACCCGGTCGAACCTGCCGACGCCGCACGCACCGCCGCGGAACGGTCGGCCCCGGCGGCCGGCGGCTGCACCGCGCCCCCGGCGGGCCGGAAAGCCAGGGCTCGCAGCAAGACCATCTCCAGTCCAGCGCGCGGGTCCGGGGCCAAGGCCAGATCCGGCTGACCGGTCAGTGCGACCTGGTAGTAGAGCTGCAAGTCGGCCGGCGCGAGACGCTCGGCCAAGTCCGCGATGCGCGCACGCTCCGGGTCATCCGCCGGCACCGTCGCCGGCACCTGCTGGAACAGGGCCAGGCGGTGCAGCAGGCCGATCAGTTCGCGCAGCACTTCGCTGAAATCGGGGGTCAGGGCGCTGAACCGCTCCACCTCCGCCAGCACCCGCTCCCCGTCGGCGTCGGCCAGGGCCTCCAGCAGGTTGAAGGCCAGATCGCCGCCCACGCTGCCGAGCATGGCGCGCACCTCGGTCTCGATCACCCGGCCGCCGCCGTAGGCAATCGCCTGATCGAGCAGACTCAAGCCATCGCGCATGCTGCCGTCCGCGGCCCGCGCCAACAGCGCGAGTGCGCCGGTCTCGAACGCGAGCCCCTCGGTCTCCAGCACGAACTGCAGACGGGCGCGAATCTCCTCGGGCAGCAGCCGCCGCAGATTGAACTGGAGACAGCGCGACAACACCGTGGCCGGTACCTTCTGCGGGTCCGTGGTGGCGAGGAGGAACTTCACATGGGGCGGCGGCTCCTCCAGGGTCTTCAGCAACGCGTTGAAACTGCTGTTGGAGAACATGTGCACCTCGTCAATGAGATACACCTTGTAACGGCCGCAGGCCGGCGCGTAAGGAACATTCTCCAGCAGTTCGCGGGTTTGATCCACTTTGGTGCGGGAGGCCGCATCCACTTCCAGCAGGTCGACGAAACGACCTTCATCGACCTCCCGGCAGGACGCACAGACCCCGCAGGGCGTCGAACTCACACCCTGTTCGCAGTTGAGCGCCTTGGAGAGAATCCGCGCCAGGGTGGTCTTACCGACCCCGCGGGTGCCGGTGAATAGATAGGCGTGGTGGAGTTGGTCCCGATCCAGCGCGTTGCTGAGCGCGCGCACCACATGCTGCTGCCCCACCATGTCGGCGAACGACTTGGGGCGCCATTTACGGGCGAGCACCTGATAGGTCATGCGCGGTGGGGGCAAAGCCGGGTTGAGCGGTGATTGGGCGCAGTTTAACCGATGCGTTACCGGCGCGTACCGCGGGGAATTTGATCAGCGCCGCGACAGCACGGCAACCGGTTGGCAACGATACGTCGGGACCGGCGACGACTGAGCCCACCTGAGGGGCGGCGGCCTGCGCCAGCCACACCCCGGCGCCCGCTTCCACCGCTGCGGCTGCTCCCTTCCGGGCCTGACCGGGTTCACGGTTTTGCGTCGCGGGGGGACCGACGCCGACCACCATTGATCAAGCGCGCGGACCGCCGAGTCGGACCGAGCCTGCGGGTCACCCCGCGCTCGGCACGCAGAGTAACAAAGACCACTCGGCATGACAAACCGGATCGGTTCCGCGGCGCCTGCGGCAGCACCTTGCGCATCAGGTCCAGCGCCGGCATCACGCCGGGTGGAGGCTTGCATTCCGTCGCCGCGTCGTCCGAAGCCGGTCGACATCGCGTCTGCGCGGGCCCTGGTCCGGCTAACGGCCATGGCGCCCGCCCCACCCCGGAACATGAAAGTCCTCTCGACCACTGAGGCTGCGTCGTCAGGGCGTCCAGCCCTGACTGTTCCAGCCCCGACGCCGCCGGGCCAGGATGGCCTGACGACGCACTTTCACGGTAACGCCTTGACCTCAAGAGCGCGAGGCCCGGGCACTGACCGAAACGATAATCAAGGCCCGCGCGGCGAATCTTGCCTGAAGTCGTGCAGCAATCCGACGAGCTTGGCGGTTGCATCGCTTGACACGGCGGGATGGGTCAGGGTCTGGAGATCCCTCTGCGCAGCGAGAAGCACAAGAATGGTTATCAGTCCCAGCAGTAGATGGGTCAGGTTGCCTGCGGGGGTGGCGAAGAAAAGGGCACTGTGGATAATGATGGGGCTTATTGCTATCAGCTTATACTGACCAGGTCGTGGCACTACCGTAAAAAGCTCGCTTGCGACCCCATGGAGCGCCGGCACTGGGAGCAATACACCTATTGTGATAAGCACTAAGGTTTCGCCGATATCCTTTTTCTGAATACGGCAAAACGTAAAACCGCCCACGAAACCCAGCAGTAACCAGACCGCAATTGCCATTGAGGACCAGGGCACGCCGACATCGCCCCATCCCAACGCACGGGTCACCAGGGATACCCCCAGCAAAAGCGTCAAGAGCGATGACAACGCAACATAACAGGTCCCAAGGTTCCAGCCGGGGCCTTTCGAGTCATCGACAACCCACTTCGCCCACCGCCCCCTCGCCGCAAGCCGCCAGATCGCCCGCAGGTTGCCTGGCGTGCCCGTGGCAACGTTGTCAGCGGGCTTCCACTTCCAGTTCGGACGCGGCCCCCGCTCGACCGCGAGCGCCATCGCCAGGTAAGCCAGCCGCGGGTGCACGCCGTCCATAACCGGCTCGACGATCTCCCGGCTCAGCCCCAACGCGAGCCGGCAGGTGTAGCGCCGCCCGCGATCGGTCAGCGGCGGCTGGTAGGGCCAGCCCCATCGATGCAGAACATGCGCGGACTTGGGATCGTCGGCCAGCGGGTCAGCGTGCCCGTCGGCGGTCTGGTCGAGCCGGGTCCAGAATTCGTCGAGCTGCGAGCAGCGCGCCAGCGCGACCAGAACCGCCTAGTGCAGCGCCGGATCAAGCCAGGGTAGACCGTCCAGATCAAACAGGGTCGCCACCGCCTGAGCGCGGCGCAGACCGTCGATCCATTCGCAACGCTTGGCGACGGAGAGCTCCGCCTGCCCGAGGATCGCGCGGCTGAGGCCCAGGGCTTCCTCGCCCAGCGCGGGCAGGATGCGCCCGAGTTGCAACCGCTCCAGATTGTCGATGACGAAGGTGGTGACCTCGGATGTAGGCCGGCGCAGAGCCGCAATCAGTAACTCTTGCAGCGTCTCGGCCGGGAGCCGGTCGCCGCGCTCGCGCAGCAACCGATGCAGCAGATCCGCCGCCCGCTCGCCGAAGGCGGTGCGCGGGTTGGCAGCCAGGTAGCCCAGACCGGCGAGCAACGCCGGGGCCGGGGTGTCGCCGAGCGCGGCCTCGGCCGCGTCGAGCACGCGCCCGGCGGCGGCGAGGTCCACGACCCGCGCCTCGGTTAGCGCGGTCAGCGCGGTCGGAACCTCGCCGCGCGCGAGCAGCAGCTCGAGCACGCGCGCGACCGCGTCGGTGCGGGTGCAGAGCCCGCAATAGAGCAGCAGGACCTCGCGCCAGCGGCCAGGGTCGGCGCGATAGCGCTCGAGCATCGCGTCCAGGTCCGCGGTGACCAGCAGGTGCTGGGCGGCGAAAAACTCCAGGAAGGTCTGGTGCGGGAAGCGCAGCCCGGCCGGCGGCAGTCGCACCAGGAGTCCGGCGTTCAACACCAGTTCGTCAAGCAGCCGGTGGTTGTCGGCGCGGCGCAGGCCGAGACCCTGTTCCATCTCGCGTCCGAGCAGGGCCAGCGCCTGGCCCTCGTCGATGTCACGATCCGGATCAGGCCCGGCGATGTGCGAGTGGGCGAGCGCGGCGAGCAGGTGTTCCTTGTGCGGACGGTCGAAGGCGTTGGCGCGGTTGCCCTGCGCCTGATCCCACTCTTCGAGCAGCGCCCGCGCGCAGACCTCGTAGAACTGCGCGCGGTTGTCCGGCAGCCGGTACTTGGGCTGGCCGTACAGGAAGCAGACGATGGTGAGCATCAGCGGGTTGACGGCCAGCGCGGCGACGTGGGGCTGGCGGTTGATGACACCCTGCAGTTCCTCGGCCGACTTGGGCGCGTCGAACCGCCAGCGGCGCACAAACTGACGCACCGCCGCCGCATGCAGCGGGGCCATGTGCAGCACGGCGCGATGCGGGGTCTCGAGCTGGTCGTGCCAGGCGGCGGTGCGACAACTGACGACGAAGGCGCTGTGCGGCCAGGCGGCGATGGCCTGATTCACCGCACGGGCGGCCTGGGCCCGGGCGTCCCGGTCGAGCTCGTCGAGTCCGTCGATCAGCACCAGCAGACGGCCCTCCGCCAGCGCGGTCCTCGCCCAGGCCGCGAGGGTGTCAGATGGCACCGATCCAGTTGGGGCCGGTTGGCGCGGCAACACCAGCCCACCGCGGTCGAGCCCCGCGGCCACTGCCGCGGGGAGGTCGAAGCCCACATCGCGCAGATCCGCGAAGCTGAAGCGCACCGGCACCCAGCCGCCGCGGGCGGTCCCGATCGGTTCGCGGCGGGGCAGATCCCAGGCGTCGCGGGCGATGAGGCGCAGCGCGACGCTCTTGCCCGTGCCGGGGCCGCCGAGCACCACCACGCGTGGCGCCGGGACCTGTGGGTCATCGCGCGACGTCGCGAACAGCGCCCGGAGCGCCGCCGACAACTGTTCGATGCCGGTGTCCGCCGCAGTCTCGACCGCGACCGGCACCAGGATGTCGCCAAGGCACTGATCCTGCTTCATCCAGGCGTGACGGATGGTCAGTGCATCCGCGACCAGGCGTTCCCGGTAGGCCGCGAGCGCGCCTTCCAGTGCGCCAACTCGACCTCTGCCGAGTAGGTCCTGCAGCGTTGTTGGAAGTCCGCCAAGGCCCCGCCCAAACCGCACGCCGAGCCAGATGAATACGGCCCCACCGACCGTGGCCAACAGGCCGGTCATCAGGTCATCGAACACCTCCGGTCTAACCAGCCAGTCGAGCAGGCCCGTCCAGCGCCCGGTGAGCCAGGTACCCAAGGTCGCAATCCATTCCATCGTGCCCCCCGCTGCTTCAGCCTGTGTTTGCCCATCTTAATCCGTACACCGAGCACCTATCCGCAGCGCCGCTGGGCCGGGACGCTGGCCCGGTGTTCCGGCAGGGATTCGCTTTCTTTATCCGTCGAAGTGTGCCGTTGGCAGGTGTGGACCGAGATAACCGATCAGCACCAGTGGGCCGATCTCCGTGCGCTCCGGGCGGAAATACAGGCGCCATCCGGCACCCAGCTTGGTGTGGTACGAGAAGCGTTCCTGCGCGAAACCCCCAGGCGCCGGGAAGTCGCGCAGCGGACCGAACCGGCGGTGCTTCCGCGTCGTCTCCGACTCCGGGCTCCAGTCGACAGCCCCCGCCGGGCAATAGGCCGCGGCGTCGGCCCAACCTCTTGCGCCTTCGTCCAATGCGCCCAGGTGTCTCAGCAGCTGGCCGAATACAGGCTCCTTCCCGGTCAAGGCCGCGACCTGCATGACGGCTCGCGGGCCAAAGCGCAGATGATGAACGGCTGTTTGCCCAGGCGGCTCATGACGAGCACCCCGGCATCGCGCTCGACGCCGCGATCGGAGCACCATGACCGCAAGCCGCGACCGTCGCCCAGGTCCCGGTCCGACGCGTCGCGAACGCTGCGCAGCGCCCGCGGCAGGCCCAGGCCATCAAGCGCTTTCAGGGTCTCCGCCAGCGCCCGGATGCGAGGAGCGGGTGCCACCGGCACACAGGGGTGCAGCGTGGTCTCGTCGAGCAGCACATCCATATGCGGACCTACAGCAGCTCGGAGAGTGCCAGGTCGAGCTGATCGAAGAACCCGTCCGGCCACTGATCCAGACGCCCGTCCCGGTCGATCTGCGGCGATACCGGCTCAACCGAGCCGCCGGGCGGGCTCGCGCCGAAGAAATGCACCGCCACCGCGTCGGGCTCAATTTCCCACCGCTTCACCGCCAGCCGCACGCCGTTCAGGACATGGTCGGAGTGGGTCTCCACGATCAGTTGCACGCCGCTCGCCGCGGCACGGGCCGCCAGGCCACCAAGCTGCTGCTGGGCCGCCGGATGCAGATGCACTTCGGGATTCTCGACCAGGATCAGATCGCCCGGGTGGGCCGCCAGCAAGGCCACGACGATCGGAAACACCTGGGTCAGGCCGAAGCCGACGTTCTGTGGGCGCTGAAAGTCCGCCCGCGGGTCGGTGCGAAAGCGCAGAGTCAGTGCACTCGCCCCGTCGATGGCGGAGACGCGGAAATCGCAGCCGGGGAAGATCCGCTGCATCTGCGCCCGGGTCTGGTGGAACAGGGTCGGCGGCACTTCGGGCACGCACAGCACCGGCGATACCTCGTCCGACTCCCGCCAGTACAGAAGACCGGCAGCGAACTCGCCGCGGTGCCCTACGCCGACATGTCCGTCGGCGTCGCGCAGGGGATAGACCTCGCGCGGACCGCTGCGCTCGGCGGTCAGCCAGCCGAGCCGCCGGAGCTTGTCGACAGTCACCGACGCGCCGGCGACTCGCTCCGGCAGCAGCCAACGGATCGGGCCGTCCAGCGATTGCTTGGCGCCGTCGAGCAATACGCCACGCAGGGCGATAGCCAGTGCCCGGCGGTCAGTCGTCGCGAACAACCAGCTCACCGACTCGCTCCCACCATCGACCCGCGCCGTCTCCAAATGAAACTGCAAGTGGCGCGCCCCCACGACCTGATCGAGCACATCGGCCGCGGTGCCTAAGGCCAGCTCCGGGCCTTCCAGCAGCAGGCTGCGCCCCCACTCCCGACAGACCATGCTCTGGTGGAGCAGCACCAAGGCCTGAATCGCCGACGACTTGCCCCCGCCATTGACCCCCGCGAGGAGGGTCAGCGGCGCCAGGCGCAACCTGACCTGATCGAAGCACTTGAACCAGTCAATCCCGAGACTCGTGAGCACCGAGCACCTCCTGCAGCATGCCGTAGCCGATCTCAAAGCGCGTACGCACCTCCTTTGGCGTATTGGGTCCGTAGGTAATGGCCCGCTGGAAGGTTTCGTCCTGCAAGCGTGCGTGCAACGCCTGCTTCAGTGCCGCCTTGCGTGAGCGGACCAAGTCTTCGTCGTAACGCGCGAGACCCGTGCTCATCACATCGAACAAGGAGGCGTTGATCAGGCTGCGCCGACTGCTGCCGGCCCTCGGCAACTTGCGGAATGCATGCTGCTTGAAGGTCAATAAACTATACTTGGCTAATGCCAAATTTTCGGTTTTCTCACCGACCGGTTATTTCGAAATTCTCCGTCAGCAATAAACGCAGGTCGCCCTGATGGTCGCCTGGGTTGCTGAAGAAGTCTTCGCAGGCTTTGC
>Ga0247838_1001446_pt1 | contig 33649 bp, 28 predicted proteins | sample LaCruzMarch2015__5_FD_189097 | JGI IMG/M metagenome (GOLD analysis project Ga0247838, IMG submission 189097) | Freshwater microbial communities from meromictic Lake La Cruz, Castile-La Mancha, Spain - LaCruzMarch2015_15m | ecosystem: Environmental > Aquatic > Freshwater > Lake | place: Spain... | reverse complement strand
CCCGCAGCCAAGGCCGCCGATGAGCTGCTAGTCTAACACCAGCACCAGATGTCCGACCGCCAACCCCCCTGCCTCCGAGGGAGCGACCCCGCCGCACTCAACCACGCCCGCAGCCGACCGACAGGCGCATCAGCGTCGCTGACGCCCCACAGACGAATATCCGGTAAACACAAAGCTAATGGACAGAAGTGTTGGAGGTGCATAGTGTCGTATCTACGCATGCCAATATTAGTGCAAGTTGGCATGGTCACTGAGGGAAGAATAGAAATGAATCTGGTGGACGCACTCACGCGCTTGCTCAGCCATATACGTGACAACCGGGGTATCGATGGCGTCGACGATGTCTTCGGTCCAGATGACAACACCGTAGCATCTCTCATAAACTCTCTTGATGTAAATTGCCACGGAGTGGGCGGCGTTCTTCGCCAACCATTGTCGTCGGCAATGGAAACAGACCTTGGCCAAGCCGGTGACGGATTGCGTCTGACCGCTAATCTTGTTCGCCAGTTCAGGGCGACCCCGCAAAGCATCCCGGCGCTTCTCGGGTCGATTGTCTCCGCGGCAAACATTGCTTGGGAAGAGACGGACAACGTTGGGGAGCCTGCACTTGTCGGGCACGCGCTAACTACGTCGATAGTGGTTCTTGCCTACGTCGAACTCGCCCGCAGGGTGGACCGCTTAGCGATTAAGGTCGCCAAGGAGAAGATCGTGCCGGAATATGTCGCCGCTATTCGTGCTGCCTTGGAGAGGCTGGGGGCGTGGAACTCCACGCGCTTTTCTGTGATCCGTCACCAGACATTTTACAACAACAAGGGTGAAATCTCTGCCACGATGTACTTCTATTTCTTTGAGGATAAGCGGTATTGGGAGAGCGATCTCGGAGAGAAAGACGACGGAGCACTGCTGAAGATATCGAACCGACGCAGTCAGCATATCGCGTCAACCTGGGCCGAAATCGAGGCAGCCTTGCAGCCCGCCGTTGTCGCAGCAACAGTCTTGGACCGGTGGGCCACCACGTTCGCGCTCGAAGCAGCCTGATGGAGCTATGGGGCCTCACGAGCGCGGCCCATGTAGCTGACCAAAAAATAGAGGTCGCTCGTGGGCGGCCCCTAAACTCAGCTGCGTGACAAGGTCTTAGAAGCTGCCATGGCAGTGCTTGAACTTGCGGCCGGAGCCGCAGGGGCAGGGGGCGTTGCGGGCGATGCCGACGAGCAGCTTGGGGTCGATGGGCCGGAGGCGCGGGTCGGCGTCGGCCTGGTCGTTGACCCCGTCGGCAAAGGCGCCGGCGGCAGCCGTGGCCAGGCCCAGCGTGCCCGAGACGCCGGTTTCGGCGTCGTTTTCGCCGGTCGTGGGGTCGATATGGATCTGCGAGAGCCGCGACAGGTCCGGGGCCCGCGGCGGTTCGGGCTGGCGCATCTGGATCTCGACATGGCTGAGCTGGGTGGTCACCAGCTCGCGCAGGTTGGTCAGCAGCGCCTGGAACAGCTCATAGGCTTCCTGCTTGTATTCGTTGAGCGGGTCGCGCTGCGCCAGGCCACGCCAGCCCACGACCTTGCTCAGGTGGTCGAGCGTGACCAGGTGCTCGCGCCAGAGCCCGTCGATCGACTGCAGCAGGATCTGCTTTTCCACCTGGCGCATGATCGCCGGAGTGTATTGAGCCACCTTGGCGGCAGCCTTTTCGTCCGCGGCCTTGATCAGGCGCTCGCGCACCTGGTCGATGTCGATGCCTTCTTCTTCCGACCAGGCTTTGATCGGGGCTTCGACATTGAGATAGGTCTTGGCGGCGGCTTCGAGCTGCTCGTGCTGCCACTGCTCGGGATAGGCGCGGTCGGGGATCGACTTGGCAATGATGGAGTCGACCACGTCGTGGCGCATGCCATCGATGGTCTCCTGCACATTGTCGTCGTCCATCAGTTCGAGACGCTGCTCGAAGATCACCTTGCGCTGATCGTTCATCACGTCGTCGTACTTGAGGATGTTCTTGCGGATGTCGAAGTTGCGCGCTTCGACGCGGCCCTGGGCGCGCTCGATGGCCTTGGTCACCCAGGGATGGGTGATGCTCTCGCCCTGCTCGAGCCCGAGCTTGCCCAGCATGGAGTCCATCGACTCCACCGGGAAGATGCGCATCAGGTCGTCCTGCAGGCTGAGGAAGAATTTCGACCGGCCCGGGTCGCCCTGGCGACCGGCGCGACCGCGCAGCTGGTTGTCGATGCGGCGGCTCTCGTGCCGCTCGGTGCCCACGATGTAAAGGCCGCCGGCCGCCAGCACCTTGGCCTTGTCTTCGGCAATGGTGCGCTTGATGTCGGCGATCTTGGCCTCGCGGGCTTCGCCTTCCAGGTCGTGCGCCTCGCGCTCGATGCGCATTTCGAGATTGCCGCCCAGCTGGATGTCGGTGCCGCGACCGGCCATGTTGGTGGCGATGGTCACCGCGTTGGAAACGCCCGCATCGGCGATGATCTGGGCTTCCTGCTCGTGATGGCGCGCATTGAGCACGGCGATGTTCTCGACGCCCTTCTTGCGCAGCAGCTCGGCCAGCATTTCCGATTTCTCGATCGAGGTGGTGCCCACCAGGATAGGCTGGCCGCGCTTGCGGCAGTCGGCGATGACCTCGGCGATCTCGTCGAACTTTTCGGCCGCCGTGCGGAAGATGGCATCGTCTTCGTCGATGCGCTTGATCGGCACGTTGGTGGGAATGGTCACCACGTTCAGGCCGTAGATGTCGCCGAATTCCTCGGCTTCGGTGGCCGCCGTACCGGTCATGCCGGCGAGCTTTTTGTAGAGACGGAAATAGTTCTGGAAGGTGATCGAGGCCAGCGTCTGGTTCTCGGCCTGGATCTTGACGTGTTCCTTGGCTTCCAGCGCCTGGTGCAGGCCTTCCGAATAGCGGCGGCCCGGCATCATGCGGCCAGTGAACTCGTCGATGATCACCACTTCGTCGTTGCGGACGATGTAGTCCTTGTCCTTCTGGAACATCTTGTGGGCGCGCAGCGCAGAGTTGAGGTGGTGCACCAGCGCGACGTTTTCGATGTCATAGAGCGAGTGGCTCTTGAGCAGGCCGGAATCCTGCATGTTGGCTTCGAGCTTTTCGATGCCCTGGTCGGTAAAGGTGGCCGAGCGCTGCTTTTCGTCGATCTCGAAATCGCCCTCTCCGAGCAGCGGGATCAGCTTGTCGGCGGTCTCATAGAGCGCCGAGCGGTCGTCGGACGGCCCCGAAATGATCAGCGGCGTGCGCGCTTCGTCGACCAGAATCGAGTCCACTTCGTCGACGATGGCGTAGTGGTGGCCGCGCTGCGCCATCTGGGCGCGCGCATATTTCATGTTGTCGCGCAGGTAGTCGAAACCGAACTCGTTATTGGTGCCGTAGGTCACATCTGCGTCATAGCTGCGCTTTCGCTCGACGTCGTCGAGGCCGTGCACGATGATGCCGGTGGTCAGCCCGAGGAAATTGTAGACCTGCCCCATCCAGGCGCTGTCGCGGCGGGCGAGGTAATCGTTGACCGTCACCACGTGCACGCCCTTGCCTTCCAGGGCGTTGAGATAGACCGGCAGCGTCGCCACCAGGGTCTTGCCTTCACCGGTGCGCATTTCGGCGATCGAGCGCTCGTTGAGCACCATGCCGCCGATCAGCTGCACGTCGAAATGGCGCATGCCCAGCACGCGCCGGCTGGCCTCGCGCACCGTGGCAAAGGCCGGAACCATGAGGTCTTCCAGCTTCTTGCCGGCAGCGAGCTCGGCGCGGAACTGTTCGGTCTTGGCCTTGAGTTCGGCGTCGGTCAGCTTGAGGTATTCGGGCTCGAGCGCATTGATGGCATCGACCTTGGGCTGGTACTTTTTTACCTGGCGGTCATTGGCCGAACCGAAGATCGCCTTGGCGAGCGCAGCAAGTACCATCGACTATTTCCTTTGATCTCTTGACCGGGGCGGCTGACGAGCCGTCAAAACCCAGCAATGCGGCGGGTTCCGGCCCGTCGATCCCTTTTGAAAAGCCTGCGACATGTAAGAGCGGTACCTTGGCTTGTCAACGGAAGCAAAATCGGCCAAACCACCGCGTCGCGCCAGCGGGGGCCGTGCGCAAGTCAAGGAGAGACGACCCATGAAGCTTCATCGTCAGCCCGCTTTGCGCCTGGCATCGCTCGCCCTGTCGGCCCTGCTGCTCGGCCTCGCGCCGGTCGCGGCCCAGGACGCGGCGGCTCCGGCCGCCGACATCACGCCGCAGACCGTGGTCGCCACTGTCGGCGGCGAGCCGATCACCGAGGCAGACCTGTCGTTTGCCGCCGAGGATCTGGCGCAGGAACTCCAGCAGATGCCGGCCGAGCAGCGCAAGGCGTTCCTGGTCACCGTGCTCATCGACATGAAGGTGATGGCCAAGGCCGCCCGCGACGAAAAGATGGACGGGTCGGACGTGTTCAAGATGCGCCTCAAATATCTCGAGGACCGCGCCCTGCGCCGCGCCTATTTCGGCGAAAAGATCGCCACCGGCGTCACGCCGGAGGCGCTGCAGGCGGCCTATGACGCCTTTGCCGCCTCGTTCCAGGGGCAGGAAGAAGTGCATGCCCGCCACATCCTGGTGGCCAGCGAAGACGAGGCCAAGGCCATCAAGGCCGAACTCGATGGCGGCGCGGACTTTGCCGAACTGGCCAAGCAGAAGTCGACCGATCCCTCCGCTCAGCAGAATGGCGGCGATCTCGGCTTTTTCGCGCGCGGCATGATGGTCAAGCCGTTCGAGGAGGCCGCTTTCACCATGGAGGTGGGCGCGGTCTCGGCGCCGGTGCAGTCCGATTTCGGCTGGCACGTGATCAAGCTCGAAGAAAAGCGCATGAGCCAGGCGCCCAGCCTCGAGCAGGTGGCGCCGCAGCTGCAGCAGCAGGTAATGTTCAAGACCTTCGAGGACACCGTGGCTGCCCTCAAGCAGGGCGTGGCCATCGAGATCCCCGATCCGGCGCTGGCCGCCGGGGTCAAGCAGCAGACCGAAGAGCAGGCGGCGCAGGCGCAGTAGCGCGCTGCATGCCGCAGACCGAAGGGCCCGGCAATGGGCCCTTTTTTGTTCCGCCGCAGGGAACCGTGCGCCGAACGCTGCGTTGTTGCGTCGGGGCAATCTGCGAGCAGGGCGTGTGACAATGGCGAATGACGGGACGGCGACCGGGGCTGCTGCGGACGCCCGCTACAGGTTGCTGGTCGAAGCGATCGCCGACTATGCGATCTTCATGCTCGACCCCACCGGCCATGTCGCCAGCTGGAACCCGGGGGCCCGCCGCGTCAAGGGCTACGCCGCCGACGAGATCATCGGTCAGCATTTCAGCCGCTTTTATCCCGCGCCCGATCGCGATGCCGGCCTGCCGGTGCGCGCCCTGGAGATCGCGACGGACGAAGGCCGTTTCGAGCACGAGGGCTGGCGCGTCCGCAAGGACGGCGCGCAGTTCTGGGCGCATGTGGTGATTGAGGTGATCCGCTCGCCTTCGGGCGAACTGCTCGGCTTTGCCAAGATCACCCGCGACCTCACCGAGCAGCGCGCGCAGCGCAACGCCCTGGCCCGCAGCGAGGAGCAGTTTCGCCTCTTGGTGCAGAGCGTGACCGACTATGCCATCTACATGCTCGATCCCGTCGGCCGCGTGACGAGCTGGAATTCGGGCGCCGAGCGCATCAAGGGCTATAGACCGGTCGAAATCATCGGCCAGTCGTTCGACAGGTTCTACACCCCCGAGGACCGGGCCGCCGGCCTGCCGCAGCAGGCCCTGCAGACGGCCCTGCGCGAGGGCCGCTTTGAAACCGATGGCTGGCGTGTGCGCAAGGACGGCAGCCGGTTCTGGGCCAGCGTGGTGGTCGATGCCATCCGCGACGATTTCGGCGCGGTGATCGGCTTTGCCAAGGTCACTCGCGACATCACCGAGCGCCGCGCCACCCAGCTCTCGCTGGAACAGGCGCGTGACCAGTTGCTGCAGGCCCAAAAGCTCGATGCCATCGGCCAACTGACCGGCGGCATCGCCCATGATTTCAACAATCTGCTGACCGCCATCCTGGCCAGCCTCGAACTGGTGCGCAAACACCTGCCCGACGATCCGCGCATTACCCGGCTGATCGACAATGCCGAGCACGGGGCGCGGCGCGGCGCCACCCTGACGCAGCGCCTGCTGGCCTATGCCCGGCGCCAGCCGCTCAAGCTGCAGGCCGTCGATGTGCCCGTTCTGGTCAACGACCTGGTGACGCTGATCGAGCCGTCTCTGGGTCCGGCCGTGCGGCTGGAGGCCGCCTTCCCCGATGGTCCGCTGGGGGTGGTCACCGATCCCAACCAGCTCGATACCGCCATTCTCAATCTCTGCCTGAATGCCCGTGACGCCATGCCTGAGGGCGGCGTCATCACGCTGCGCGCGGCGCGGCACAGTCTCGGTCCGGCCAATGTGCAGGGGCTGGAGCGCGGCGACTATGTCTGCCTGACGGTCAGCGATCAGGGCGAGGGCATGGACGAGGCGACGCTCACCAAGGCGGCCGAGCCGTTCTTTACCACCAAGGGCGTGGGCAAGGGCTCGGGCCTGGGCTTGCCCATGGTGCACGGGCTGGCGGCCCAGTCGGGTGGCAAGCTCATTCTCAAAAGCAGCCGGGGCGCGGGCACCACGGCCGAACTCTGGCTGCCCACCGCCGACAGCGTCGCGCCGCCGCTTGCGCCTGCGGCCCCGCATCAGGCCGAGGCGGCCAGCCGGCCGCTCAGCATTCTGGCGGTGGACGACGATGCGCTGGTGCTCATGAACACCGCCATGATGCTCGAAGATCTCGGCCATCGTGTCGTCGAGGCCGGCAATGGCCGGCAGGCGCTGGCCGCGCTCGAAACCTCCGGGCCGTTCGATCTGGTGATTTCGGACCATGCCATGCCCGAAATGACCGGCAGCCAGCTGGCGGCGACCATCCACGCCACCTGGCCCGACCTGCCGGTGCTGCTTGCCACCGGCTATGCCGAACTGCCCGGCGGCAGCCAGGCCCTGCCGCTGCTCTCAAAGCCCTTCTCGCAGTCCCAGCTCGCCGACGCCGTCGCCGCCGCCCTGCGCCCTCCCGCTGTGCTGCCGGCCTAGCCTTCTGCTGGCGACGATCCAGACCCGGGTGAAGCCGGGCGCCGCAGCACGCCGGTCAGCATCTGCCGCACGGTGCGGTCGAGCTCGTCGCGGCTGATCTCCAGCCGGCCGGTCAGCAGGCGCTGCCAGGCGAAGGCGGCGATCAGTTCGGCAGCGAGCAGCGGGTCGGCCTCGGGCGCCAGCTCGCCACGCGCCTGGGCGCGGGCGAAAATGCCGGCCGTCTGCTGCCGGCGCTCGCCCGAATAGGCGCGCAACGCCGCAGCCGCCGCTTCGTCCGATTGTGCCTCAGCCACGATGGACCGGAAAATCGCGCCCGATCCGCCGCTCCAATGGGCAAACAGACCTTCGAGAAAGGCTACGCAGTCGCTCTGGATGGCGCCGGTATCGGTGCTGGGCAGGCTGGTCTTGAGCCGCTGGTAGACGTCGAGCAGCAGCCGCGTCTTGGTCGGCCACCAGCGATAAATGGTCGGCTTTCCCGCCCGCGCCCGCCGAGCCACGGCCTCGATGCTGAACCCCGCCAGCCCCGCCTCACGCAGCAGCGCCTCGGCGGCATCCAGAATGGCCTGCTCACTCTGCGGATTGCGGCGTGCGCCGATCGAAGCGCGCTTGTGCGTGTCGTCCAGTCTGGTCATCCTCATGCTCTGCCCCGACTTAGCACAAGTAAGTCGGACAGGGCGAGAAGGCGCGCGGAGCGTCGCCTTATTTCGGTCCTACACAGGCAATGGACAGGGTTCAGCGCACCGTCTGTCTGAAGTCCGAGAAAGCGTTGGCCCAACGCGCTGCTAAGTGACCACGTGCAGATCTTTCGGAACCCCCCATTTTGCTCGGTTTAAATTCGTCTTGAAGAAAAAACTGCGAACTCAGGCCCGCTGTGTTGTCGTGCTCCACGACTAAATCACTTCCACGTAGAAGACTGCGATTTTCGTACTTCGAAATGTTGCCAACTTCGACCCAGATGCTATCGTCCACAAACGCGCTAGGTCTTGCGGCAATATGCAATCAGAGGGACTTGAGATGGGTCTCAAGGACGAATCGGAAGGAATTTTAGCAGTCGTAGATGCTGGACATCGAGAACTTTTTGCCAAGACCTTCTTCGGAAGTCTCTTAGGCCAGGCGCTTGTTCTGCTTGCGATGATAGTGACATATATGGCCGCTTTTGCGCTCGTCTGGCAGAAATTTAGCAAAGATCTCACTGACCTCCGCCAATTGAGCGGTGAGTTCGCGTTCTGGGGGCTCCTTCTGCTTCCAATGTTGTTCATAATCGCATTCTCTCTGGTCCCAACTGCCGTAAGGGGATGGCGCGAGCGTGAACTGAGACGCATCTCAATTGCACCTGGTGATCGCGACGCCAGCTTGTTCCGACTGCGTCCATACGCAATGGAAGACCGCGATCAATATGTTCGTCCGGACGGCGCTGACAGGCGAGCGTTTGCTTGGCTGAATGCGAGCGACAAATCGCTGCTATATCTATTCGGCGCCTCTGGCTCAGGAAAGTCATCGCTGCTTGCAGCAAGTATTGTGCCTCAGCTTGAAGCGCTTGGCTGGATGTCCCTGAGCGTAAGGGTCGACAATGCCCCCGGAACGCGGCTTCGCGAAGCCCTGCTCGAAGCGCCGAAGCTCTTCTCAAAGGCGCCACCCAAGACCACGCCGCTTTTTGGTCTTCTTGAGCGCGCCTCTGCCGATCGCGAACGCAATGGGCGTGCGCCATTGCTCGTCATAATTGACCAGTTCGAAGAATTCCTAATCCTTAACGACGACGACGCACGAGCTCCGTTGATCGATCTGCTTTCTTCGCTCGAAGCGCGGCCACTTGCGGGTGTGAGGGTACTTTGTGTTTGCCGCTCGGACTATCGCGAATTGCTGTTCAAGCTCGACCTCCCGCCCTACATCCCGGCCGCCAATTCGTTCGAGTTGGCACCTTTCACCCGGACCGAGGCTGAGGGTTTCCTGCGGCGCGGCGGCCGCGTGCTATCGGCTGATGCTTACGATGCACTATTCACCGGCCTCGATAGGATCGAACAAACGCCCGGGCTCTACCGGCCCATCACACTCAACATGGTTGGCCTGGTGCTTGAGCGCATGGGTGGCAGAATTGAAGGGGATCCAGCCCGTCTGATTGACCAGTATCTTCGCAACTGCCTTGCAGAGGGTAAGTCGCGCGACTTCGCCGCCTCAGTTTTGAGCTTCATGATCACCGGCTCGGGAACCAAAGAACCGCGTGACGTGAAAACGTTGACCGCTCTGGCCCGCGTTCAAACTTGGCAAGTAACCAGCACCCTTACTGAGTTGGAAGAAGACGGACTGGTAAGACCTTTGAATGCCGAAAGGACTCGCTGGGAAATCAGCCACGATTTTCTAGCTCGCCAGATTGGCATGCTCTTGGGACGTCTTCGCTTGGCCTGGATACGCCGAGCGGCACCGATCGTGTTGCCTAGCTCCGCCCTAGCATGGGTGGCGGGATTGTTTCTGGTGCTTGTCTACTTGCCCCAACTCAGAGAGCAGGACGCACTGTCCGCCCTGCGCGCGGTTGGGTTCTATCAGATGTTTATGGATGGACGCGAGGTTTTGAGCCTGTCGACGGGTGACGACCAGCAGCCAGATGAGTCATTGGCCCTGCTCGCCAGTCGTGCGCCTGCGCTGCGGAATTTGTCGGCATTGGACCTCTCCGTGCTGAGCGAAATCACAAGTCTGGCGCCACTCAAAGGGATGAAGTTGGACTGGCTGAATTTGTCAGGAGTGAGCGAGATAGACAGCCTAGAGCCACTTAGGGATATGCCGTTGACGTCTTTGAATCTCAGCCAAGCATATCGCATCACCAGCCTGGAGCCGTTGCGAGGCAGTCCCTTAACTCAGCTCGACATTAGCGGCATCACCGTGAAGGACCTGGGGCCACTTCGCGGAATGCCGCTCAAGTCGCTGAAGATGGGAGGGACAACTGATTTGGATAGCTTGGAAGTCTTGCAAGGCATGCCACTTGTCGAGCTAGACATTAGCGACACCCGCGTCAAAGACCTTGGGCCGCTGCGGGGCATGCCGCTCAAATCTCTGAACCTAGATCGTGCGTTGAACATCGCCAGTCTGGAGCCGCTCCGGGCAATGCCGCTAGAAACACTCTCCATTAACGGGGCATCAAGAATCCAAAGCCTGGCGCCGCTGCAAGGAATTGCGCTGACAGACCTTGACCTCAGCTATGTCGAAAAGATCCTAGACATTGAGCCTTTACGGGGGATGCCGCTTGAGTCTCTTAAGTTAGATGGGGCTTCGAGTATCGTCAGTCTAGCCCCCCTAGAAGGAATGCCACTGACGAGCCTCTCAATGTCCGGTGCGGCGATAATCGAAAGCCTGGACCCTCTGCAGGGAATGGCGCTTACTCACCTTGACCTTAGCTCAAGTCCCAACATCAAAGACCTTGAGCCGTTACGAGGAATGCCGCTTGAGTCCCTTTCACTAGCCGGGACAGCGAGCATCACGAGTCTTGAGCCGTTGAGGGGAATGCGTTTTACATCCCTTGATTTGTCGGGGATGACTGGCCTCACCAGCCTGGAAGGGCTTGAGGAAATGCCGCTTACGGAACTTGATATCTCTGGAACCGGAACAGCCAACCTTGAACCGCTACGCGGCATGCAACTGACCTCTTTGAACCTTTCTGACACTCGTCTGCTTGTCAGCCTTGAGCCACTAAGAGAAATGCCACTAGAAGCCATTTATCTCTCTGGGGCTTCAAAAATTGAGAGTCTTGAGCCGCTGAGGGGGAAGCGTTTTTCTTCCCTTTACTTGTCTGGCATGACCGGCCTAGCCAGTCTCGAAGGGCTCCAAGGGATGTCCCTTACAGAACTTGACATATCCGGCAACGTCGGCATCACCAGCTTGGAACCACTACGAGGCATGCAGCTGACATCTTTAGACCTTTCCAACGTCACGAGTATAACCAGCCTCGAACCATTGAGAGGAATGCCCCTTGAATCGCTCAGTATCGTGGGCAACAAGGCGATTGAGAGCCTCGACCCCGTTGCTGGCCTGCCAAAGGATGCGATAACCGGGCCGTAGTGCCGCAAGTTCTTTCGTTTGCGATTCTGTCGCTTGCGAGTCGTCCGCGGCTGCATGCGGACACCCAAACCTGCCAAGTACGAACGTTCCTGAGCCTCCCCCAGAAGGTGAGCGTCATGGCCCGTTGCCCTATATGCCCCTTTGTCCCCCATACCCCTTCGTAACTCCTGGGGCTCCATCACGAGCCCAACAGATCAATCAAAAAATACCTTTCATACTTGAATGAAACGGTCCGTATCGTATATATGGACAGAGCCTCACCTCCTTCATTAGGAAACCCTCATGTCCACTCCCCCATCCCCCACGCTCCCGCTCCGACCCATTCGCTGGCGGCAGGCGGTGCTCACGGCGATTGCCGTCTATCCGCTGATCACCGGCCTGATCCTGGTGATCTTTCCACTCACCGAGGGCTGGGCCATCTGGCAGCGGACGGCCGTGCTGGTGCCGCTGATGGTGATCAGCATCGTCTATGGCATCGGCCCGCTGCTGCAGCGCTATTTCGGTCGCTTCATCATGGGCCTGCCGCGCAAGTAGTTGCGCGTCGCGGCGCGATCGGGCAAACGGTTCGGGCATTTCCCGAGCAAGGACAGCACGCATGGCCCACCCGGTTTCGCCTCTCGCGCCCAGCACCTATCCCGAGCTGCCCGAGGTGGCGGGCGTCCGCTTTGCCACCGCCGAAGCCGGGATCAAATACAAGAACCGCACTGACGTGCTCCTGGTCGCCCTCGATCCGGGCACGGTGGTGGCCGGCGTGCTAACGCGGTCAAAGTGCCCGTCGGCGGCCGTCGACTGGTGCCGGCAGCGGCTGGCAGGCGGCGTGGCGCGGGCGCTGCTGGTCAATTCGGGCAATGCCAATGCCTTTACCGGCCAGAAGGGCAGGGCCTCGACCGCCGCGTCCGCCGCTTTCGTGGCCGAGGCGCTCGGCGTGTCGGCCGACGAGATCTTCCTTGCCTCGACCGGTGTGATCGGCGAACCGCTCGACGCGGAGAAATTTGCCGGCGTGACGCGCGACATGGCCGGTCGGCTGGCGCCCGCCCCGTGGATGGACGCCGCCAAGGCGATCATGACCACCGACACGTTCCCCAAGGTCGCGACCGCCACTGTCGAGTTCGACGGCGTGCCGGTGGTGATTTCCGGCATCGCCAAGGGCTCGGGGATGATCGCGCCCGACATGGCGACCATGCTCTCGTTCGTGTTCACCGACGCGCCGATCGCGGCCGGCGTGCTGCAGGGCCTGTTGCAGCCGCAGATCGACAAGAGTTTTAACGCCATCACGGTGGACAGCGACACCTCGACCTCCGACACCTGCCTGGTATTCGCCACCGGCAAGGCGCCCATGGCGCCGATCGCCGACGCGGCCGATCCGCGCGTCGCCACCTTTGCCGAAGCGCTCGGCGACGTGCTGCACGAGCTGGCAATGTGGACCATCAAGGATGGCGAGGGGGCGAGCAAGCTGGTCACCGTCACCGTCACCGGGGCACAGAGCGACCAGAGCGCCACGCGCATCGCCCAGTCCATCGCCAATTCGCCGCTGGTCAAGACCGCCATTGCCGGCGAGGACGCCAACTGGGGCCGCATCGTGATGGCGGTGGGCAAGGCCGGCGAGCCGGCCGATCGCGATCGCCTCGCCATCCGCTTCGGCGATTTCGTGCTGGCTGAAAAGGGCGAGCGCGCCGCCAGCTACGACGAGGCGGCGACCAGCGCCTACATGAAGAACCAGGAGCTCGAGATCGGCGTCGATCTGGGCCTGGGGTCCGGCACGGCGACGGTCTACACCTGCGACCTGACCCATGGCTATATCGACATCAACGGCAATTACCGGAGCTGAGCATGCTGCCGTCGGCCGTCGATCTGGAAAGCGCCACGCTCAATGCCTGGCCGGCCCTGCAGGTCGTGCATGACCGGCTCTGGGTGTGGCGGGCGGCCGGGGGCTATTCCAAGCGGGCCAATTCGATCCACTGCCTCGACCCCTCCGACGGCGACGATGCGGAGGCGCGGCTTGAGCGGCTGGCGGCGCTCTATCGCTACAACGAGCTCACGCCAGTGTTTCGCGTCACCCCACTGGCCTCGCCCGGGGCGCTGGCGGCGCTCGACCGGGCCGGCTGGGAGCGCTTCGAGCCCAGCCGGGTGCTCGCCATGGCGACGCCGGCGGAGGCGTTCGAGCTGCGCCACGAGGTCCGCCTGTTCGACCCGCGCGATCCGGCATGGTTCGAGACCCAAGGGCGGATGAGCGGCTACAATGTTCATACGCTGAGCCTGCTCAAAGCCATCCTCGAGGCGGTGGCCTGCGAAAATTGCGGGCTGCTCGCCTATGACGGGGAGGGGCGGCCGGTGGCGGCGGCGCTGGCGGCGGTCAGCAACGGCATCGGCGTCTATCTCAACGTGGTGGTGGACGCCGGATTTCGCGGTCAGGGATATGGGCGGGCGGTGGTTTCGGCCGCGCTCAACTGGACACAGAGCGCCGGAGCCCGTTCATCGGTCATTCAGGTCCTGGGCGAAAATGTGGCGGCGCTCGGCCTTTACCGCGCGCTCGGCTTTGCGCCGGCCTATGACTACCACTATCGCCGGCCGGCGCCATGAGCGTCCTGCTGGTGGTCGCCTGCGCCCTGGTGGATGCCGATCGGCGCGTGCTGATCGCGCAGCGGCCGGCGGGCAAGTCATTGGCAGGGCTGTGGGAATTTCCGGGCGGCAAGATCGAGCCGGGGGAGTCGCCGGAGGCGGCGCTGATCCGCGAACTCGAGGAAGAGCTGGGCATTTCCACCAAGACGGCGTGCCTCGCGCCCCTCACATTCGCCTCGTATTCTTACGAAAGCTTTCACCTTCTGATGCCACTTTACGTCTGTCGTAAGTGGCAAGGTACGCCGCAGCCGCGCGAGCATGCGGCCCTCAAATGGGTCCGGCCGACAGCGCTGCGCGACTACCCCATGCCGCCGGCAGACGAACCGCTGATCGCGCCGCTCTGCGATCTGCTCTAGCTTTTGGGGGCCAGTATGCAGCGCAGGATCCGCCAGTTTCTTCAAGATGATAGCGGGGCAACGGCGATCGAGTACGGGCTGATTGCCGGGCTGATTGCCATTGCCCTGATCTCGGCTTTCATGGCCTTCGGCAACAATGTCACCGCCATGTTCGGCCATATCGAAGACACCGCCGGCGGGGCGATGGAGAATGCCACCTCGGGCACCTAACTCCGGCCGAGCACATCTTTCAGGCTGACCTGGGCGCTGCCCGGCTTGAGCGGCTTTTGCTGGCTGTCGTCGGGCGCCCAGCCGCTCATCCAGATGATCTCGAGCGTCGCCCGGATACGCCCGTCCGGATCGGAGAATTCGTCGGCATAGGCCGCCGCTGCCGCCGCGAGCAGCCCGGGGGTCATCAGTCGCCCGGGCCGGTCGGCCAGCGGGTTGCTGGCGCCCAGCGCCCGAATTTCCTGCATCAGCGCGAAGGGAGAGGCATACCGCACCATGTGCGATTCGATGTCGGTCACCGGCAGGGCCAGCCCCGCGCGCTGCAGCAGGCCGCCTGCATCGGCCAGCGGAATGAACGGCGCCACGCGGGCGAAAGCACCGCCCGTCCGGGCTTCGGCGGAGAGGAAGGCATGGCGCAACTCGAACAGACTGTCGCCGCCGATGGCCGCGGCGATCAGCAGGCCATCGGGGGCCAGATGCTGGCGCACGCGGGTGAAGAACCCCACCACGTCGTTGACCACCTGCACGTCGAACAGCGACACGATCAGGTCGTAGCCCGTCCGCGGCAAGGTCAGCCGTTCCGGGTCGATGCTGCTGTCGAGCACTGTGGAGATGCGCTCGAACGCAAAACTGCCGTCACGCGTGTTGCCGCGCAGCGGTAGCTGGCTGGCATCGGGCGAGAGGATGGCCGCCTGCTCGAAGCGCCGGGTGACCACCAGCAGCCGCTCGGCGAGGTCGTCGAGCACCAGGCGCATGACGAAGTCCTCGGCATCGGGCGGGCGGCGCTGCAGGCGGCGGGCGATCAGATCCCGGTCAAACGTCTTTGGCGGCAACATGTCAGCACTCCGGGTTCGTCGCGCTGCAGCATGTCCAGAGCCGGAGGGTTCGAACCTTCGACACGCACGGGCGCCTGTGGCAGACTGATTGGCGTCAGCAAGAGGGGGTCCTACTGCAAGGCTCGGCCGGGGTGCAAGCTCTGTCGCATGACGTCGGGCGCCGGCTGGCACGCCTGGGCAAGGCGACGCTCGACCTGCTCTACCCGCCAATGTGCCTGAACTGCGATGCCCCGATCACCGATAACGACGCCCTTTGCGCGGCCTGCTTTGCTGCCCTGCGGCCGATCACCGCGCCGCTCTGCCCCCGGCTTGGGCTGCCCTTCGAGGTGGCGCTGGGCCCCGATGCGCTCTCGGCCGAGGCGATCGCCGATCCGCCACCTTTTGATCGGGCCCGCTCGGCAGTGCTCTACACGCAAGTGGCCCGCGCCCTGGTGAGCCGGCTCAAATATGGCGACCGGCCGGAACTGGCGCGGTTCTGTGCCCGGCTGATGGTGTCGGCCGGCCGGGAATACTGGAGCCATGGTCCGGTGCTGGTGCCCGTCCCGCTGCACCCGCTGCGCCAGTTTCGGCGCCGCTATAACCAGTCGGCCGAACTCACCCGGCTGATCGGCCGGATGACCGGATTGTCCAGCGACCCCGGGTTGGTGCGGCGGCGCCGCGCCACGCGCCAGCAGGTTGGGCTGACTGCCGATGCCCGCGCCCGCAATGTCGCCGGGGCGTTCGAGGCCGCGCCCGACCTGGCCACCCGCCTGGGCGGTCGGCCCGTGGTGGTTGTCGATGATGTGATCACCACCGGCGCGACGGTCCGAGCTGTCACAAAAGCGCTGCAAAAGGCCGGCGTGGCGCAGGTCGATGTGCTCAGCTTTGCGCGCGTGGGCGTCGGCACCGACTTGTCGTAATCGTCCGATGCCCCATATAAAGTTCTGCAAAACCAACAGGTGTCCCCAATGGCAAAGGTCGAGATCTACACCACGCAGTGGTGCCCCTACTGCAACGCCGCCAAGGCCTTGCTCGCCGAAAAGGGCGTCAGCTACCACGAAGTCGACGCCGAAGATCCGGCGGTGCGATCGGCCATGGTGGTCCGCGCGCAGGGGCGGCGCACCGTGCCGCAGATCTTTATCGGCGACACTCATGTCGGCGGTTTCGACGATATGGCAGCGCTCGACCGGCGCGGACAACTCGACCCTCTCCTGGCCTCCTGAGGGTGCGCGTCGCCGTTCTGCAGATGCGCTCGGGGACCCAGCCTGGTCCCAACCTCGCTGAACTCGACCGCCTGGCCGGTGAGGCGGCGGCGGCCGGGGCGGCCTATGCCCTGAGCCCCGAAGTTACGGTGGTGTTTGCCGAGAACCGCGATGGCCTGGCTGCGGTGGCCGGCCCCTGGTAGGACAATCCGGCCATTGCCGAAGTTGCGGCGACGGCGCGGCGCCACGGGCTTTTCCTGCACCTGGGCTCGCTGGCCGTGGCACTCCCCGATGGACGGTTCGCCAATCGCTCCGTCCTCTTTCAGCCCGACGGGTCGATCGCCAGCAGCTACGACAAGATCCACCTTTTCGACGCGACGCTGCCGGGCCTGCGCGACTATCGCGAAAGCGCCACCTATGCCGGGGGCGACAGCGCGGTGGTGTCCGATGCGCCGGGGTTCCGGCTGGGCTTTACCATCTGTTACGATGTGCGGTTCCCCGCCCTGCACAGGGCCCTCGCCGAAGCGGGGGCGGAAGTGCTGGCGGTGCCGGCGGCCTTCACCAAGCCGACGGGCGAGGCGCACTGGCACGTGCTATTGCGCGCCCGGGCGATCGAAACGGGCTGTTTCGTGCTGGCGGCGGCGCAGGCCGGCACGCATGAGAACGGCCGACAGACCTATGGCCACTCGATGATCATCGACCCCTGGGGCCGCATCCTTGCCGAGCTCGACGGCGCAACACCCGGCGTGGCGGTCGCCGATATCGATCTGGCTGCCGTCGCCGAGGCGCGCGGCAAGGTGCCTTCGCTTGCCAATGCGCGCCCGTTTTCGCTAAGCGTTAACCAAGCGGGCGCATCCTTGCTCGCGAAAGGGTTTCCAAGTCCGTGATCCATTATTCCCTGGTCTGCGACAGCGACCACAAGTTCGATGCCTGGTTCCGCAACGCGGAGGCCTATGACGAGCAAAGTGCGCGGGGCATCGTCACCTGTCCGATCTGCAACTCGGTCAAGGTGGGCAAGGGCCTGATGGCGCCTTCGGTCAGCCGGGCCAGTTCCGACAAGGTTGCTCTCTCGATCGGTCACCCGCAGCAGGCGCAGCTGCGCGAGGCCCTGCGGGTGCTGCGCAACAAGGTCACTGCCGAGGCCGACTACGTGGGCGATCGCTTTGCCGACGAAGCCCGCAAGATCCACTACAAGGAAGTCGATCCGCGCGGCATCTATGGCGAAGCCACGCGCGAGGAAGTCGCCAGCCTGGTCGAAGACGGCATCGACTTCATGCCGCTCCCCAACATTCCCGAAGAGCACAACTAGATTATTTCAAACGGGGTCGCCCGAGCCGGCCCCTCCTAGCCCTTTGTCGGGTTCCCTTCATCGGCATGTGCCGATATGGTCGCGCTCCTAATTCGAGGAGCCTCCCCATGAGCACACCTGACGTAGCCCTTTCGGGCACTTTTTCCATTGGCGGCGACATGACCGTCAACCGCCTCGGTTTTGGCGCCATGCGCATTACCGGCGAGGGCATCTGGGGGGCGCCCAAAGACCCGGCCGAGGCGCGGGCGACGCTCAAGCGGCTTCTTGATCTGGGCATCGACTTCATCGACACCGCCGAGGCCTATGGCCCGGCGACTTCCGAAGAACTGCTTGCCGAAGTCCTGGCGCCTTATGGCAAGATCAAGATCGCGACCAAGGGCGGGCATTCGCGCCAGGGCCCCAATGTCTGGACGCCCATCGGTCGGCCGGAATTTCTGCGCCAGGGGGTGCTGACGAGCCTGTATCGTCTCAAGCAGGAGCAGCTCGACCTCTGGCAGCTACATCGCATCGACCCCAAAGTGCCGCGCGAAGAGCAGTTCGAAGCGATTGCCGGCTTCCTCAAGGAGGGCCTGATCCGTCATGCGGGCCTGTCGGAGGTCACCGTCGAAGAGATCGAGGCAGCGCAGAAGCACTTCCCCGTCGTTTCGGTGCAGAACCGCTACAACATTGCCGATCGGGCCAGCGAGGCAGTGCTCGACTATTGCGAAAAGCACGCCATCGGCTTCATCCCGTGGCGCCCGATCGCCGGTGGCGCCGCCAGCGGCCCGGTGCTCGAGGCCTTGGGCAAGAAATACAACGCCTCCCCCAGCCAGTTGTCGCTGGCCTGGATGCTCAAGCGCTCGCCGGTCATGCTGCCCATCCCGGGTACCGGCAAGGTCAAGCATCTCGAAGAAAATACCGCCGCGGCTGCTATTGTCCTGTCGGACGAGGATTTTGCGGCGCTCAGCGGCCGCTGATTTTGACCTAGCGCAAGGCACGCGCCTGCCTCACCCCGCAGAAGTGCTGCATGCGGGGTGAGACATGAAGATTACACTGTTCGGGGGAACCGGTCAGATCGGCAGTCTGGTGCTGCACCAGGCTCTGGCAGAAGGCCATGCCGTCACCGCGCTGGTGCGCAGTCGCGCCAGGATCGATGCCCATACCGCCACCACCGCGCATGTCGTCGTCGGGTCGATCGAAAACCCGACTGCGGTGCGCTACGCCCTCGAGGGGGCAGAAGCAGTGATCGTTACTCTGGCCGCCGGGCACGAGGTCCTGGCCAGTTTCGACAAGACCACCCTGCCGATCCTCAATATCCACGGCCCCAAACGCATTGTCAGCATGGTGGGGGCCTCTATCCGGCTGCCGGGCGACCCCAGGACGCTCGGCCTCTCGCTCATGAGTGCGGCCATGCGGCTGGTGCCGGGTGGGATGCTGCACGATGCCGAAGGACACGCCCAGCGGCTGGCATCCTATGATCTCGACTGGACGCTGGTCCGCTCGGCCAGTTTCAGTGAGGCGCCGCCCAGCGGCAATATCAAGGTGCACCTGACCGACGACCTGCCGCTCGACGCCAGCATCGCGCGCGCCGATCTGGCCGCCTTTATCCTCGAAACGGCCGTCAGCGGCAGTTTCATCCGGCAGGCACCAATGGTCTGCAACGGCTAGGCGGCCGCCTTTTCGGCCAGCACCATGTAGTTGATGCCGGTGTCCCGGCTCAGCCGCCATTCGTCAGCGAGCGGATGAAACACCACGCCGGTCTTTTCCGTCACGACAAGCCCGTTGCGGCTCACCAGTGCGGAAATCTCTTCGGGTGTCAGAAACTTGGCATATTGGTGCGTGCCCTTGGGCAGCCAGCGCAGCACCTGCTCGGCGCCGACGATGGCAAAGGCGTAGGCACGCAGTGTGCGATTGATGGTGGCGGTGAACAACAGGCCGCCCGGCGCCACCAGATCGGCGACGCTCTTCATGTAGAGCGGCAAGTTGTCGACATGCTCGACCACTTCCATGTTGAGCACGATATCGAACTTTTCACCCGCAGCTGCCAGGGCCTCTGCGCTGGTCGCCCGATAGTCGATCTCCAGGCCGGATTGCTCGGCATGCAGGCGCGCGATGTGGATATTGCGTTCGGCGGCATCGGCGCCGACGACGCTGGCGCCGAGCCGGGTCATCGGCTCGCACAACAGCCCCCCACCACAGCCGATATCGAGCAGCCGCAGCCCTTCGAGCGGCCGGCGCTTGGTGCCGTCACGGCCGAAATGGGCGATCACCTTGTCGCGGATATAGGCAAGGCGGACCGGATTGAACTTGTGCAGCGGCTTGAATTTGCCTTTGGGGTCCCACCATTGCTCGGCCATGGCCGTGAACTTGGCGATTTCCTCGGGATTGATGGTGGTTTCGGTCATCGCGGGCTCCTTTTTACCGAGCAGGTGAGCCTGCGGGCGCGCCAAGTCAATGCGCGTCCTTGCCTCAGCCTGCCACTTGTGGCACATCCCCCGCCGAATTCTCAGCGTACCGCCGGGTTCGGCGCGGGGAGCAGATGGCGCGTATTGTAGTCAAGTTCGGCGGCACGTCGGTCGCCACCGTGGAGCGGATCCGCCAGGCGGCGCGCCACGTCAAGCGCGAGGTCGATGCCGGCAATCAGGTCGTCGTGGTCGTCTCGGCCATGTCGGGCAAGACCAACGAGCTGGTCGGCTGGGTCAACGACGCCTCCAAACTGCATGACGCGCGTGAATATGACGCGGTCGTGGCGTCGGGCGAGCAGGTCACGGCCGGGCTGATGGCGATCGTGCTCAGCGAGATGGGCATCCCATCGCGCTCCTTTCAGGGCTGGCAGGTGCCGATCCAGACCGACGACGCCCATGGCGCGGCGCGGATCATGTCCATCGACCCCACCGCGCTCGATGCCCAGATGGCCGACGGCGTGGTCCCGGTGGTCACCGGTTTCCAGGGCATCGCGCCGTCCGGCCGGTTGACGACGCTGGGCCGGGGCGGCTCGGATACGTCGGCGGTGGCCGTGGCGGCCGCCATCAAAGCGGATCGCTGCGACATCTATACCGACGTCGACGGCGTCTATACCACCGACCCGCGCATCACCCCCAAGGCCAGGCGTCTCACCCGCATTTCCTTCGAGGAAATGCTGGAAATGGCGTCGCTGGGCGCCAAGGTGCTGATGATCCGTTCGGTCGAAATGGCGATGGCCCACAAGGTGCGCCTCACCGTCCGTTCCACTTTTGATGACCCGGAGGCGCCGCAGGTGGCGCCCGACGGCAGCCCCGGGGTTCCCGGTACGCTGGTTTGCGATGAGGATGAGATCATGGAACAGCAGATCGTTTCGGGCGTCACGCTGGCGCGGGCCGAATCCAAGATCACGCTGCGCGACGTCAAGGATCGCCCGGGCGTCGCCGCGGCCGTGTTCGGCGCACTCAGCGACGAGTCGATTGTCGTCGACATGATCGTGCAGAACGTCTCCGAAGACGGGTCGACCACCGACATCACCTTCACCGTCCCCGATGCCGAGCATGACAAGGCGGTCAAGGCGCTCAAGGCCGCCGCGGATGCCGGAAAGTTCGAGTATCGCGTGCTGACCAGCGCCAAGGGCGGGGCCAAGGTGTCGGTCGTCGGCGTCGGCATGCGCAACCATGCGGGCGTTGCCGCCTCGATGTTCAAGGCGCTGGCCGACAAGTCGATCAATATCCAGCTGATCACAACTTCAGAAATCAAGACCTCGGTCTTGATCGATGATGAATATGCCGAGCTTGCGGTTCGCGCCCTGCATACGTATTACGGGTTGGACAAGGAAGACGCCTGACGCTTTGCGATGAGTTCGCTGGCGCCGGGCCCCCAGGGGGCGGCTCAGCTGCCAGGCGGAGGATATGGCGACAGCGATCAGCGGTCCGCGCGTGCTCTTGCGGCAGTTGCGCGAAACCATGGCGGAGCCGCTGGCTGCGCAGGATCGCCTCAACAAGATTGTCGGGCTGATCGCCGAGAACATGCACGCCGACGTGTGCTCGTTCTACGTGTTGCGTGACGACGGTGCGCTCGAGCTTTTCGCCACCCGCGGCCTGAAGGCCGAATCGGTTCACATGACGACGCTGCGGCTGGGCGAGGGCCTGGTGGGCCTGATCGCGGCCGAAGCCGAGCCGCTCAGCCTGGAAAACGCGCCGGCCCACCCGTCCTTCGCCTATCGTCCCGAGACTGGGGAAGACCCCTACAATGCGTTCCTGGGCGTGCCGGTGCTGCGCGCCGGCCAGACGCTGGGCGTGCTGGTGGTGCAGAATGCCGAGCGCCGCGTCTATGGCGAGGACGAAACCGAGGCCATGCTGACCACGGCGACCATCCTCGCCGAAATGATCGCTACTTCGGACTTCGACACGCTGATCAAGCCGGGCCAGGACATTGACCTGCGCCGGCCGCGGACTTTCGTGGGCAACGGCTTCACCGACGGCATCGCGCTGGGCAAGGTGGTCCTGCACGACCCGCGCGTGGTGGTGGTCAACTTCATCGCTGAAGATACCGAAGTCGAGCAGCAGCGGCTCAACGCCGCGCTCGATACCATGCGGCTCTCGATCGACGACATGCTCAGCCACGGCGACATGCAGTCGCTCACCGATCACCGGGAGATTCTCGAAAGCTACCGCATGTTCGCCCATGACCGGGGCTGGGCCAACCGGCTGCGCGAGGCAGTCGAGAACGGACTTACGGCCGAGGCGGCGGTCGAACGGGTGCAGAACGACACTCGGGCCCGCATGATGCGATCGACCGATCCCTACATCAAGGACCGGCTGCACGATCTCGACGATCTGGCCAACCGCCTGCTGCGGGTGCTGACGGGCGATGGTCGCGGCATCGGCCGGAAGGAGCTGCCGGAAAACGCGGTGCTGGTCGCCCGCAACATGGGCCCGGCCGAACTGCTCGAATACGATCGGTCGCGCCTGCGCGCCATCGTCCTCGAGGAGGGGGGCTCGACCGCGCATGTGGCCATTGTCGCCAAGTCGCTGGGCATGGTGGCAGTCGGGCAGGCCGAAAACATCGTCGCCCTGGCCGAGGCCGGCGACGACATCATCGTGGATGGTCCGGCCGGCACGGTCTATCTGCGACCCACGGCCGAAGTCGAGCAGACCTATGTCGACAAGGTGCGGGTCTCGGCCAAGCGGCGCGCGCATTATCTGGAGCTGCGCGACCGGCCGGCGATCACACGCGATGGCGTCGACATCACGCTCTACCACAATTCCGGCCTCGTCGCCGACTTGCCGATGCTCAACGATACCGGGGCGGCCGGAGTGGGTCTGTTCCGCACCGAACTGCAGTTCATGATCGCGTCCAAGCTGCCGCGGCTGAGCGAGCAGGTCGAACTCTATTCCGAGGCCATCCGGCTGGCCGCCGGGCGACCCATCGTGTTCCGCCTGCTCGATGTGGGCGGCGACAAGGTCATCCCCTATCTGCGGGCCGAGGCGGAAGAGAACCCGGCCATGGGCTTTCGCTCGCTGCGCCTGGCGCTGGACCGCCCCGGGCTCCTGCGCATCCAGATCCGTGCCCTGCTGCAGGCTGCCAATGGCGGGCCGATGAAGATTCTGGTGCCCATGGTGACCGACGCCTGGGAGTTCCGGCAGACTCGCCTGGTGGTCAACCGCGAGCTGGAACGGCTGAGCCACGAGGGCCGGCCGTTGCCGTCGCGGCTCGAGCTGGGGGCGATGATCGAAGTGCCTTCGCTGCTCTGGGAGCTCGATCAGGTCCTGCCGGAGGCCGATTTCGTCTCGATCGGCTCGAACGACCTGGTGATGTTCCTTACCGCCGCCGACCGCGCCAATCCACGCGTCGCCAAGGCCTACGACCCCATCGCGCTGCCACGCCTGCGGGCGCTGCGCCACATTGTCGATTCGGCGCGACGCTACGGCGTGCCGCTGACCATGTGTGGCGAGCTGGCCGGCAAGACCGTGGAAGCGCTGGCGCTGATGTCGATCGGCATGACGCGGCTCTCCATGAGCCCGCCCTCGATCGGTCCGATCAAGGAAATGATCCTCGGGCTCGAACTCGAGCCCATCCGCAAGTCCGTCTCTGCCGCCCTGCTCGAAGGTTCGAGCGGCGTCGGCATCCGCGAGCTGCTGCTCGACTGGGCCGACCGGCAAAGCCTCATCATTTAGGTCACGTCATATGCCCGCACTCCCACAGGACAAGCTTGCCGCTCTGGAAAAGCGCTTCGAATCGGTCGAGGCGGCCCTGTCGGCCGGCCCGTCGGCCGATGAATTCGTCCGGCTCTCCAAGGAATATGCCGAGCTCGAGCCGGTGGTGCGGCCGATCATGACCTATCGCCGCCTACGCGCCGACTTCGAGGACGCCGAAAAGCTGGTCAAGTCTGGCGATAAGGAAATGGCCGAAATGGCCGAAGCCGAGATCGGCGCGCTGAAACCCCGGCTCGAGCAGATGGAATCGGAGATCCAGATTCTGCTGCTGCCCAAGGATGCAGCCGACGACAAGAGCGTCATTCTCGAAGTCCGCGGCGGCACCGGCGGCGACGAAGCGGCGCTGTTTGCCGGCGATCTGCTGCGCATGTACCAGCGCTATGCCGACCTCAACGGCTGGAAATTCGCGCTCATGGAAGAAAGCCCGGGCGAAATGGGCGGCTACAAGGAAGTCGTGGCCAATATTTCGGGCAAGGGCGTTTACGCCAAGATGAAGTTCGAATCCGGCGTGCATCGGGTGCAGCGCGTCCCGGCCACCGAATCCCAGGGCCGTATCCACACATCGGCAGCGACGGTGGCAGTGCTCCCCGAAGTGGAGGATATCGATATCGATATCCGTCCCGAGGATATCCGCATCGACACCATGCGCTCCTCGGGTGCCGGCGGCCAGCACGTCAACACCACCGACTCGGCCGTGCGCATCACGCATCTGCCCAGCGGCATCGTGGTGACGGCCAGCCAGAAGAGCCAGCACCAGAACCGCGCGACGGCCATGAAGGTGCTGCAGGCGCGGCTCTTCGAAGAGCAGCGCAATGCGCGCGATTCCGCCCGATCGGAAGCCCGCAAGGAGCAGGTGGGGTCGGGCGACCGCTCCGAACGCATCCGCACCTACAATTTTCCGCAGGGCCGGGTCACCGACCACCGGATCAACCTGACGCTCTATAAGCTCGACAAGGTGATCGCGGGCGAGGCCCTGGACGAGCTGATCTCGGCGCTGATCACCGAACACCAGGCCGCCCAGCTCGCCGAAATGGGGAGCGCGCCCTGAGCGGCCCGCTGATCGGCGCGGCCTGGCGAGCGGTCCGCGACCGCTTCCGCGCTGCCGACCTGCAGACTCCTGAACTCGATGCGCGGCTTCTGGCCGAACACGCCTTCGGGCTCGACCGGCTGGCCCTGGTCACCCGCGAGCGCCAGCCCGCACCGCCCGATGGGCTGTTGCGGCTGGAGGCCATGGCGCGGCGGCGGCTGCTGGGCGAGCCGGTGATGCGGATTCTGGGGCAGAAGGCCTTTTACGGGCTCGATTTCATCCTCGGTCCCGCCACGCTGGAGCCGCGGCCGGAAACCGAAATGCTGGTGCGACGCGGCCTCGAACTGCTCGAGGGCCGGACGGCGCCCCGCCTGCTCGATCTGGGAACCGGCACGGGCTGCATCGCCATTGCGCTCCTTCACGAGTACCAGAGCGCTCTGGCGGTGGCCGTTGACCTGGCCCCGGAGGCCCTGGCGACCGCTCAGGCCAATGCCGATCGGCACGGCGTCGACAAGCGCCTGTCGCTCAAGCGGGGATCTTGGTTCGAGCCGCTGGTGCCAGGCGAGCAGTTCGACATCATCGTCTCCAATCCGCCCTATATCGCGAGCGAGGAGATGGCGGCGCTGTCGCGCGAGGTGCGCGAGCACGACCCGGTGCTGGCGCTCGATGGCGGGCCGGACGGGCTGGCGCCCTATCGGGCCATCCTTGGCCAGGCGGCCCGCTGGCTCAAGCCCGACGGGGCGATCCTGTGCGAGATCGGTTCGACCCAGGGCTTTGCCGTACAGTCGCTGTTCTTTCAGGCGGGTCTGCGCGACGTTGTCGTCCACCCCGACCTCGCGGGGCACGATCGGATGGTGGAAGGACACCATATCTAGGCCCTCGATGGCCCGGCATGGCGGGCCTGGCGTATTTTCTGCTTGGAAATCCGGTCCGAACCGGTTAGTTTCCAATTGCTGTCAACAGCGCAGGGATTGCGCTTGGGACGACGGCCACCCGCTCATCGGCGCGCTGCGTTTGGCAGCCATGTGCATCCGGACAAGGACCCGGCCTGCCCAGATGAGCCCCAAGTGGTTCGACCGACAGCGCAAGTTTCCGTGTTGCTGCAGCGCCTGGGCGCCTCTTGATGAGACCGACCCTGGAACCGGCAAGGCGAACCTCGAAACGACCCGTTCCGCCGCTGTTTGCCGCGAAACGTCAGGTCGGGTGTGCTGATGGCCCGTGCCATCGCGTGTTTCTGTCCAAGGCTTTGATACGAAACGATGAGACCAAACCAAAATAACAACAAGAACCGCTCGCGCGGCCGGAACAACAATGGCGGGCGCAAGCACGTCAACCCGCTCTCGCGGAATTTCGAGAGCAATGGTCCGGATGTAAAGGTGCGTGGCAATGCCGCCCACATTGCCGAAAAATACCTGCAGCTGGCGCGTGATGCGCAATCGTCGGGCGACTCGGTGATGGCGGAGAACTATCTCCAGCACGCAGAGCACTATTTCCGCATCGTGGCCGCGGCGCAGCCGCAGGCTAACGGTCAGCGCGATAATGGCCAGCCGGCCGAGGCCGAGGATTTCGACGACGATTTCCCGCCCATGAACGATCGGTTCGCCAGTCCGGAGCCGCGCCAGCCCTTCGTGCAGGCCCAGCAGAACGATCAGCCGGCGGTTCAGCAGCCGGCCATGCCCGATGCCGACAATGGCGAGACGGTGGTGATCCAGGCCGTGCCGACCGAAACCGGAGACACCGGTGCCGCTCCGGCCGAGGGCGAAGGCCGTCGGCATCGCGAACGCCGCCCCCGCCGCCGCTCGCGCGGCAGCGGTGAGGCCGGTGCTGCCGAGGGGGGCGCCGACCCTGGCGCGTCGCCGCAGCCCGATATCGGGCTTCCGGCATTCCTTACCGCCGGCGGAACCCCCGCCGAATGATCCAAAGGCCGGACCCAGTGTCCGGCCTTTCTGTTTGGCAGACTGCCCGTTGCGTCCGTTTCCCCTTTTAGGCGTGCAAACGCTCCCTATATCTTGAATGCGATCGGGGAGCGCCGCCAGGCGGGCACCGGGTCGTTGATGTCGGTCAAGGCCAACTGCCGTCACCGGATCATTGTTCCAAGGCGTTGTGTCTCGTGCCTTTCGGGGGCGGAACGGCGTGCAAAGGGGAGACCAGAATGAACATCGAAAAATATACCGAACGGGCGCGGGGATTTATCCAGAGCGCGCAGAGTCTGGCCCTGGGCAAGGGGCACCAGCAGTTCACGCCGCTGCATCTGCTCAAAGTGCTGCTCGATGACGAAGAAGGCATGGCCGCTTCGCTGATCCAGCGCGGCGGCGGCAATGCCAAGCTGGCGCTGAGCGAAGCTGAGGCGGCCCTCAAGAAGGTGCCCTCCGTGTCCGGCGACGGCTCGCAGCTCTATCTCAGTCGCGAACTGGCGCGCGTCTTCGACACCGCCGAAAGCGCGGCCCAGAAGGCCGGCGATTCGTTCGTGACGGTCGAATATCTGCTGCTTGCCCTCTCGATCGAGAAAGACGTCGATGCCGGCAAGATCCTCGCCACCGCCGGCGTGACGCCACAATCGCTGCGCGATGCGATCGCTGCCGTCCGCAAGGGCCGGTCTGCCGATTCGGCCTCTGCCGAGCAGGGCTATGACGCGCTCAAGAAATACGCCATGGACCTCACCGCCCGGGCGCGCGAAGGCAAGCTCGATCCGGTGATCGGCCGCGACGAGGAGATTCGTCGCGCCATCCAGGTGCTGAGTCGCCGGACCAAGAACAATCCGGTGCTGATCGGTGAGCCCGGCGTCGGCAAGACGGCGATCGCCGAAGGCTTGGCCCTGCGCATCGTCAATGGCGACGTGCCCGAATCGCTCAAGAACAAGTCGCTGATGGCGCTCGACATGGGCGCCTTGATCGCCGGCGCGAAGTATCGCGGCGAGTTCGAGGAGCGGCTCAAGGCCGTGCTCAGCGAGATCGACGCGGCCGAAGGGCAGGTGATCCTGTTCATCGACGAGATGCACACCCTCGTGGGCGCCGGCAAGGCGGATGGCGCCATGGACGCGTCCAACCTGCTCAAGCCGGCCCTGGCGCGCGGCACACTGCACTGCGTCGGCGCAACGACGCTCGCCGAGTACCGCAAGTATATCGAAAAGGACGCTGCGCTGGCGCGGCGCTTCCAGCCTGTGTTCGTCAGTGAGCCGACGGTCGAGGATACCATTTCGATCCTGCGCGGGCTCAAGGAGAAGTACGAGCTGCATCACGGCGTGAGGATTTCGGATTCGGCGCTCGTTTCGGCGGCCACGCTCTCGAATCGCTACATCACGGATCGCTTCCTGCCCGACAAGGCCATCGATCTGATGGATGAAGCTTCGGCGCGACTGCGCATGGCGGTCGATTCCAAGCCCGAGGAGCTCGACGAACTCGATCGCCGTATCCTGCAGCTCAAGATCGAGCGCGAGGCCCTCAAAAAGGAGTCTGACGACGCGTCCAAGACCCGGCTCGGCCGGCTTGAGGCCGATCTCGCCGATCTCGAAGAGGAAGCCGGGGCGCTGTCGGCGCGTTGGCAGGCCGAGAAGGCACGCCTGCAGGGCGGCCAGAAGATCAAGGAAGAGCTGGACAAGGCGCGGACCGAGCTGGAGCTGGCGCAGCGCCAGGGCAACCTGGCGCGTGCTGGTGAGCTTGCCTATGGGATCATCCCCGAGCTGGAGCGGCAGCAAAAGACCGCCGAAGGCAATGACGGCAAGCCGGAAAACTCGATGGTCGAGGAAGTGGTGCTCCCCACCCACATCGCCCAGGTGGTGAGCCGCTGGACCGGCATTCCGGTCGATCGGATGCTGGAAGGCGAGCGCGAAAAGCTGGTGGCCATGGAAGGTCAGCTCGGCAAGCGCGTCATCGGCCAGGCCGAAGCGGTCGAGGCCCTCGCCCGGGCGGTCCGGCGGTCGCGCGCCGGGCTGCAGGATCCCAATCGCCCGATCGGCTCGTTCATGTTCCTGGGGCCCACCGGCGTCGGCAAGACCGAGCTGACCAAGGCGCTTGCCGAGTTCCTGTTCGACGACGAGCATGCGCTGGTGCGTATCGATATGTCCGAGTTCATGGAAAAGCATTCTGTGGCGCGGCTGATCGGGGCGCCTCCGGGCTATGTCGGCTACGAGGAAGGCGGCGTGCTCACCGAGGCCGTGCGGCGCCGGCCCTACCAGGTGATTCTGTTCGACGAGATCGAGAAGGCGCACCCGGACGTGTTCAATGTCCTGCTGCAGGTGCTCGACGACGGGCGCTTGACGGACGGGCAGGGGCGCACGGTCGACTTCCGCAATACGGTCATCATCATGACCTCCAATCTTGGCTCGTCCTATCTGGGCGAGCTCAAGGATGGGGAGCCAGTGGAGCTGGTGCGGGGCAAGGTGCTCGACGCCGTCAAGGCGGCGTTCCGGCCCGAGTTCATCAACCGCATCGACGAAATCCTGCTGTTCCACCGCCTCGAGCGCAAGCATATGGGCCAGATCGTCGATATCCAGATGGGCCGGCTCAAGCAGCTGCTGGTCGATCGGGACATCACGCTGGAGCTGACGCCGGCCGCGCGCGACTGGCTGGGCAACGAAGGTTACGACCCTGCCTATGGAGCCCGCCCGCTCAAGCGGGTGATTCAGCGCGCCGTGCAGGACCAGCTGGCCGAGGAGATCCTCACCGGTCGGGTCTCGGACGGAGCGGCGGTGCTGGTTGATACCGGCGATGCCGGGCTGGTTATCCGGCCCGCCGAAGCCCCGGTCGTCGACGCAGCCGCCTGAGCGACCCTCGCAGTCCAATGGGTCGGTCCCGCAAGGACCGGCCCTTTTCTTCTGCGCCTCCTAGGCTGGGATATCCCTCCGTTGGTGAGAAACGGGAAGGCGCGGTTCCCCTCTCCCCTAAGGGGGAGACAACTAGGTTGGGGGAGGGGGGCTTCCTCTAAACCTTGTGCTCGCCCTGCCGCCTTCACCCCTCATCCAACTGCACCAAGTCCGCCTCGTGAGTAAGGGGAAGAGGGGGCTGCTGGTTTGGGCCGATGCCCATCCATGGGGACTCAGTCGGTGTCAGGGGGCATGGCCAATTCTTCGCCGTTACTCGCAGCGCGCTTGCCAGAGCACTTCAGGCGCGCTAGAACAAACCATGAACTTGAGGGAGTTTTCATGGCCAGCTTTGTGATCGACTATTTTGAACTCTTCACGTCCAGCACGGCGGTCAGCCGCGGGTTTTTCAGCACAGCTTTCGGCTGGAGCTTTACCGAATTCGGGCCCGACTACAGCGAGTTCGCCGATGCCGGGATGGTGGGCGGGCTCAACTCTGAGGACGAAGGCATCGCCGTGCCCTTCGTGGGCATCCGCACTGACGATATCGGGGCGGCGCAGCGGGCTGTGGAAGCAGCCGGCGGCACCATCACCAAGTCGGTCTACGCATATCCGGGCGGGCAGCGGTTCTTTTTCCGCGAGCCGGGCGGCGCGGTGTTAATGGTGTATCAGCCGTCCGAATAAGTCACTGGGTCGAGGCGACGGTGATCGGGGCAGCTTCGCGCTGCATCAGGTTCCGGATCTGCTCGATGGTCTGCTTGAAGGCCTGATCGTACTGGGCGGGAAGGGACTTGTCGCGCGGCAGCTTCACGCTCAGCGGATCAACGACGCGGCCGTTGACCTTGATCTCGAAGTGCAGGTGGTTGCCGGTCGAATTGCCGGTGGAGCCGACATAGCCGATGATCTGGCCCTGGCGCACGCGCGAGCCGGCCTTCAGACCGTCTGCGAACCGGCTCATGTGGCCATAGCCGGTCTCAAAGCCGTTGACGTGGTCGATCTCGACCTTCTTGCCATAGCCCGACACCCAGCCGACGCGGCCGACGACACCGTCGCCTGAGGCGTAGATCGGGGTGCCGCGCGGCGCAGCAAGGTCGACACCTGTATGCAACCGACGCGTGTGGAAGATGGGATGGACGCGATAGCCGAAGCGACTGGAGAGCCGCCCGCCCCCCTGCACCGGCCGGCGGGTGAGGAAGCGCTTGCCGGTTTCGCCGTCCGGATCGAAATAGTCGATGGTGCCGTCGTCGGTGCGGAAGCGGTAGAGTTCGCGCAGGCTGGTGCCCAGTTTGAGTGCGACATAGAGCAATTCGGACTTGTCGCCGCTTCCGGTCTTGGTCTCGAGCAGCTCGATCGAGTCGCCGGCGCTGATCTTTTTGGTCAGATCGACGTCGTAGGCGAACATGGCGACGATCCGCTGCGTGGTGTCGTCGCTGATGTCGTGCTTGCGGGCTGTTTCCCAGATGGCGCGATAGATGGTGGGCAGCGCCGCCACGTCGGTGGATTCGACGTCCTCGACCGGGAAGGCCGTTTCGGTGGGCGCCAGACCCAGCACATAGGAGCCACGATCGGTCAGCGCAGCGGTCGCCGCATGCTTGAGTTCGCCTCCTGCCGGATCGGGGAAGTAGATGCTCATCCGGTAGGGGATCAGCTTATCGGTGGCACGCGAGGGCCCGAACAGCATGCGCAGGCGGGCGCCGCGCGGCATGGTCAGGCTCGGCAGCACATTGCGCAGCGTGCCCGTCATCATCTCGGCGGTCTGCTGGGTAAAGCCGTTGCCCAGCAGCGCCTCGGTGAGCGGCGCGCTCTCCTTGATGGTGACAAACTTTTCCTGGCGGCCCTGGCCGGCGCTCTCGGCGGTCTTGCTCTGCGGCATGACCGTGACGTTCTCGGCCACGCCGGTCACCCCGCCCGAGACGATGCCCAGATCCTTGATCCCGGTATCGCTGGGGGCATAGGCGAGGGCGGTGTCACTGCTGGGGACGGATCCGTCACCAAACAGGTTGTCGACCGTCCCTTGCACGAAATCGGCAGCGGCCTGGTCGGAGATGGCGCGGGGCGGCACCAGCGTCGCCGGCAGCGCGGCAGTGCGGATCTGCACTTCCCCTTCAACGTCGGCGCCATAGATATCGGGATTTGCGCCCTCATCGGTGTCGGCAACGACCGGCTGGGTCGCCTCAAGCATCTTGACCGGGTCGTAGGGCGGAATGTCGTCGGTCAGCGACGTCGCCGCAGTCGCCAGGGTCGCCCGGATGCGTACGAAGGGCTGCTTGCGGATCATGTCGCGCCCGTCGACGGTCTCCTTGATCGAGGCCTCGACGATCTCGAGTTCGGATTTGGCACGCACGATGGGGCGGACGCGGTCGCCCTTGGCGCCGCTGTCGGCCGCGGTCTGCGCCGGATTGGTGATGATCTGCAGGGCTTCGTAGGCCGTGGAGAACGTATCCTGGCCCTGGAAGGAGACATAGAGCGCCGCGCCCATCAGCATCACGCTGGTCAGCCCGGTCATGACGGTGCCGGTCAGCCAGGCAAAGCTCAGTTCACGGCCATGTGGAATCTCGCCGTCGGTGGACTGCACCGTCAAGGCAGGCGCGTCCTCGAAGCCGCTGGCTTTCAAAAGCGCGGCCGTGCGATTTCGCTGTACGGGGCTCACCCCGGATTCCTGACTGGCATTGCCTGAATCTTGCTGTCCACCCGACGTCCACAGGCCTCTGCCAGCCTGGGACAAAAAGCCATGACGCGCCCCGATGGCGTCGTCAATAGCTACCCACATCCGTCTTCCCCACACAATGCGGCAAAACTTGGCCTTAAACCCTGCTCCGGCTGGAGTTTCCGGGCTTGCGCGACAGCTTTGTGACAGTGCCGCGATTCGAAGCTGCCGGTTAACGGCGCAGCGGACCGACCTACTCGGTCACCGGGCACGCATTGAGTTCCCGTCGATGACCATGAGAGGGCATACATGCCCATATCCTGTCTTATCCTCCTTTCGGCGACCCCGAAGTCGGGCGAGCGTCGCCTTGCATCCTTTCAAGCGAAATGTCGGGCCAGCATGTGCGGAAAGACGTCGGCGCGTGCCCGAGCTCGCGCCGTGAATCTGCGTCCGCCAGAGTTTTCCACAGGGCCAAGGGCGCGTTCGGACAGACAGATTCGCAAAAATCTGCAGGGCGCCCCGGTGCCCGATGACATGCCTACGCGCGCGAACTATATATGGGTTGTCTGAGAAGGCGCGGCGGCGGGCCTCGGCGAAACGGAAAATGACGTTTTTGTCGTTTTCGTCTGTTGACACCTTCAGAGGTCGCCCATATAACCCGCCCACCGCTGACGAGGCGGCGCCGCAGAAAGCGCCAACGAGACAGCAAGACCTTGAAAGAGCTGAGAAATTTTCTCTTGCAAGGGTTCAGAGTTTGGGTCATACCAAGCCGCGAACGAGACGCTGAAGACACGGTGCACAACGCACCATGGAGACAGCGGCGACTGGAAGAACCGGACGATTTGGTGCTTCTGGGTTTTCAAAATTCGGATGTTCCGAAAGTTGAAAATAGGGTGTTGACAGACGGAAACGTCTCGAATACAATCCGCCACGTTGACGACGCCGAGCGACACTCGCTCCCACTGATCAACGATCCTGAAAGGGCAGACCTGCTGCCGGGCAACCGGAGATAAGGTTCTGTTCGCCAGAATTCGGAAGCGACTGCTTCCACCGACGTCGGCCCGCTGAGGGACCCGAGGTCAGCTCTTTGAAATTGTGAAGATGGAAGAAAGAGAAACGTGGACGGCGAGGTTCTTGCGAACCTTCCAGCCCCTCGGGACTGGAGTGGTTTTAATCGACACTCGACGGTGTACGTTTCTTATAGAGGTATACAACAGTCTGCGCGGCAACGCGCAAAACAGTTGTGTGTCCTCGTCAATATACGCAAACGTGCAGACGTCGACTTAAGTCAGATTTCAAACTTGAGAGTTTGATCCTGGCTCAGAACGAACGCTGGCGGCAGGCTTAACACATGCAAGTCGAACGCCCCGCAAGGGGAGTGGCAGACGGGTGAGTAACGC
>Ga0247838_1001415_pt1 | contig 34193 bp, 42 predicted proteins | sample LaCruzMarch2015__5_FD_189097 | JGI IMG/M metagenome (GOLD analysis project Ga0247838, IMG submission 189097) | Freshwater microbial communities from meromictic Lake La Cruz, Castile-La Mancha, Spain - LaCruzMarch2015_15m | ecosystem: Environmental > Aquatic > Freshwater > Lake | place: Spain... | reverse complement strand
AAAGACACCTTGGAAAAACTACCCACTTGGCCCAACAGCCGCATCGACGAATTACTGCCTTTCGGCAAATCAGATTAAATTGATTTTGGCAATTTCTAAGTTAGTGGTCGGGCTGCTCGCATACGAAGAGAATCTTGAATTCCCGGATATACGCAACGGCATTTGGGTCGATAGGACGCATGGTTGCTTCATCCAGCATTTTGACGCGGTTACGCAATGACTGTTTCAGTTCTGGATTTTTGGTTTTGCGGATATTTTCAATAGCCCTTAACTTAGGCTGGATGTCTTGCGACCCTAATAACAAAACTTGAATAAAGCTGTCTGGCGGGTAATCGAAGGAAAACAGCACATTCATCCGCTGGATGACTGAATCGTCCCCGCTTTGTAGGGGGCTGCTGATATAACCCCATCCTAAATGACCATCTTCCAAGTAGAAAAACCTGGATTCATCATCATAAGACTGGACTGGAATTAGCTGCTGTAACGTGTTGCGTTGTATTTGCTGGCTATATTGTGTTTTTAAATCCATATCCGCAATAAATTCCACATTTGAATAAACATGGAAATATTGTAAAGAAGATTTTAATTTTCTGTCTTATCGAAAAGTATCAAAAAAGTGGCATAATTCGATAGGACAAATCGCTCAGAGTAGCACTAACTAAACTACCATTCCGTAATTCTTCATTTGCTTTTTATACATAAATTCATTGTATTCCTTCTCAGTAGAAAATCCGCTACGTTCCCATACTTCAATCGGATTTTTCTTGAACAAAGACTGCTGCTCTAACTCCACATCCTGTCCCCAATCACCTTTTAGCGCATTATTTAAAAATCCAGCATAAGATTTATCGGCTTTAGCATTGCTATACAAAATATTACGCTTAACGTAATTAAAACCGTGCTTTTTATTAAATACCTCCAAGGCCGCATAGACAGTTTTTTTGTTTCGATGCTGCTCAGGTACAAATAACAATAAATCACTAATAGCTGGGTCGATGGGCGTATTGACGTTATAAGGCGTATTACCAACCTCATCAACTGTCAACAAGTCATCATTAGCTGACAAAGAAATAGGTGGGGTTTTAGTGTAAATACGAAAACGTATGGCTCCAACTCGACGACCATACTTTATCTCATCAAATTCGAACATTAAATCCGCTTTCTCAGCGAGTTCTTTTTTAGCGTATTCCAAAACATGACGTTTAAAATCCCTGTATTCCTCATGCAAATCTTTTCTAATACCCAACATATCACGTAACGGCTCTATTTCTATTTCCCGAACCTTCAACTTCTCATATTGCTTAAGCAAGGTATAAACACGCATAGTGTACTGGCTTTTAAAACTCAACAACATCGTCAACTTACAACTAGTGAAACTAGATTTTAATTGCAATAGATAGGGCTTAAGCAAGGGATCAAACGTCAAATTAACCATACCTGAGCCGTCAATATATTCGGCGGACGACATCCAGCCAATTTGTAACAATCTGCCCTCCCCTTTAATCTGCAACACTCTGGTCAATAATTTTGCTGTTATTTTTTTACACTCAGCATATGCTGAATCTCTAGATATCCCTAAAAATTCAGCAAAATCACTAACACTAACACGATAGGGCTTAAAATCTGCATCATCAGGCTGAATTCTGGAAATCATAGTCAAAACCAACCGTTGCTCCCCTAAAGGTAAGTTATACCGAGCCTCAACTAACTCATTCGCTTGAGTAACGATTAACGAATTTGGTAATACTTTTATCTTTTTTTTAGCCATAACTTATAAGTAATTGTTTTCTTTAAAAAAGGTGACAACAAATTCCGCACATTTCCCAAAAATAGCCAATGGTATTATTGTAAGTAATTGATTATAAATACATGTTAAAAACAGATTTATTCTATTTTTCTAAAAAACACACAATTTAGTTACAAATCCTGCTTTACAAGAATGCTATCCAGTGTGTTTAACGACAAACTCAATCATACAAAAGTATTATTGGAGGGGTTATCTAACAGGTTTTTTCGATAATACAACAAATTCCGCACCTATCACAACAAATTCCGCACATCCCACAACAAATTCCGCACACCACGCACCAAAACCCGCACACCACACACCAAATACCGCACATTTCACAACAAATTCCGCACATCCCACAACAAATTCCGCACATTTATGGTTACATGCCATTGAATTAAATAGTAAAAATAACTACTAAAACAATAAAAACAGTTAAAACAAAAAAAACAACTACAAACTAGACACATAATCCAAAAAAGTTAGTTAGTTGTTTTTCAAGAAAACTTCTTCAAGAGATTACATGACTAATGTCTAAAACTTAAAAATAGTCTTACTTAATAAGTAGACATATCTTTTGAACTATACCACTTTTTTGATACTTTTCGACGCACCGTAAAATAGCAGTCTTAGCTAAAATAGAGCTTGATATTGATACCTTTTTAAAGCCATCCAATGAAAACTTTATCTCTATTTTTGATCACTTTGACACTGACCACATACGCACACGCAGGACTAGAAGATGAAATGAGTGGCATGTTTGTGGATATGCTTAATGCAACACCAGGAGGTTATTATGATACTCAACGAAGGGGAGTGATCACTGGAGGCAATTTAGCTACACGAAACAAAGTTCTTCACCCTAACCTAGTCTCTTTTGTACCTCCCAGTTTCAAAGGTGGATGTGGCGGAATTGATCTTTTTGGCGGATCATTCTCATACATCAATGGCACTCAAATAACCTCGCTTTTGCGTAGCATCACTCAAGGTGCGGTTGGTTACGCTTTTCAGTTAGCAATTGAGGGCATGTGTCCTACTTGTTCACAAGTTATGACCAAGTTACAAAAGGATATTGCCCAAATTAATTCAATCATGAAGAATTCATGTGAGGCATCCAAATCAATCGTTAACTCAACCAGTTTACAAGCTTGGCATGACAAAGAGCTGAATGATGCAGCCGACCTTGACACCAGTAAAGGTTTTTTACCTGATTTCCATGAAGCAAAAGAATCAAGGAATCCCAACCAAGTAGCATTAGCCAGCGGTTCTGCTAATGAAATTACTGGAAATGTCGTTCACGATTCTTTAAAAGATGCAGTTGCATACAGTTGGTTTGTTAATGGAGATGACCAGTTGCAACGGGTGCTCATGAGTTTGACCGGAACCATGATCATTGGAAAAAAGGATGATAACTCAGATGTGAAATATGATTACCGCCAACCCACGATTGAGACCCGCGATTTTATCGAAGGTGGTGATCTTAAGATTTACAAATGTGAAAGTGACGAATGCTTATTGAGTGATGCCGATCCCACTGAAACTATCCATGTCACCGGAATGCGGGAAAAAGTACGCACCATGTTGTTCGGTACCTGCAATTGCCTTGGCGGTACTGGCGGTATCATAAGAAAGTTGGGAAACCGCGACGGTGGCGAGGGCTTTGGTGCAAACGAAGACAAATTTATCAAAGCTTCCTCACCGGGGATTTTAGGCCTGCTACATCGTGTAAGTTCACAACCAGGTTCAGCCGCCCTTATCGGCGAACAAATGGTCGGTGTGTTGGCCACCGGATTGACCAATCAGATTATTGACGAAATGTTTCAGGCTGTCACCCATTCAATCAATTCCACAGGCAAACCACTAGATTCATCCATGCTTAAAGTGATGGAGTCCAGGCGACAACAAATTGATAATGAGAGGCGGCTAAACGGAGAATCTACAGCCTCCATTGCCAACATATTAAACATGCTTGACGATGTGGAGAGGTCACTACATCAAAAAGACAACCATAAAATTTAGGATAGTAATGCTATGGCTTATTCAATCCTAAGTATTGGTGATGCTGAAATGATGTACAACGCCTTCAATGGCGTTGCTATGGTTTTCGCATCCGACAACATGAACACCTTGATGAAAATTGGTTTTCTGATTGGTCTGTTCCTCGTGGCATTCCAATATTTGTTTGAACTGAAGTTTCCTCTTTATTCAATATTGGTCGCCTACATTGTGTCCGCCGCCATGTTTATCCCCAAGGACACGGTAATCATTGAGGATATTTATACCGGACAGGTCTACACCGTTGCAAATGTCCCCCTTGGCATTTCCTTGCCAATGTCAATTGTCTCAACCATCGGTGTCAACACCACCCAAGTGTATGAAACAGTGTTCTCAACGCCGGATGAAGCACATTTACTTGAGTCCGGCTATCTACAGCCATTAAGTACCCTGATAAAACTGCGTAATATAGGCTTGGGCACCGCTTCCTCTGATATCACATTTAATGGCAGCTTGTCCGACTCCCTCAATAGCTATATTGAAGGTTGCGTCATGTACGACATAGCACTGCAAATTCCTGAAAATCAACATGAGGTCACGCGGGAAAGGCTTTTAAAGGCCGAAGATATTTGGGTTGGAATGAAAACCACATTTATTAACAAGGATGTTTTGGTGGACTTGCCTGCTTTTTCTGGCCAAAAATCTTGCAAAGATGCTTATGCGTTGCTTGACCAATACATTAATACGCCTGAGTTTGCCACGTTATGGGAGCAATATATGCGTGGTGTTTTGGATGTTAAAGACCCCTCAGTTACCCCTGACGATTTGGTCACCCAATCGACCCAGGCTCTGGGCATGGTTGCGGTCAACTCACAGACGTATATGCGTAATGGCTTGATGGCCGCCTATTTGCGCGACGGACCCGCGGCATTTATCGAACGGACGGGTATTGAGCAGCTGCGTTTGCAATGGTCTGGTGAACAAAGCATCTTTACGCAAATTTCCCGACCGTTGACCGCCTTCATTGAAATATTCACTGTAGCTATCTCCCCTATTGTCGCTTTTTTAACAACATTAGGCCTGATGGGCATCAAGATGATCGCGCGATATTTCCAGATGCTGATCTGGATTGCCTTGTGGGGCCCGATCACGGCTGTCTGTAACTTGTATATCGCGATGGTCACAACGCGGATAATGACAACGATATCCGACCAGGCAGAAGCGAATGGCACATCGTTGATGGCGATGGTCTCACACGACCAACTCTACGGAACCCTAGAAACCTGGTTGGCCACCGGGGGCATGTTGGCATCCAGTGTCCCCGCCCTATCATTGATGCTGGTTTACGGCGGCTCTAATGCCGCAGTAAACCTTGCTGGACGTATGACATCCGGTGCCTCGGCTGCGGTCAAACCGGAACGTCTCATGCCGGAACCCGTTTCAATTGCCGCCACCACCAGTATTGGCTCCCAACGTAGTATGGATTCCAATTCAGGCCAAACAGTCTCCGGGTGGTCAGAAGCCACTTACAGTATGGCTAGCGGTTCACAAAAATCACAACAAAGCGCGTTTACCAGCTTGCAGTCGGCAAATGCCTCCGCTTCGCAAGCATTCAACAATTTGACCCAACATACCGATACGAAAACCAATTCTGTTAAGGACGCTACAACCATTACTGATTCGTTAAGCCAATCCCATTCCGCCTCGGATCGTTGGGGAATTGCGACCGGCAAAAAGATTGCGGATAAGGTTGCACGTACTGATGCCGAAAATGAGTTCGTTACCGCTAATGTCGGCACTAAATTGGCACTTGGTGCATCGGCTGGGGTATTTAAGGCTCTTACTTTAGATGGAAATATGGGATTAGATTCTGGCTCAGGAATTTCAGCGGACAGACGAAAAGAATTATTATCCGAGGCAGATAAGACATGGCGCAGCGAGTATGCCAACACCGACGAAACAAGGTCTGCACATGATTATGCCAAATCGCATTCTAACGAAAGCGTATTTTCATCACAGGATATGAAAGCCAAGTCCGAAAACTATATGGCTCAATTGGCACGCGTTGATCAGGCTCAACAGGCCTATCAAGAGTCAGTGACTGATAGCCAAACATCCGGGCAGAATTTGAACCTCAAACACAGCGAACTTGCCCAGCGTCTAGTTCAGACGGGAGCAAATGCCGACCTTGCAAATGCTGAGCGTGAGATTACAATGAAGGGTACTGACAAGGACAAGGCTAATTGGCAGGCAGCTAAGGTAGATGCTGCAAAACAGCTCGACAACGGTGCAGCCAAAATACCCAAAACTTCCAAAGAATACGAGGCTATGCAACGGTTCTTGGCACTGGATGAAGTTAATCCGCAGCAAGCCTTCCATATAGCCTCTTCGACCTTTAAGCCTACCGGGAATAAACTCGACACTAGCGTGTCCAATGCCGACGATTATAAAAAGGATGCCAAAACTCCCGACGAAATACTTGGACGGCAACAGGCCGACAGTTTTGCTGATCGGGCTAAAGGTCAAACAACGACAGGAACAACTTCTGATGTTAAGCCAAATTCAGCCCAGCAAAGCGGCGATACTAGAATCACGAATGGAGCCAGACCTCATTCAATGGGTGTTCCCTCTGGAAGTGATGCGAATGCCAAACAGCCAGTCAATGATATTCTTAGTGGTGGAAATCTTGGCAACCCTAATGAAATGGAACGCCGTATTAAAGATGGTCCTTTAATCAAGGATGGTCAAGATACCTCCCATTTGATGGGGCGTGCAGTCAAAAATGAAGGCGGCGCTCTTTATGATAATACGGTTGTTGCAGGCGGTAGGTCTGTCGGTACCGTCGGAAAAGCTATTGGTGGGGCTGTTTTCGATGCTGAAACTTATCTAAAAAACGCGATTAGCGGTGATTCCGAAAATAAGCCCGTTAGCAAACCACAGCAACGTGAACCTTTTGATGAATTACCTGACATAAAAAAATAGGAGGATATTATGGAATCAATTTTTTTTGTAATCAGCTATACCACCGGATTTTTCAATGAAACCTGGAAGAAAATAAGCGTAATTTTTTCTAAGTCCTACCATTTTTTGTTGAATATTTTTCGTGGCCGCACCAAAAGCAAAGATGTTGAAGACGTTCAAGAACTGACTGATGATGAATATAACCGCCGTTTTGGTAAGTTTTTTCCAAAAATTGTAGAAGAAGTTGAAGTTGATGAATTTGTATACAGAACTCGTAAAAGAGGAGCTGGTTTTTATAGTTCTTTAGGTCAAGCAATGGCAAATGGTGCACATTGTGGCCCATCAGATGGAGGCCCAGGTTTTTACTCTTAAAACATATGGATTAGCTGCATCAACAAAATGCCACTTACCATATCGACAATCTATATATCCTTTAATTTTTTAATTGCTTCCATAACTCCAAAATAATCTTTTCAGATGCGTCATCAGGATGGGCTACAGAGCAATAATGAAATAATTTACTTTCTAAATTATGCAAATCCAAGGCATTGCGGATTGTCGTACCTAGCGTGATGTGAAGCCACGTCAATTCATTTTCTGGTATCGTTTTTATTTCGCTTAATATCAATTCATCAAGCACAATCAACAAATGGGTAACAGCTTCCTCAACAGTTTCGGGAAGCTTTAGGCTATTCTGGTAGGCTATTGCCAAAGACATAATTTAACTCTCACCATTCAACAAGTCTCTTAATAATCTCTCAAGCTCATTTACTCTTTTTTTCTCCCTAATCACTGAGATGACCTCCCTTTTTTGGTCATTATTCAAACCATCGAATATTAAAGCGACACCTTCACTATCCATCTCATCAATCGGTGTGGATGAGTGCCGTAACATACTTCCCTCACCAGTTAGAACCCAATCTATACTAATATTAAAATTAGAAGTTAATAACGTCAAAAAGTTGGATGATGGCTCACTTCTGCCTCTTTCAATATCACCAATATATCCCCTGCTTACACCAATACTATCTGCAAACTGTTGTTGTGAAAGCTTATTTTTTTTTCTATACGTTGCAATTCTATCGCCTTGTGACGCAATTAGCTTCTCATTGTTTGACATTGACGTAATACACTTCTATTATTTATTCATCTTGAACAATAGCTTAAATCCTGTATGACAAAGAAACAACTCTATAAAAAAATCAGAGGTGCTTTTATAGGAAAAGGCACGTCATTTAACAAATGGTGTATTGCTAATAATTTCAGAAGGCAAAATGCCAGTGCCGCCATTTTAGGAACGTGGATAGGACCTAAGGCGACAGAAATAACCAATTTGGCGATAGCGGATTCAGGTATCGACCCTAATACTGACTGTGACGATTCCGATGCTTATTAATAATTCCCAAGACACCTAAAAGCCGCTCATTTAATACTCTAGTCACATCAAACTATGTCACTTTTTTGACACTTTTCGATAAGACAGAAATTTTTAGCGCCTGATACTATTTAACCAAAAAACGCGGCCGACTAGGCTCTGTTGTTATGTTAACAGACTCCTTTATTTTGCTGGATTAGAAAAATCTTCAAGCGTCGATTAAACACAAAAAATTTACTGAAATGATGAAATGAAACAGATACTCAGTTTAGTCAGTGTCAACCCAGCATGTAATAAAGTATTAATGGATTCAGATGATGACAAATGGGGGGGGTAATGAAAAGAGACCCTATCCAAATCATAGAAGCCATTGCTGAACGTCAAAAAATTATAAGTTCCCAAAAAACACTGGAATCGACAAAAACCTCACTTTCTTCTGATCCGGTACAACTCGACTTTTGGGAAGATGGCAAACGCGCCGCCCCCAATGCCATTTTTCGGTCTGCATTATTTCCAGCCTTGAATCCAAAACAAAAAGAAAACCGGAAATTCATAGAAGAAAAGATTTTCTCTGTTGCGGGTTTGACGGTTTTTTTCACTGGCAAGCAATTTGACCAATCCGATCTGGATGTCTACCTCGAACTTTTAAATATGGCACGTCCTTATCCTTTAGGACAGCCAATAAAATTCTCCGCCTATGGCCTCCTAAAAGCGTTAGGTTTGACGACTGGCGGAAAAGATCATGCAAGATTACATTCGGTTTTACGACGCCTTTGTGGTGGTGTTATCGAAATAACTGATCACAAAAAACGCTATTTTGGGCAGCTTATATATGGCGGAATCCGTGATGAAATCACCCTTAACTATGAAATCACTTTAAACCCGGATTATGCCCAATTGTTTGGTTTAGGAATGTGGGCCAGTATAGATAAAGTACAACGACAGGCATTAGGCCGGGACGCAACCTCTAAGGCTTTACAAGCTTATTATTCAACCCATGTCGCCCCAAGCCCCCATAAGTTTGAAACCCTTGCCAAAATTGTAGGGCTTACCGACACCAATCATAGAAAAATAAAGTTTGTGCTGATAAAGGCTCATGACCACTTAAAAGATGTAGGGTTTTTAATTGATTACGAATTCACTGGCGACACCATTAAAGCCATAATGAACCTAAGCCAAAGTCAACTCAAACACATTGCTAAAAAATCGAGAAAACCACGAAATTAATGACGCCTTTAGAGGAACGGAATGACGGGTTTGGAGGAACGGAATGACGGGTTTGGAGGAACGGAATGACGGGTTTGGAGGAACGGGAATGACGGGTTTGGAGGAACGGGAATGACGGGTTTGGAGGAACGGAATGACGGGTTTGGAAGAACGGAATGACGGGTTTGGAGGAACGGAATGGCGGGTTTGGAGGAACGCTAAAAATCATATAAGCCATTAAATTTAATAAATAAAATTGGGATATTGATGACTGATAACCTTATATAACCTTTTTATAACCAAGACAGTTGTTTACGATGCTGTGGATAACTTTATCCCAACATAAAGCAAAGCTGAAAATCTCGGTTAGTTTGAGATAACCGATAATCCATTATTATTTTTAACCATGCGGAGATCAAAATACAAAAATCTATGAAATCAAAACTGCCAGTAAATTCTCAACCCCATACTAACAATTTGAAACCCATTGGCCGGAAGGATGCCGCCCTTGATTCAAGTTTCTGTTCGGCATTATTCCCTACACTGGACCCGGATCAAAAAGAAAACCGTAGGTTTCTAAAAGAAGAAACGATTTTTTCTATTGGCAGCTTGACAGTCGTTTTCACAGGCCTCCAATTCGACCAATCTGATTTTGATGTTTATCTGGCGTTGTTGGCTATCGCACAGCCATTACCGCCAGTAACTGCCGTTAAGTTTCATGCCGCTTCGATATTACAAAAATTAGGTATGCCCACAGGGGAAAGTGGTCTTGAACAGTTCAATGCGGTTTTAATACGCCTTTGTGGTGGTGTTATTGAAATAACGGACCATAAAAAACGCTATTTTGGAAGTTTGATAGAAAGAGGCGAAATGGATAAAGTGACCATGAATTATGAAATCGGTATGAATAAACAGTTCCAAATGCTGTTTGGTGAGGAAAATCTCTCGCAATCAAGCAACGTTGCTTGTGATTCTTTGTTTGCCAAACTGAAAGGGTGCAAATAGTTCGAGGATTATGTGGTGGTGGGGGAAATGTGCGGTACCAAGATTGAGTTTGTTGGCGAAGAGCTCTACCATGACTCCTTGCTACAGTTGGTCAATATAGCAAGCAATACGCCATTGGGGGATGATGTCGGTTGTAAGGTTGATGATGTTTTAATGGCCCTGGGGAGCAGAAACCAACCAGAACAACGTCGGGAGCTTTTTGAACAGGTCAATCGGATTGTCGCCTGCACAATCCGTCTGACCACACCCGAATACTGCTACAGAGGGCATCTTTTGAAAGATGCAAGCATCTCCAATGACGGACAGGAATTAATTTTCATACTAAATCCAAATTTACCCCAAGCTTATACGCCAATTTTGCTTCCATACTTCTTCAGCCAGCGGTAAACGTTTAATTCAGGTTAGACCGTTTGCCTACAGATGGTTTATGCCCATCCTTCCGCGTGGGGGCCGCCCCAAACTGCCCCCGAAAAAGCGGAAGGTTGTGTATAAGCCCTTGTCGGTCTAATGGATCATCATTACTAAGGCACAAATTCAACCCGTCAACGTCAACAGGCGATAAAAAACACTGCTCACCACCCCGGCAACCACACCCAAAATGACCATCGCTGGTATGGCCGCCACCGCTAACTTGACCATCAGCACTACTAAAGACCAAAACGGCATATTGATGTCCGTCACCACAACGGGCTGCACTACTTTTCCGTTATCCATCTGTCCTGCCCTATAAATTTGTAATCAATGTTAAAAAGCCCGTTCGATCCGTGCTTGCGTTTTTTCATCCAACTGCTCCCACACCGCCATGACCGCCCTACCCAGAGCTGCTTCGCTTTCCAGTCCGCGGCCATACAGCCAGTAAGTGCCGACGATACCCACCAGGCTGGCAACCAACGCTATCGCCAGTGCAATAGCGGCCTGTTTCCAAGGGGGCAAGCCAGGTGGCCGTTCCAGCTCCCGTGCCATACGCCCCCCCGCCTGTTCCAGTTCTTTGGCGGCCTTGGCCACGGCGGTGTACAGGTGTTTTTCCATGGCTGCCTGTTCTTGTTCCGCAACCGTATGGAGTTCAAGCTTTTGGCTATTGGCGTGCCGTTCCACAGCCGCCAGCGTTTCCGCTTGGGCTTGTTGCAGCGCAGCCACCAACGGTGCAACCGTCCGGTTCAGTTCGTCAGCTTTGCCCAACAATACACCGATGTCGCCCAAGGCTTCCAGGATCAGTGCGTCGCGTACTGTGCGTGGCCCTCCCTTTTCATTGTCCATAAGCTTCTGCGATTACGCAAACAACGCCGCATACGCGTTGTCCAGATTTCGGTTCACGCCTTTGGCTAGTGCTTTTAGTCCAAACATGTCCGCCCAATAGGCACGTTGTTTCTCATTGGCATCTTTGTTGTCGCGTAGCAGGGCTTTGTAATCCTTGGGGTCTTCCAACAGCTTGACGATGGAGATTTTCTTGGCCGCCAACACGTCGAACAGTTCATTTTCATGGATGGCCGCCTCTGGGTTGGCGGTGGCGGTTTGGGTTTTCTGGATATGCTTCAGGACGATCCCGAACGATTCTTCGACGCTGGATTCGACCCGGTTGAACAGCAGGCGGATTTTTTCCGCCGGGACGCCTTGCCCTGCCAAGGCTTGGATCAGCATCACGGTCTCCCGTTGCTCCTTGGTGCCACTGGTGACCGGCACCACGAAATAATCGAATTCGGCATGGGAGGCATCAAACTTGTTCATGCCGCCCATAAAGTCCTCGATGTTGGACGCGCCGACATCGACAATCAGGTCATCCGCCACCAACAGTTTGCCCAGCAGTTCTTTGAACCGCTCGCCTTTGATTTGCTCCACGGTCGCGCCCAAGCCGGCGGCGGTCTCATTGATGCTTTCCACCGCAATGATCGAGGCGTTGCCCATGCGCGGCGCCAACAGGTGCGTGGCGACGGTGGTCTTGCCCACTGTGCCGGTGTAATTAACTACTGCTATTTTCATGTTTGTCCCGTTTACCCTTTTCGTAATCAAATTCGTCAATAAAATAGTCTTCGTCCAACGATTTTGCTGTTTCTATATTCAGTATTTTCGTCCGCTCTTTATACGTCAGGTTGCCCCTGTTCAAGGGGGGTACGGCGGGTTCGGCCACCACCGGCAGGTGGCTTGGTTGCTTTGCCACCACCACTAACGATGTCCCGGTTGCCGCTGTTGGTTCCGCTACCGCCAGCGTGTTGGATAAGTTTGCCGTCACCGGGCCCGTAGTGGCTTGCCCTGTTCCTGTCCCCGATGTTGCCCGTTGCGCCCTGGCCCGTTTGAGGGCTTTCTCGAAGCCGCTCATTGTCATGGTGAAGCTGTAATGCTCGTGGAGCACCGCTAAGACGGTCTTTCGCCGTACCCCGGCAACCAAGGCGGCTTCAATTTCTGCAATGAGGTCATATAGCCGCCTTGATTGGGATCGGCTTTCCGTTCCGGCAACCAATGCCTGTAATGCTTTGGCCGCCTGCTGCTTATCTTGCATAGGGTTCCTCTAAAAATCCGATATTGCCGTGGCAGACTGTTTCCACATGGCCAGCACAGTGACGCCGCACGCTTAGCACACTAGCTGCACACGGTTTCCACACTGATTGCACAGTAACGGCACACGGATTCCGCACGACTGCCACACTAAATACGCAGCCATTCCACACTACTGCCACAAGCGTTATTCTACGGAGACTTACCCTAATGGGAAGCGCGAAAAGTGGCACTTTTTTGGTATAGTTCGATTGAAGGAATGTCATGAAATCAAACGGTTGACAGCTTTTGGCGGTATGGCGCACAATCCACCCCGCAGATCGTGATTCTAGGATGATTTCACTGGGCAGTGTCAGTTCAACACTCAAAAAAACGAATAAACAGGCGAGGTTCAGGCAATGTTTTGCCGGCAGGATGCCCCAGTGCCACACAGAAAACAAACGGCCTTTAAATGGCTGTGAACTTGAAACAAAGCGGTTCCGGCTGCGACTTGAAAACAACGCGTTTCCACGCAATATAAAACAGAAACAATGACTTAGTGACACGTTAAGCGACGTGGCTGCTAAGCATTAATGCCCCTGAAGCTTCTGGCGGCAGCATCCCCGATGCCGCGCCGACGCCCTCGCTTGCCCGTTGTTCCGCCAGGAACGGCTGGCCAATCCCCCCTGTTTTGCCACCTGCCCGAAGGGCCAGGGCAAAACATAACTCCCCTCCCTCCGATGCCAAGAAAAACGCCGCTTTTGCGGCCGGCTTTTCTGCGCGCATCCGATTTGCCCCGTGCCGGGCCAAAAACCACCGCCACCAGCGGTAGGATTTTGGCGATGGCACGGGGCCTGCGAAACCGTTTATGCAGACATAAACGGTTTCGCTTGCAGCTCCGCACCCCCCGTCCAAGGCGGACGGCAGCATTTTGTGCCTGGGGTCATCCGGGGTTTTTTCTCCTGTGAGGTCTAAAAAAGTTCAGCTCCCGCCGTTGTGTGACGGGCGTTTTGACTGACCATCGCTTTTTTCCCAATAGGAGGGCAACACCATTCCCGCTTCGCGCTGCGGGGAAGAAGTCGCGCTAGGTCTCGTTTGTACACACCTCCGCCAGCTAGGTAAGCTGTGCATTTTTCTTTCAACATCAGGGTGTTGGTTTTGTGTGCAAGTGGGGCTTTTTCCCTACCAGGAGGGATTCGAATGCCTGGATTACGGGGCGTGCCGATTTTAGGCGGCCCATTCACCGATACTTACGAATTGAAAATGAAGGGAAAAATATGACAAATGGCAATCATCATGACGCAAACCCATCGCTGTCCGGCACGGACGGCTTAATCCCGGTGTTCAACGCCGACATTGGCGGCATCCTGCAACCCGCCGTGGATGCGCGGGAGTTGCACAGCTTTCTCGGCGCTAAACAAGATTTTTCGAGCTGGATTAAACGCCGGTTCAGGGAATACGCCTTTGTTGAAGGCGAAGACTTTATATCCATCACTAAATTTAGTGATGGATATAAAAGGGATAAAAATAACCGGATCATTGATGAAAAGGGGCTTGTTGTCCCTATTGAATATCACCTTAAGCTGGACACTGCCAAAGAGTTGGCGATGGTGGAGAAAAACGCCAAAGGCCGTGAGGCGCGGCGGTATTTCATTGATTGTGAACGATACCTGATGGCGCAATGGCAGGGGCAGGCCAGCCTACCGCAGCCGGAAGGTTTGGTTATGTCTGACGCGGAAGTGGCGGATGATTTTCCGCTGTTTTCGGATGTCGACTATCTGTCCACGGGGATCAAGCAGCGGGCGCTGTTTGTCTTTTGTACCGAATACGTCCCGTTGTTGAGCGAGCCTGGTTTGTCGGCCGCCGAAGTGAGGTTGCGCTGGCAAGCGTTGGAGGCTTATTTCAACCAACTCAGCGACAGCTTGGCAGCGGGGGTCGATGGGGTGGTCGGGCAAACCCAAGGCGGCCGGCAGGCGAAAAAAAAGGCGGTGGTGGCCTTCATAGCCAAATGGTGGCCACGCGGCGCCCGCCGCGTTCCCGAACCGGGGGACACCGAGGGCGGACTGTATGTCAAGCCGTAATTTCGGCCTCGGCTCGCGGGACATGAAGTTTGCGGCGGGGCTGCTGTTGTCGAAGTTGGACATCAGTTTCAGTTCCCGCAGCGGGATTGGCGACCGTTGGAATGTGTTTGTGGATTGGGCGAAGCCACAGGGGGTGAACAAGATGGAGAAAATCGACAGGGCGTTGGTGGTCCGTTACGGGGGCTATTTGCAAACGTTGGTGGCGAAAGGTGACATGAAGCCAGCCACTGCCCAGGTGTATGTGTCGGCGGTGAACACGGTGATGGATAACGCGACCGGGCACCGTTGGGAAAGTGTCAGCCCGACCAAGGATTGTGGTATCAGTAAGCGTTCCCATGTCGCAACGGAAAGCAAGGCGATGCCGGAGGCCAAGCACCAGGCGGTGCAGGCCAAGGTCGATGACCGGGTCGCGGCCATGCTGGAGCTGCAACGCACTTTCGGGCTGCGTTTTAAGGAATCGGCGTTGTTGGATGCCAAGGCCGCACTGAAGGAGGCGGATGCGAAAGGCACGATCACGCTGACATCCGGTACGAAGGGCGGCAGGAAACGCACGGTACCTGTGCCGCGGGAGACGTTGGCGGTGTTGGCAGCGGCGGCCAAATTCCAGGACGGCCGCTCGATGGTACCTAAGGCAATGACGTATGCCGAGTTCAGGAAGGCGTGTTATAACCAGGCTTACGCGGCGGGCTTCGGGTTCCACCAGGAGCGCCACCATTATGCCCAGCGCCGTTACACGGAACTGACCGGGGTGCCGTCACCCATCCAGGCCGGATGGGCGGGACGCCAGCGCATTGCCGGGATGGCGGCGTACTTGGGGGTCAGCAAGGCGGTGGCCACCAAAATCGACACCACCGCCCGGCTCACATTGTCGAAGGAGCTGGGCCACAACCGGATCGAGGTGACGCGTGTCTACACTGGCTGATGAAATCCGTCACTTGGCGCACCGTTATGTCCGTAAGGGCGCCAAGGAACACCGCCGGAAACAGGTGCGGCGCTTGCTGCTGTTTGTGGAATGGGTGCAAACCCAAGAAAAAGTGGGGTACTTGGCCCAGCTGGGCAAGCGCCATGTCATCCGTTTTTGGGAAGCGCACCAAGACCTTGCCGACCAGACGCGCTACCAATATTGGTTGGCGTTCTGTGAATTGTGGCGTTGGCTTAAAAAACCAGGCAAACCGCCTAGGCCATTTGAGCGGACCAAGACACCGTTGATTTAATGAGGTTGCTGTTATGGTGTTTTTATTTTAACCTTTAGCCCGTAGATTTTATTTTCCTATCCTATTTATTTTCAATCAATGGGGTAGGTATAGTCTTTTCCCCACAGGTGTGGGGTTTTTGTGTAGCCGGCTGTTTTCCATTACAGACGACAGTACTTTTCCCCACACGCGTGGGGTTTTTGTGACCGACCAGCCAATAGTTCTTTGATAGCCCGGCTTTTCCCCACAGGTGTGGGGTTTTTGGGCACTGCCTGATGATGTCCGTCCTGGAATCACGACTTTTCCCCACAGGTGTGGGGTTTTTGTACCCGGTGCGCGACGCGGGAATGCGTTGTTTCCCCACACGCGTGGGGTTTTGGTCAAGGCAATGACACTGTGCGTAGCACGATATATTTTGCTTTTCCCCACATGCGTGGGGTTTTTGGATTGGTCTGGATTCCTGTCGCAAATCCTTTTCCCCACACGCGTGGGGTTTTTGCAAACAAAGTGACTTCGGTCATCACCATAGAAACTTTTCCCCACACGCGTGGGGTTTTTGGTGGTTTTCCTGCAGGATGCCCCAGCGCCACATACTTTTCCCCACAGGTGTGGGGTTTTTGGGTCAAGTTTGCAGATGGCACGGTATGGGATATTCTTTTCCCCACAGGCGTGGGGTTTTTGTTCCACTTGAGTTTCGTCGAATTGAGCCATGCCTCTTTTCCCCACAGGCGTGGGGCTTTTGTATTGATTCGATAGTTTCTGCCGTTGCAAGAGACTTTTCCCCACGTTAGTGGAGATTACTTCAAAAACAGCTTATTTTATTTGTTAGTCCTATCGAATTATGCCACTTTTTTGATACTTTTCGGTAGGACGTAATTCTTTTTCCTCTGTCATACTATTTCCAGACAAACAGCACCACCTCTGGATTTATGACACCTGTACCCTTCCTCATAGAAGCTAAGCTTGATAGCCCCCTGATACTCTCACCGGAAGCCTATCTGACCTTGGATTCTTTGTTGTCCGCCGCCTGCCAACTATTCGGCGAAGACGGCCAACAGCTGCCTTTAAAAAACACCGATGGGGTTTTTCATGGTTCTGCCGTCATGATCGTGGGCCGTCCTGTCGTCAATGAAGCCGCCTTTGTGTCACGGATGACGATTGACGATTTTTCACATCCGCGGATCATCCCCAATAGAAAGAAAAAGATGGCCGTCAAAATGACATCTTTCCCCGACAAGCCCCGTTTGGACCGCTACCAGGCTTTCCATGTCCCCGCCGTTGCCTGGTTCGCCTTCGGTGATCCGGGCAAAGCCATTGCTTTGCTGCGCCGCTTGCCCGGCCTCGGCAAACGCTGCCATTCGGGTTATGGGCAGGTCAGCGCTTATTCCGTAACCGAAATGGCGCACGATCACGCGTGGGTGTTACCCGATGCCTCCCCAGCCCGTCCGCTCCCCGTCGGCTTATGCCGGCACATCGGCCTTGATCCCGGACAGTTGGTCATTGATAGGGCGACCTTCAAGCCCGATTACTTCGATTTCAACCACGCCGACCTCTGCGCTTTGCCAACCACCCGTTTTATCTCCAGGGAACACATCGATTTCTTGATCCAATCTCCACAAACGACGGTGTCATCCAGATGAAAAAATCAATCCTATTTTTATTGACGGCTTTGATGTTGGCGGGATGTTCCGACCACCCCTCAAAAGCATTACAAAAACTCAGTCTTCAAAAGGCGGTTGAGGCTATCACTTACTTTAAGGACAAGGCGGGTATTTGCTACGCATCACTTGCCAGTGATACCAGCGGTGGCCATGAGGTCATCTCGATCACCGCAGTACCTTGTGAAAAAGTCAGGTTGTAACGGATGGAAAGCAAATCCAAACAAGCTTTGCTCACTTACCATGACTGGTTCGGTGAACGCGCTTACGCGGTGTATGGAAAGCCGGGGGTCAGCCATAAAAAAGGGATGCCCAGCCACTGTGCCGGCTGTGGCGCTGGCGGGACATTGTCCGCCAGCGAAGGCGGCTATCTGGCCTTTTGCCCCGTTTGCGTGACGGTGGCCGGTTCTTACCAGGGGATTAAAGTCCCCGGCCGCATGGGTGCAGGCTGGGCGGCCACCCTGACCGAAAAACACGCCAAATTGTCAACCGGCAACGCCGCTAATTTAGGTGCCTTCCAAGGACTGGCCAACAGTGAACTGACCCATAGCACGGTCGCCAAATCGGTCATCGCCACCTTGCTGTCGCCACCTAATCCCCCTTTCATCCTCATCGCGTTTTCCCAGTCCTCAGCCGACGGTTGCAAACAGTTACGGGTCAGTGAATCCCGTGACCGGATTTACCTGTCCGGCGGCAGCGTGACCCCCATCAATGCCCGGCTGGTCCGTGCCGGTTGCCGTGCCATTGCCGACCAAGGTTTCCCCCAAGCCGCCTTAAAAAAGGCCGTTGGGTTGTACACGCTCATCGTCCGCGGCCTATCCAAAGCCAGAACCGACGACGCCAAAGCGGCGCTGCGGGAAATGGACACGAAATACGCCGGCCTCTCGGATGTGGTCACTGCCCTGCCCTTGTACGGCACACCCGAATATGACTGGGTGATGGTGGGTGCGTATGCCCACTAATATCGCGGAAGTAAAATTTTTGTTGTCCTCTACAGACGCCTATAACGCCCACCGGGCGGCGTGGCAGGTCATGGGCAGCGACGGGTCGGGGCAACGGGGATTCCATTATGACTTTCGCCCGTTACCTAGCGGTGGCCAATCCCTGATCACCTTAAGGGCGGATAAAACCGTGTTGCCGGGCCACCCCAGCGAGGTCAACACCCACTATGCCGTCGGCCAGCCGTTGGCTTTTTCGGTGTCGGCCGCCGCCTCCAAAACCCTCGCCCACACCCGGAAAATCCTCCCGCTCACCACCGGCGACGAATTGTGGGCATGGCTGCTGCGCAACGGCCACGCCAATGGCTTTACACCCCATGCGGATAGCCTAGGGTTTTTTACCGAGGCGGTCCTGATTAGGAAACCGCGCACCCCGGCGTTTTTCTTGAACCGGGCAACCTTTGACGGCGTGTTGTCGGTCACCGACAGCACCTTATTTGCCAACACCCTCCGCACCGGCATCGGCAAGCACCGGGGGCTTGGCTTTGGCATGATGAAAATCCAACACCCCACACAGGCATGACCATGGACACCCCCTTATTCAACCTCACCCTGACCGGTACGGTCAGCCCAGCCTTTGACAGCCCATTGGCCACCGCACCTATCCGTCCCTCCAGGGAAGCCGACACCCAAGAAAAATACCGGCAAGGCGAAGACAAAACCGCGCGGTTGCCCCGGATGGCCAAGTACTTCCCCGACATTGGCGGCTTGGCTTATGTCCCTTACTTCCCTGCCGCCGGCATCCGCGGGGCATTGCGCCGTGCCGCACGGGATGTGATGCTGGAATCTATCCAGAACGACACCTGGGGGCTGGAGCTGCACCGCTTGCTGACCATCGGTGGCGTTGGCGCTTCTGGCCCTGAAGGCGACATCAACATCACTGCCATCCGTGAATTCAAACGCAAGAACCCGCTCATCGCCTTGTTTGGCGCCACCTCCGGTGCCAATAATGCCTGGGTCAACGGGGCGTTGTCGGTGGGGCACGCCATCCCCTACCAAGCATTCACGCCCACTATCGTCACCGGCGTGCGCACAGACCCGCTCCAGCGCAACCCACACGAGATAACCCTGTTGGATGCGGCGGCAGTGGCGGCACTGGACACGATTTGCAATGCCGCCAGGACGGTGTCACGCACCAAGCGCCAGATAGATGACCAGGAGAAATTACTCAAAGCGGCAAAAAAAGCTGGCGATGAAGCCACGGTGGCTCATTTGACCAGCCAGTTGACAGAACTCGCTACCGTCCTAGACCAAGCGGTGGGCATTGCCGGCACCGACCTCAGTGTCCAGATGCCGTTGCCGGGGTACGAGGTTATCCCGCCCGGTTTGCCGTTAAGCCACCGCCTGGTTGCGACCCAAATCAATGACGTTGAATTGGGGCTGTTGGTCTTGGCGTTGGACAAATTTGCCAAATCCCCGTTTTTAGGGGCACACCATGCCCAAGGCTGCGGCATTGTTGAAGCATCATGGGATGTGTCATTGGGCGGTATGGCGGGGACTCTGGAAATCAAGCCGTTCATGGGGCTAGTGGTCAATGGCGAACCCTTGTCCGAATGCCTGGACACCGCCAAGGCGGCATTCCAGCAGGCAATGGCGGGTTGCACAGAAGATTCGTTATTGCCTTCGTAGGGGTCAGTGATGCCAAACAAGCGCAAGAACAAAGCACCCGACGGGCGGGGCGCAAACAGGACAAAAATAGCTTTCCAGCATCCGTTAATGGGCGAAGACGTCGTGTGGCTGTATCCCAACCCAGCGGATGTTGAAGCGGATATTGGGCTTCTCAATAGCGCGTGGGAAACACACTACGGGCCATTGCCGGATGATTTTGTGCCGCCCTTCTTTTACAGGGATACTGATGATGACAGCCTCAAGGTAGTGGAATGGCCAGGAACTTTTCGGGAATTGCTGCTTGAAAAATATGGCTTGGCGGAGTTCGCGAAGGTGGAGCTCCGGTTCCAGTATATTTTTAACGCGTTCCTTATGGAAGCGAATATCAGGGTATTGCAGCAATCCCTGGGGCTTTTATGAACATTCGCTGAGGCGATAAAAGTGTCCAATCATTGGACACTTTTATCTCCTATCAACAGGCCCATCAATCCGGCTGCCGGACAGCAAACCGATTGCCCGGCAATAGGGGCTTGCCAAGCAGGCCGGGGTTTTGTGGCTCCGACCCGTTTGAATGGGGTCTGTGGAGAGGGCGTAGCGGAGCCACCAATGACGGAATTGTCCAACTAGAAAACCGATAAAATAACCCCGCTGTTTTGGGAAACTAATCTATGGAGAAAAATGATGGACATCTTGCATCCACCGCGAGAAGGTGAACCGCCGGATCAAGAAACGGCAATCCTCGAATTTGTTGTGATGGGAAATAACGGCAAGCTGGAAGTCTTGGTGTCGTCGTCTGGCGTGCATCAAACTCTTCGCCTGACGACAAACTACGGGTATTGGCTTGATGGCTTACTAGCACAGCGCCTACTGATCCCAACGATCAATGCTGTTTATGTGGAAAACGAAGGTGAATTCTACGTATCGCTGGATGCCGCCATCGGGATTGCCGAAAAGGAAAACACCGGCCAATCTCCCGGCTTGATTGAATGGCTGATCGAATCCCGCGACAAGGACGCGCCGGCAGTCATCGCCAGAACCCTTGCCGAAGAAATGATAGCGGCAAAGCATCTTATGGTGCATTGATTGGCATCGTCCGTCACGGACATGGCTTGTTGGGATATATTGTTATAGGGGTCGGCGCACGAAACGGAATATAAACCCCGTTAAGGTTTTTTCAGTCACTTTTTTATAGCGCAATGACTAAGCACTCAATCAATTCAAGAAAATCAGAAGCGGTTGCACGAGAAAAATTAAGGACAGAAGAAAACAATACCCAAGAAATTTGTTTAAATTGCGAAAGTTTTCGACAGACATCGGGAAGATGCTATAAAACTGACGGATGGCCTGTTGATGCCTATTACACGAATACTTGCGATGATTTTGAAAGGGTTGATTTCATTCATTGAGGGATGATGGCCAGTTATTGCCCAACGTATAATATAAGCCCACTGTTTTTTGGAAACACAACCTTCGAGAAAAATCATGTATACCTCTCAACTATCTAAAACCCAGTGCCAACGCTGATTGGAGAACTAAAATGTGGCCCATTTACCTGTTCATCGTGTTTATTATTTTATTCGTCGCTTGGTTATTGTTCCTCAGCTTTTCTAAACCCCAAACGGAATCCCGGTCCACAGCACCCGGGAACCGCAACAACACACCGCAAAACGGGATGCCCCGGTCGGCACCTGCAAGCCAGCGGCCCAATAGCCGATCCCAGGCAGAACAAGACGATACCGGTCTGCTAAACCCCCTGAACTCCTTAGGCTTGACCAACCCACTAAGCCCATTGAACCCCATAGGATTCACCCACCCGCTCAGTCCGCTAAACCCCGTAAACACGTCGGTTAACGACACCTGTGACACCGGCAACACGACTGCCAGAGAAACCGGTTCCGGTGGTTCTTACACGGAACCTACGGTGTCTTCAGATGCCTGCACATCTAACAGTGACACGCCATCAGACTGAACCTGGCATTTCCCTACATAACGGGCAACACCCCATAAAGACGACACCCACATGACAACCCCAAACCTCCCCTTACTACCGCTTTCATCTTACAGATGGATGGGTATAGGCCAGAACGTCCTGTTTGGGTATTGTTAATTCACCTACCCCGCCCGGAATTCTGTTATGGAAATAGTATGAACCAAACGCCCATCAAAACTGAAGGCCAGGACAATTCAATCATTCACCAGAATGATGTGGTCCTACTGGATTTTCTGAAAGGCCACTTTGAGTTTACCACCGACGCTAAGTTGGCAAATTATTTGGGGCTCACCAGACAGGCCATTTATAAGGTTCGGGCAGGGGATGTGGCTTTGGGTAACAGCGTCCGCCTACGGCTGCTTGAAAATTCCGGCCAATTCCAGCAATTCCTCCCTTTACCCGACCTGTCAGCCAGCAGCTTGCTTGACGACATCCAGAAACGGATGGGCATCACCGCCGGACATAAGAAACCAACCCTAGGCGATCACAACAGCGACGCCGAATTATTGGCCTGTTTTAAGCAATATATTGCCGCCACCACTGATGAGGCAGTAGCCGGCAAAATTGGGCTAAAAAGAACCTCGCTGTCCATGCTGCGCAAAGGCAAGGCAAAATTCGGTATTGCACCACGGATTCAACTAGCGGGCGTTTTGTATCCAGACGCTAATATCGCCAAACTGGAAATGTTGATAAACGATTCGGGGGAACTGGCGGAATTCCTCCAAATAACCACCCATAACGCCTAATGCCTTCTACCCTAACTGAATTGACCCACGCCGCCTTTTCTGAAAAGGGCATCCTATCTAAGTATCTCCCAGACTACCGTCCGAACCCGGTCCAGGTGCAATACGCCGAAACGGTGGCTGCGCTCCTGGCATCCGGTTCCAAGCAGCAGACGGCGGTTGGCCTGGTCGAAGCCGGGACGGGCATCGGCAAAACCTTGGGCTACGCCGTGCCATTGTTGCTGTACGCCGCCTTGACCGGCCACCGTGTCGCCATTTCCACCTACACCGTCCAGCTCCAATCGCAAATCCTAGGGATTGGCGGGGATTTGGCTATCGCCCTGCAAGTCGCCTTGGATTTGACCGGAAAAAAACTGGTGGTTGCACCGCGGCTAGGCCTGCGGAATTTTGTCAGCCCGGCAAGGGCACGGCAACGGTTGCTTGAAAAAGGCGTGGCATGGGATGCCGCCCCAGAAACCGTCAAGGATTTCCTGCATTGGGCGGATACGTCACCGACCGGCTTGTTGATGGATTGGCAAAGCGCCCGTGGCGAACTCCCCGTGGAATTGTCCAGCGCCGATGTCTGCTGCGAAGCGTATCTGCCCGACACGGAGAAGTCGCGCTATTTGGCGCACAGGCTGGCTGCGAAAGCAGCCGATGTCATCGTCACCAACCACGCCTTAACGTTGCTCCATGCGACCTCAAAATCCTTTGCTGTGCTGGATGATGCCGAGTCCCGCCCCCTGTCCGTGATCGTCGCCGATGAAGCCGACAAAGTTGAAGCCGCCGCCCACCTGATCGCCAATAAAGCCGCCTGCCTCAACACGATGGCCAGGTTATTTGCAAAACCAACTGGCCCGGCCAATCCGGCCATTTTTGCAGGGATCAGGACGTTGATGGATAGGGCCATGACTATGGATACCACCCATACCCCGCACACTGCACTGAGTGAATCCCCTTTTATTGCCGGGCAAATCGGCCACGACATAGCAACCTTATTGCCATTGCTCGATACCACCATCAGGATTTGCCAAGACCGGGAACACCGGGCGGAAATACAGCTGCATCGGGATTCACTGGCGACATTTGCATCCGGCATAAGCCAACCGGCTTCCCATTCCATACCGGTCATCCATTATTCCAAACAGCGGCGTTACCCCTCCTTACGCTTGGTCAACCCGAATCCGGGTAAGGTGTTCGGCCGGTTATGGCAAGACCGCGAGGAAGACGGCGGCAATGCCTATTTGTCTGCGGCGCTGCTCACTTCCGCGACCCTGTCCGACGGCAATGAATCCTCATTGAATGCGGTGGCCAACAACCTTAGGCTTGTTCCGTTCAAAGCGCCATCAACTCGTTACACGCATTTTTGAGCCGGATGATTTTGGTAAATTGTCCTTGGTGTTGCCCGATGACAACGCCCCCACCCCTACCCTGCCCTTGGGCGACGATGTTTTTTCAAGCGATCCGCTTTGGGTTCATTATGTGTCGGCCATGATTGTCAAAGCCGCCGGATCGGGTGGGCGTGTCCTCGCCCTGACTCTGTCTTACCGCGACACGGAAATGATTGCCGATCACATCAGGAAACATCACCCGAATTTGGCAACCTTGATCCAACAGACTGAAGCCGACTCCCTCAATGGGCTGATATTGCGCTTTAAGCAAACGGAAGGTGCGGTATTGTTGTCGCCAGTATGTTGGGAAGGTATTAACCTGCCAGGGCTGGTCAAAAATGTGGTGGTCACCCGCATTCCCTTTTCTCCGCCAGATAGCGCTATTGAGGCATTGCTGGCAGAATCCATGTTCAAGCGTGGTTTTTCCGCAGAAACCGTTAGGGCAACCGTTTACGGCATGTCGGTCATCCACACCCGGCGCAAGCTCCGCCAGGCCATTGGCCGTGGCATCCGTCAGAAGACCGATGTCACAAAAATCTGGTTCGGCGATAGGCGCATCCTCGCCCAAAACGGTAAGCTGAAGCTGGAGTCGCTATTGCCGACGCGGTTTGCGCCTGCCATTAGCCGTGCGGAGACATTCACGTTGGACGGTAACGAATCACTGCCGCTAAACACTAAAGCTGCACAAACCAACCCTTGGGTGATGAAAGAATGCTATTTATGAATCGGCAAACAGTGGATCAATGGCTGGCTCTTGTGGGGTTCGGTTTCTAAAAACCAATCCGGCGTGACTTTTCTGGCAAACGGCGCCATCCTTATTGCAAAGCTAAGCACAGGTTTCATTCCCATGACATGGGTAACCCCATAAAATGCCAATCAACAAAAGTGTCCAATGATTGGACACTTTTCGTATACGCCCACCCAGTTGAACAGAATGCCTACTCTTCTGTCCTGCCCTTGCCCATAGTTGGTTATAATTAATTATGACCAGACAAAAGCGGCCTTGGGAATTTTGGGATGTGGTCGGTAACGACCTATAAAACGCCAATCAATAAAAGTGTCCAATAATTGGACACTTTTCGGATACGCCCACCCAGTTGAACAGAATGCCCACTCTTCTGTCCTGCCCTTGCCCATCGTTGGTTATAATTTAATTATGACCAGACAAAAGCGGCATTGGGAATTTTGGGGAGTAGTCGGTAACGACCTATAAAACACCAATCGATATAAGTGTCCAATAATTGGACACTTTTCGGATACGCCCACCCAGCCGGACAGAATGTCGGCTCTTCTATCCTGCCCATACCCATCGCTGGCCATAATTTAATGGTTGCCAGACAAAAGCGGCCTTGGGGATTTTGGGTGATTATTTGTATTTGGGGCGTGGTTGGTCAGTAACGCCCCATTTTTAACGGTCGCGTTTCTCGAAAGCTGCCAGTGGTAAATCCAGATTCCACGAATTGATCGACTATAAAGCAGCCGTTATCGGCTAACACTACACCACTAACGCATGACAATAAACTTTTAACTAGAATGCCTGTGAATTCTAAAGACAAAGATGATTCCCAAGCCGAACACTTGGAACAAACTTTTGCTGATCGCCTTGCCCTGATAATAGGGAGCGAGTCTGTGGCATCATTCTCCCGCCGAAGTGGCATTGGCGAAAGCCTGTTACGCAAATACCTGAATGGCGCACAGCCGATCGTAAAAAACTTGGTGATTTTGGCGGATGCCGGAGCGACTTCAATTGGCTGGCTGGCTTCCGGGCGACTCCCTCGAAGTGTCGCTGAAGCGCTTGAAGAATCTACTATCGGTAACACCAATCCTCCCGCTATAAATGACGAGCTTCAATTATTAATCTGCTACCGCCAAGCAGATAAACAGCAAAAAGCGGCCATTCGTGCATTATTGGTAGCATTTGTTAATCCCAGTGGTATCGCTTAGTATTCTGGGTTCGATGTATGTTGAGAAATTTGATTAATCTGTCCAGATAATCTAAATGAATCATTTATTGATGATAATTTCGATTGCTCGACTTAGGGTAACTCAGAGCGTTTTATCGCTCTTTGGCGGCAATATTTCGTTAGTCACTTCGTAATCACCCATTTTTTCAGGTATATCTATAAGTCCACTCAATTTTTATTCACCTAGGTTATTTAAAAACTTCTGCTCTCAGTAGTAACACTACTATTACGGCTTAACTTATCCTTGTTGATGTTTATTAAGGCCTTTTTTGTCGAAAGATAATCAATAAGCTTTTCAAGCCTATCATTTGATTGTATGAATTCTTCATACGATATTGAATCAAAATTATTATCCACTTTACCAAGCATTCTTATACGGGCAATCTCACCTATTCCTGCTTTGCCTTTTCTAATGTTTGAAATAGCGGCTTTCTTTAATCCGATAAAATCACCAAGATCAGTATCCGTTTTAAAGCCAAAATAATTTTTAAACATGTCAATTAATCTCGCGTCACATTGTTCACGATCCAATATGCCACTTACATTGCTGTTCGCATTCGATTGAAGTTGTTGTAGTTTTTTTTCTATATTATCAAGACAAATTGCAGCAAGCACGTCTTTAAAAAGGCTTATTTTGATGATTTCTTCGGGTGCAAATGAATCAAAACCGTCAGTAACCGTTATTGCCACAAGCATATCAACGAGCTTAATTCTCTGAAAAAAACCTAATGAAATAAGATTATTACGAATTTGGCTAACGGCACTAGGAGTGATGCCCAAAAAATAAGCAACTTGGACATCCCCTTTGAGGTTAAAAAGTTTTTTTACTTTATCAAGGATAACAATGTCATTTATTGCTTCATCCATACGATTTCTTAAAAATAGGCGAAAACTTGTACATTCTTTCCGTCATCCGCTCTTGTTTCAACTGTTATCCTGACATGACCTACAACTTCACAGATGTACTCAACGGCATCCTCAATGTCAGTATGGCCTTGTGAATATTCTGATAAATCTTCTGGAAAAACTGACTGTATTGACTCACTAGGTTCAATACAAACAAAAAACCCCTGCCCTTTAAAATCATATTTTCCTACATCAACTATTGCGCCACTCATTTAAAACTTACTCCTAATTGGTTTATGCCAAACGAAATGCTTGGTTTCATCATTAGGCTACGCCACATTTATTAAGACGCAATAAGGGGAATAATGCTCTACAAATTATCACCCAAAATGACCAGCCCTATCATCAACGCTGACCAGCCAATTTCATTTCCGCTGCCCAAAGAAATCTTTTTGCCCACCTTAAATTGTTGACAAAAGCAGCAGTTGGCAATGATAGGGATTGGTTGGCCGGTAACGACCCATTTTTGACGGTCGCGTTTCTCCAAAGCGGTCAGTCAGGCAAATCCAGATACCCCGAATTGGGGGACTACAAAGCAGCCGTTGTCGACCTCAATCAATCGGCCATTTTGCGACTTCAGGTAGCTGAAAAACATGGTTCACAAGCGGCAGGTTTGGGTTGCGAAGCTGATTTCTATGTGCGTATCAAGTATTTCACGCGGCTGCCTTTCCTTTGATCAGAATCTTTGACTGAAGGGTATCCATAAACATTCGGCAGTGTTCGTTCATAAAAATGCTAAATTGTTGCAATTTATTGTCTGGTATTTTTATAAAAAGGATATGAAATGGAATCTCACGACCTTGTGTCAAACGGCTCATGTTTGGAGTCGAAATCAGAACTGTGCTGACTGATGACTTGCTTCGATAAATCTATCAGGACGTGTTCATCGCCATATTTAGAATGGTATGACTATACCTGATTCAGTGTAATCACCAAGACCGGACGAATCTGGCATACGGATGAATTCATAAAGCACAGTATTTGATCCATCAGGCTCTAACGGCTCCGGCAACGCTGCTGAAATAGCTTCCGGGTCGGTATCATAAATAACAATAAAATATTCACGATTAACAAATCGTAATGCTCCATTTGAATAAGATGGGGACGCTGAAGGAATTGATGGTAAGTTTACAATGCTTTCGTGTCTCATGGATTCTATCCTGGAGTATTTATTGTTCCTGGAATTGATTGTTTGATGACAGGGTTTTCTACTCTTGTAAAAATAACCTTACCTTGTAAAGAGTCGGGGGCCAACGCAGTATAACTGCCTTCCAATACCGTAGGTTTATGTTGGTCTTTTTCGCTCATGCGTGGCGTAAGGTAACAATAAACCTGCACATACCTACTTATTTTCTTTAGATTATCTCCCCCTTCAATTTCTATAAAATAAACAAATTGAACAACATTTTTCCCTTTTAACCTAATAGCAAATGAAAGATTTCCATCTCGAACCATCGAATCTGTTCCCCAATATACTGGCGGTATTCTCGGTATTATGTAGCAAAAGCACAAAGCCATCCCTAACATAACCCATTAAAATACAAGCCATTTATACACCTAAACAGGAAAGTTAATGGCAGAAACCCACGTCATAAGCGCACTGGTGGCGAAGCGTTCAGAGCTTGCCGGACTGGTGGAGCATCACAGGAAGGAAGTTGCCCGGCTCTTGCAGGACGTTAAGCTTCTGGACGCAACCATCAGGCTATTCGAGCCGGAATTCAGCACCGATTTAATCAAGCCCAAGCGTCACCATAAGAAAAACGTTTTCTTCAAGCATGGGGAGGGCGGCAGGGTTGTTCTTGATATTCTTAGGGAAGCGGGGAAGCCGTTAAGCACCAACGCGATTGCTTCGGCGGCAATGCTTAGGAACGGGATTGGCGGCGAACATGAAAGACCGTTGCAGAAAGCCGTCCTGTCCATCCTTTACAGGCACAGGAAAAATGGGCTGGTGGTGAATACGGGTAAGGATGAAGCCAGTAGTTGTGTTTGGGCGGTGGTGGCCTGAGTTATGCCGCCAACCTTTCAGCCGTCTTGTTGCCCTGCCAATACCCGCACCAGTTCCGTGAAGTCGGCTTGGTGGCACAACGTCCGGTGATGTCGGCAAAAATTTGTCCGGTTGACCAGCGGCGGGTATCTTCACGGTAGCCGCACTCGTTGGCGTAGGCATCCAAGTTTTGGTTGCCCATTTTATGGACTTGGCCTTTGTGCATACGGCGGAAGCGTGAGAAATACGATTCGGCTTGGTTGGTGCATTCGCCCTTGTTGCCTTTGTAACGCTCCTGATGGTTGACGCGCTTCATATCGAACTTGGCATGTAAAGCGTCATAGCACTTGGCATCATCGGCGTTTATAGTGGCATCTTTATCAATATGGTTTTCCGCCAGTTTCTTAATGTCAGCTTGGTTTTCCGACTTCACCACGAAGGTTTTTGTTTTCACCGCACCTTCGCCTTTCTCGCCGCGCTCGCGGATCGTGATAATACAACGCTTGTTAGGGCTTTGGTTCTCGACCAAGCGCAAATCCTTACGGTCGGCTTTTTCGTTCTCAGGGCGGACATAACCGTTCACATAAGCCCCGTCTATCTCCACCTCACCGCTTAACTTTGGGGTTCCGGCATCCATCAAGGATTCACGTATCTTGTGCATCATCACGAACGCCGTTTTATATTGCACGTCCAAATCCCGCGACAATTGCAGGGCGGAAAAGCCTTTCGCCGTGTTGGTGTAAAGCGCAACCGCGCCCAAGTAAATTTTTAAAGGCAGTTTGTGGTGGGCAAACAATGTGCCTGATGTGATGCTAAAGGTATGGTTACAGCCCTTGCAACGCCATTGCTTGCGGGTCTTAATAAAGTAATGCTTGTCGATCAGGCCGCAAGTCGGGCAAACCGGATCACCATCGCCCCAACGGGATTCCTTGAACAGGTCAAACGCGGCTACATCGGTCATGGTGAAAATTTGCACCAAGGACAGTGAACGGGCTTTTGCTGATAGTAGGAAGTGTTGGGCCATGTTGTTTATCTTTGTTAATCTCCAAATGTGGGGATATTTTAACATGTATGTAGATTGATGCAAACAAATATGGAGATTTATGCTGCATTTGTGTAGAATTTTTTACACTAAAGAAAAATACGGAGAAACCCAATGACAGAACAAGCGGAACAAGACTGGAACAAAGTGGCAAGCTGCACCCTAAAAGCCGAATTGGCAAGGGCCAGCATAGGCTACGAGGAATTGACGGAACGCCTTGCGGCAATAGGGATAGAGGAAACTTACAAAGCGGTGGCGGCTAAAATCAACAGGGGATCATTCAGCTTTGCTTTTTTCGCCCAGTGCATGAAAGCACTTGGAATTAGGGATGTGAGGTTAAATTAAAAAATCATTGGCTTGCGAGAACCGTTTTTATTCTGTTGCTTACCGAGATAAACCATGTCATTAACAAAAATTGAAATACCTTACAACGGACAAAGCTTTTTTATTGATATTGCCGAAGGCAAGATGGTTAATTTAAACCGTATTTTTGAAATTTCTGGCGCATCAAAAAATAAAGACCCCAGCCAATGGCTTCGCCTAGAAATTACAAAAAAGCTAATAAAATCAATAAATATGGGCGAAAACCATATTTTAAAAACCAAACGTGGGATAGGCGGAGGAACTTGGGCGCACTGGCAACTGGCTTTGTCTTATGCTCAATATCTTTCACCGGAACTGCACTTGGCAGTTAACCAAGTGTTTAAAGATCGGCTTGAAGAAACCATCGACCCAGAACTTGGTATTTCAAGAAGCCAAGATCGGGCAAGGAAAATATGGAAAGACCAAGGTAAAACAGATGAGTGGATCGAAAAAAGAGAGCAAGGCAAGCATATTAGAGAGTTTTATGTTTCCACGCTTATCAATCATGACGTGAAGCCTGGCGCAGAAGTTGGGATTTGTACAAATGAAATTTATAAAGGGCTGTTTTTTAAGGACAGCACGCAAATTGAAGATAGTTTGAGAAAAAACCATCCTGATTTGCCAAAGAAAATAAATATCCGTGACCACGCCAAGTTGTCTTCATTGGCAGCAATAAGCCTTTCTGAGGCATTATCAAGTGAAAAGATCGAAGAAATAAATGCTCAAGGCGTTGACCATTGCGCCAAGATTTCTAATGAAAAAGCCTCGTCAGTACGAATGGCATTGGCTGACTCAAGAGCAAAAGATAATGCCTTGCTATCTCAAAAAATAGACAAGCCACCCGTAAACACGGATGAAAACAAAAAACGAATTCAAAGCCTAAGAAACGCATTAAATAAAGAATAGCCCCACTTTGTGCGTCTGCTACATAATACCGGGTATTCTTGATTCTAGCTTTCCACTAGGATCGCATGCTACATTTTTCTGACCAGAATCTTTATCGAACCGCATTATTTTTTTACAAGCATATATTTGATAACCAGAAATTAGCAAATTCTCGCCGCCGCTTGAGGTAATAGTGCTGATGCCTCCATGAATAACCCTGCCTTCATCATTTATTACTTTGTACTCCCAATTACCAACCACATCTATCCTTCCTTTTTCATCAAAGTATTTAACAGAAACAGTTATGATAAATAAAGAGATTAGTATAAAAATATTTCTAAGTTTTTTAGCTTTTTCTTGGTTTAGAATTTTTTTATTTTGCCATACCGATGAGTTGATTAGATTAATGACTTCCTTCTCGATTACCTGTCCATCCAGCAATTCGTGCATTTCTTGCATCCGATTCAATAGGGCTTCTGCATTAGCCAGCAACGGCCCTCCGGGCAGCAGGAACCCGGCAGCGTGTTCCGGGCTGGCGTTTTTCCAGTCGTGGGCTTGAGCTTTCAGGCGTTCGTGCAATTGCTTGTCGGACATGAAATCGTCAATCGCCTGCTTGGCTCTTGGCCATTGTTCCAGCAGGGCATCATGAGCAACCCGCACATGAGTCTCGCCGTTGTCGTGGCGGTATTGCACCAATAGCCGCTGGTCGGTGAACGATTTAATTAGGCTTCGCCCCGGATCGCCCTCTGGAAAATCGTTAAGCCTAACCGGACGTGCGGCAATTTTCCTATCGCCAGCTTGCCCGGCGGCGGTGAGCTTCCATAACAGCCGATTCAGGCTAGCGCGGGCGGAATCGTCGGGTATCTTTTGGAAGGTGCTTTCCGCATGGCGGCCAATCGCGCCGAGCAAACCGCCCACCTCCTCATAGCTGGCGAAGCGCATCTCCCGTGGCCCGCTCTCGGCGGCGATGTGGTGCAGGCGGTACAGCACAAACTCCAGCAACGGCAGTGCGTCTGTGCTGTCGCCAATATCCCTCAGCAGGCGGTCGGCCAAGCTGACACCTGCGGCGGTTTCCCAACCGTAACCCGCCAGCTCTGCCGGGCCTTTGATGATTTGGTCTAACGCGTTGGTATTCAAGGCCAGCAAGTTGAACAGGCCGTCGTCGCCAAATAGCCGCACGAAGGGCGATTGCTGGTATTGCGGGTAAAAGTCGTTGCGTAACGTGGCGATAATCCAAACGCCCGATGCTTGCAGGCGTTCAAGGAAGGTGGCAAGGCTTTTTAGTGTCTCGCTGCCGAAGTCGGCGGTGAATACTTCCTCAAACTGGTCGATAAACAAGAGGAAACGCCGCTGTGCCGGGAATGATGTTGCCAGCTGTTCTGCCAATTCGGATAAAGTTGTGGGTGCGGCGAGCTTGGCGAAAATCGCCTTGGCGTTGGGCTGTTTTTGCCAAGCGGCAAGGATGGATTGAGCCAACGCCGCTTCACTTTTGCTTAGGCAAAAGCTAGGTCGCCAGGTTGCCCAGACGATGGGGCGCTTTTCCAAGGCGTGCGGGCCTGATTCCAACGCCGGAATAAGCCCTGCTCGTACCAGAGAGCTTTTACCTGCGCCGCTGGCGGCGATGATGAGTAAGCCACTGCTGCCGGTCGCCTCACGATCCAGCAAGCGGTCACAGAGCTTGGCCACTTCATTTTGCCGACCAAAATAAATGCGGCGGTGTTCGTATTGGAAAGGGAACAGGCCTAGATAGGGCGCACCCGTGTAGGTTTTGCGAATGTCGATGCCTAGATGCTGCGCGGCTTCATCTAGCCTTGAAATCGGCAATAACTGGGCGTTTTTGGCTTTGGCGGCGGCGATTAGGTTGGCATCAATCTCCCATTCGTTTTGGCGGGGATAAAACAACAGGCTGCCAGGAGGCATGGCTGTTAGCGCAGCCAGCAGCTTTTGCGGCACACCTTCAACACTCAGCACAGCGCCATCAACATCGAGCGACCCGGTGGCGGCCGCTGGCGGATAACCTTGCGGACACCGCATCGCCATAACCAAGGTCGCAACCCCAAACAGCAGGCTACCGCTACTGCCCGTCACATTGGACAGATTGTCTCGTAAAAAATAGGCGGTTAACGATTCGCGCACATAGCCTTCTTGCCATAGCAAATCATAAGCCCTTTCCACACCGGCCTTCGCGGAGCGGTAAAGGTCGTCTTCATTTTGGTCCGGGAACAACTCAACTTCACACTTACGTTGTGACGTGCCACAGCTGATGCCGCCGCTTTGTTTAAGAGGTAAGCGGACTGTATTAACGGTTTGGCTTCCGCCGCTACGACCCTTGAATACCAAAGGGACAGCACTGCCTATTTGAGTCTTGCGGTCAAATGACAAAAACCAAAAATCCATTGGGTTTCCTTGTTGTTTGGGGTTTGAGGTTAGCTAGGAGGACGTGCTGAGGAATTCGGGTTAAGCTATTTTCACCGAATTCCGCAAGACCGACAATCGATTACGGTTTTAGGATTGGGAATCCAACGGCTTGCCGTAATAGACGTAATCCAATTGCGCCAAGTCTAAGTCACCGGGGATTTCGCCTTCAGCAATCCCGCGCCAGTTCACC